>Ga0075163_10004721_pt1 | contig 18235 bp, 18 predicted proteins | sample JI1023141ADNA_FD_71478 | JGI IMG/M metagenome (GOLD analysis project Ga0075163, IMG submission 71478) | Wastewater effluent complex algal communities from Wisconsin, to seasonally profile nutrient transformation and Carbon sequestration -... | ecosystem: Engineered > WWTP > Effluent > Algae...
GATAGCGCGGAGCAAATCGTCAAATCCTTTCTTCTCCACAAAACGACCGACCGATGTGATTTGAACAGTTTCATCTGGAGCAAGCGTGCGCTCATTGAATTCATAACTTTCAACATCAATTGATATCGGGTGTACAACAATTTTCTCCTGAGGCACACCGAGCGGTAGTACGCGTGACTTCATATTCTCTGACATGACAAAAAACAGATCACAGGCAAGAGCGAGGTCGCGGTAACAGTCGATGCCTTTCTGTTGTGGCGTCCTGCTCACATCATACCCATAGAAGGTAGTAACAAATTTTGTTGTCTGTCCCAATACTGAGCGCATCGTGAGATATTTGGTCGCTACCGTACCCATGTGGCAATGAATAAGATCAAACTTGGTATCGAGGAATGGAAATACCCAAAAGAGAAGCTTGAGTGACTTACTCACTGCACCGTACTTTCGCATATTGAGTGCGCGAAAAAGAATTCGTGGATGGGTAAAGAGCATACGGAGCGCTATACCAGCACCCATACACAACCGCAGACCGATATTTTTTGGTGGTGTGAGATAGACAACTCTTTCTTTCATTCGGTAGGTTGTATACCGATCCGAAACGGTATCTTCACTCCCTTTCGATAATGAAAAAATCCGTACATCAACGCCGCGATCAATCAAATCGGCAACTTGATTGATGATGAATGTCTCAGAGGTTGCAGGAAAAACACCAACAACAAACGCAACCGACAGTATCGATTTTCGTGCTTGCGTATCTTCTCCATATGCATGAGGTTTCATATGCGTGGTGTTTGTAATTCGTAGAGTGTTATAGATTCTCCATGCATTGTTATTGTGTGGAGAGGAACGAGCGATTTAAAATTTCCTGACGCAATATCCAAGGCAACATTTCCCCGTGTTGCGCGAACATAACGATCAATAACAACATATCGTATACCCTGTCCTTCCATAAAAGAAATGAGTTCACTTCCCGAATCTACATCAGGAAACAGCGTCCACACTGTACCAGCAAAGTAGGCGAGCTCCGGCTTTCGTGTAATAATCCGCTCAATCGAATCTGGATGGGTATCTTGTATCCATGCACCCATTGCACGCAGTTCTGGTGTCGTATAGTCCGGAGGGAGAAAGAGGAAACGTTGTGGTACGGAGTGCACGAGGTACACCATAGTACTTATGATGACAATACCTACGATTGCACGTATGTAGCGCATTCCCCCAAACAACTGAAGCATATCTCGCTCCCAGACAAACATACCGTATCCTATACAACCTGCGAAAATATAGAGGTACTGAACGAGATAGTTCGGACTTCCTCCTTGAAAAAAGGCAATGGCACCGAGCGGTATGAGGAGTGTGAGGTACGTCAGTATCGTGAAAAATTGTCGAGAGGTAATCACGTTCCACACACCGAGCGCGAAGAAGAACATTCCGAGAAATCCGTACATCTGTATGATATTTCTCTCTGACGTAATGAGGCCATCAAGAAGAAGTTTGAGTGTCCCGGGCAAATCCTGAAGGAGTGTCGCAAATGCTCCCTGCGGTAAATCGGGGGGTGTGAGAATGGCAGATGCGTCACCAGGAGCACCATCAACAGACTCGTACGTATCCTGTGTTGCAATAAGAACCATCTCATTCATTCGTCCACTGATAGTCCACGATCCAGTCTCTGACTTCAGGAAGATTAGGTACGGTCCAGAAACAAGGAGAAAGCCAATGCTGTAGCATGCACACATACGGAGGTGACTCCTCCAGGTGTAGCGCGATGCGCGTGCAAGGTATGTGAGCAAGAGGTATATGAATGGGAACAAAATGATGTACTCAGGACGAGTGAGGTAGAGAACCCCGATAAGTACACCGAGCGTACACCAGAGACTCTGTGGGAGATGCGTACTCATTGCCTGCCGCGTCCGTACTATATATCCAAAGAGTGCTATCGAGAGAGCTGTTGCAATCGTCTGCGAGTTGATATCAGTCATGTATGACCACATCCATGTACCAGTGAGGCCAAACACTGTAGCCGCATACCCTGCAGCACGTCCTGTCATGAGTGGTACTAGTGCCCAATAAAGGAGTGGTATGGAAGCAATACCACTTACAACCATGAGTGCGTGGGCAACAAACTCTGTTTGAGAGGTAAGAAAGAGAAATGGTGCAATGAGGAGTGAAAGGAATGGTGAGAAGATAGTGTGTGGTTGCCCAAATATCGTAAGCCCCTCCCCACGATGCACACTCTCAGCAAGAAGGAGATAGAACGTCGAGTCTGTCCCAAGGAAAGAAAATTTTGGCACCACAACAAGTGCGACCCCGATACTTATGAGCGATGCAAGAATGACACTGAATGGCATGATACGGGTGTGCGCGGAGAAAACTAAATTGGTAGAGACAACGTACTATATGAATATATGACGCCATACAAATAGCTTGCTGGATACCTCATAATACCATAGTATAGTCATACGTTATTGTTCATATTTTCTGCTTCTACTTTACGTAAGTACGATATACAGCACACTATGTCTAATCCCTCTGGAATCTCTGTTATCGTTCCGTTCTACAATGAATCTCTTGCAATAGAGCACGTCTTACGTGGACTGGTCACATACTTGGATGCGCGTGGCACTGTCTATGAAATTATTGCTGTTGACGATTCATCGACCGATGATTCGTTCCTCAAGGCAAAATCTGTCTCTGGAGTCACCGTACTCCATCATTCACAAAATCGAGGATACGGTGCCGCTATTAAAACAGGTGTCCGTCACGCACAGTATGACTGGGTTGTATGGTATGACGGCGATGGACAACATAAGCCAGAACATGTGTCGATTGTGTCAGAGATACAGGGAGATGAACACATGGTTGTTGGTGCACGAATACATCAGAAGAATCCCCTCATTCGCAGACCGGGCAAGTGGATACTCTCGCTCATTGCGAACTACCTCGTTGATACAAAGATACCTGACCTCAATTCAGGAATGCGTATGGTTCGTAAAGATACCTTCAGGAAATTTGAACACCTCTATCCTGATGGATTTTCTATATCAACAACAATTACCCTCTCCCTTCTGAAATCAAAGATACCGGTACGATACGTGCCTATCGAAATAGAACACCGTGTTGGAAAAAGTTCAGTGAGTCCGAAAGATGCATTTCGCATGCTTTCTCTCATCTTTAGAATTGTCACACTCTTCTCTCCCCTCCGCGTCTTCATGCCACTTTCAGCAGTGACTCTGACCCTCGCACTCATATCACTCGGTTCTGATATTATCCTCAGAAACCTTACCGATACCACCGTTGTTCTATTCTTAAGTACACTTATGATGTTTTCATTTGCAATTACACTTGACCACGTTGCGGCGATACGAAGAGATATACACAATCTATGAATACCGATTCTTCCTCAATACAAAATAACGATCGCGAACTCTTTGATCGTATTGCCAAAGAGTATAGTAAGAAGGACCAAATACCATCGTGTCGAGATGCTCGCATATACCAACTCTTTACTGGGATGGGATCTCTTGGAACGGAAAAAATACCTGTACTCATTGAGATAGGGTGTGGTATCGGTGCTTCTGCTGAATACCTTGATGGACACTTCGATACCTATATCGGAATTGATTACTCCGAAGAGCAGATTCGGTACGCATACGAAGCTCATAAGGAGCGTGCAGGGAGAGTCTCTTTCCTTGTAAAGAACATAAAAGAGTTAGGACCTGGTGATGTTCCCCAAGCTGACGTAGTCCTTGCGGTAGGCGCATTCCACCACTTCACTGAACTTGAAAAAGTCTTCTCAGCAATAACTTCTGTCATGAAAGATGGTGGAAGACTTATTGCGATTGAACCACAGCGGGAGAATCCTTTTGTACAACTTCTCCGCTTTATCCGTACAAAAATAGATAAAAACTACTCGAGTGATCAATACTATTTTACGGGGGATGAATTCAAGAAACTACTCCTTGACCACGGATTTTCTGATGTCGAGATACAGTATCAAGGATTCTTTTCACCACCATTTGCTCAAGTAGCACTGTATCCTCAGGCGATATTCAGACCACTCGCACAGTGTGCGGTACTCCTCGATCGTCTCTGTGACAAATTCCTCCCAACCATACTCAAGAAAATGAGTTGGAATATTGTTGCACGAGCGCACTATACGAACCCCAAGAAATGACTCAGTGGTGTAAGTGTACTATACTAATTTTATGACCATGAAAGATTCAGAAAATACGGAAAAAAAACAATCTGAAGATGCTCACCTCGATAGAGTTGGCGACTGGCTATACGAACTGCGTATTAAAACAGTCTTACCGCACATACACGGACGCGCCCTCGATATTGGATGCGGGACAAACCAGCTCATGAAGCGATACGGCAATGGTATTGGTGTAGATGTCTTTGACTTCGGAGGAGCCGACCTCATCGTAAGCGACACAAGTGTCCTACCGTATCCAGATGCTTCCTTTGATACAGTCAGCATTATTGCAGCACTGAACCACATACCATACCGAGAAAAGGTATTGACTGAGGCATATCGCTTGCTCAAACCCGGCGGAAAAATTCTAATCACGATGATACCTCCTGGTATCTCACGGGTATGGCACGTACTTCGAAGTCCATGGGATAGAGATCAACATGAACGAGGAATGGAACATGATGAGGTGTACGGACTTACGCGGGGAGAGATGCGCACACTTCTCAAGAACGCCTCATTTGAAGTCGTAAAGGAAATGCCTTTTATGTGCTTTATCAACACATTAACAATCGCAGTTAAGCGGTAATACTGTGTGCGGTATATTTGGAGCAGTCATACAAAAATCTTCATCACACATACCACGTGAGACCTTGTCTGCGGTAGTGAAGGATTTATTTCTCGAATCAGAACGTCGAGGAAAAGAAGCTTCGGGGAGTATCCTCATCGGGAAAGATACAATCACAACGTATAAAATCCCAAAACCAGCACCTGCGCTCTGGACAGATAACAGTACGATATTCGATGAAATACTTACGGGCACATATCCGTTAGTATTCGTTGGTCATACACGACTCGCGACAAACGGGGATCTTAATGACAACAGAAACAACCAACCTGTTGGGATTGCATCTACGTTTGGAGTCCATAACGGCATCATAGTGAACGATGTGGAGTTATGGAGTCGACATAACGATCTCAGAAGAACACTAGAGATTGATACAGAAATCATCATTGCGCTCTTTGAAAAATATATCCAACGCATGACTCCTCGTGAAGCACTCGCGACTATCTATAGTGAAATCAAAGGCACTGCATCCATTGCAGTTAGTAACACTCACTACGATGAGCTCTTCCTTGCGACAAATACCGGGTCTCTCTATCTCTATGAATACAAGGATCGTGGAGTTGTACTCTTTGCTTCAGAACTTCGTATTCTCAAGAAAGTATGTTCACGACATTTTGGGAAAGAAGGTGTATTCCAAAAATTGTCTCCGCAATCTTACGCATCAATACACCTTGATACAGGGTCTCTCTCTATTGCAACACTTGGAGGTAGCGGAACGCATGAGAATGTCCGAAGAGCAACGCCTCGTGTACATACAGATAGTTCATCCTACACTACCTACACACGTCCCACACCGCTTGCCCATGAGAGCCTCCTCAGAGATTCGGAGCGTCTCTTTATGGAACGGCGTGAAGAAATCAAAAAATTGAGACGTTGTACGCGATGCATCCTCCCCGAAACTTTTCCACTCATCAGCTACAATGCTGATGGGGTATGTAACTACTGCACATTCTACCAACCGATTCGCCATGCCACTCCTCATGACTTGGTTGAGAAAATACGAACCCGTACACAGGGCAATGCAAAGAATACTCAGTCGGGCGCTGATCTTATTATGGGATTTTCGGGAGGAAGAGATAGCTGCTATGGTCTCCATTACCTCACAGAAGAACTCGGATTACGTCCTATTGCATACACCTATGACTGGGGGGTCATCACCGATCTTGGCAGACGAAATCAGTCACGATTCTGTGCACAGCTGGGTGTAGAACATATTATCGTCTCGGCTGATATACGGAAGAAACGATCGTACATACGAAAAAACATAGAGGCATGGGCGCACAATCCTGACCTTGGACTCATACCACTCTTCATGGCAGGTGATAAGCAGTATTTCCATTACCTCAATGAGCTATCACGAGATCTAGGCATACAGAGTCTCCTACTCTGTGAAAATCCTCTTGAAAGAACTCATTTCAAACAAGGTTTTGCTGGTATTACACACAAAGACAATACCATTCCTCCGTATGCATCATCCCTTGAGAACAAACTGCAGATGGCACTCTACTATGGGAAACAATTTGCGAAGAATCCTCGATATCTGAATGCTTCAATTATTGACACCCTTCACGCATACATATCGTACTACTTCATTCCACACGAGTACCTTTACCTGTTTGACTACCTCTCATGGAACGAGAACGAGGTAAATAAGATACTTATAGAAAAATACGACTGGGAACTCGCCCCTGATACAGAATCGACATGGCGCATTGGTGATGGGACAGCTCCCTTCTACAACTACATTTATTACTTGGTTGCCGGCTTTACTGAGAATGACACGCTGCGGAGTAATCAAATACGAGAAGGTCATCTGACACGAGATGAGGCGCTTACACTAGCCGAGAGAGACAACGCACCTCGGTGGGAATCGCTCTTCTGGTACTTTGATACCATCGGTATCCGTGGCGACCAGATACTCAAGGTCATTCATGCTATGAAACCGCTATGGCATCACCAATAATTCGGAGAGTCCTCCCGATTATAGTGAGCCTCGGGATTCTCGCCTACATCATACGTACAGTTGCTTCAAAAGAGGATATCGCAGCAATCCTTGGAAATCTCTCAGGTACATATGTATTCCTTGCATGTGTAGTTGCGCTCGCTGCAAACTGGGTACTTGTGGCTCGATGGAGATCTCTTCTTGTTGTGGCTGGATACCCACTTCCCCAGAAACACCTACTCAAGATATTCGCTGCAAATCTTCCGATTGCAAAATTTACTCCGGGATATACCGGTGATTTCCTTCGTTCGTTCTTCCTCAAAGAACATGTCCCTGTTCGTATGCATCTCGGAATAATTTTTCTTGAAGCAATATTTGATGTAGTGACCCTCCTCTGTATTGCCATCATCGGAAGTATGGTAATTGGCAATAGCACATACGCCATCGTGAGTAGCATATGTTTGTTTGCCATACTTGGTGTTCTCTTCCTTATATACACTATGCCACCTCTCGTACCGGAAAAATTTCGTGGGTACTTCACTGAATGTATTGAGATACTCCGGATTGCTTTCCAAAATCCACACAGGATGATCCCAACACTCGGTCTTACCTTCCTTGCATCGATACTCTCACCACTCTATGTATACATACTCTTCATGAGTAGCGGGGCATCACTGTCGTTGTATACAGTTTTTGCCGTACAACCAATCGTCATGGTGGTGACACTCATACCAATATCACTCTGGGGACTTGGTATTAGAGAAAGTGCAATGCTTTTCCTCTATACAGGAGTAGCTTCTGGTATTGTGGTGAGTGTAGGACTCCTCTATACACTCATTGGATCAATACTTATTCCACTTCTCTGTATACCCTTTACCTATACGATTATCCGGGATACGCTCCATACCCTTACAGAGGAGTCGCGCTAGGGTTTTGTGCCTATACACACGATAATGAAACCATATCGGGGAGAAATGATTCTTCCAAAGGCACGTTCAGTGTACCCGATAATTCGATTTAGGATGCGCCCACAAAGCTTAAATATCTTGTAGGTATACCCCCATCGGTACATGCCATACGCACAGTAGAATCCATCTTGGGTAACCTCCGTAATTCCCGTACGTTTGAATAATTCTTTAAACTCGGATCGCGTATACGTTCGCTCGTATCCATAGTGGTACTCCTTCCCGAGAAAGGAAAGTAATTTCTTATACAGAAAATGGAACGGATTGCGTGTATTCACCACAGAGAGTATGAGCTTCCCTTTTGGCTTCAAAACACGAAGCATTTCTGAAAGTGCCGTATCGGTATCGATAATGTGCTGAATCACCACGTCAGCGAAAACAACATCAAATGAATTGTCAGGGAAGCTCAAATTGAGACTATCTTCCTCCTGTACAACGACGTTGGTGAGATTGAGTTCACGTACTGCCCCACGGATAAGATGTGTCGATTCTACGAGTGGATCGGTGATGGTGACCTTCGACAGCCGATAATCACGCGCAATTGCAACTCCGTATCTTCCGCTACCGGCGCCGATTTCGAGTAGCGTAAAGGGCTGATCTTCCGGTGGCAAGTATTTTTTATATACCCTGTACCCTTCCACAAAGAGTCTTGAGAACTGTGTCTTGATTGACGTATGCACTTCATTTTGCCACTCACTCCGCCACACGGCCATGATTTCCGCTTCTGTGTATGGAGTACTATTCTCTTGCTTTGAAATACGATCCATATTCTCTAGGACAAAGTCACTTTTTTAAAGCGTGCAACGTGTGCACGCAATCTTCCGTTTGTTGCACGGTCGATGATGTCAAAATATCGCCCACCAAAAGCTCTATCGATTAGCACAAACGATATTCCGTAAATGCAGGCGGCAGATGCAAGCATGACGAGTAAGAGCAAAACACCAACTATCGGTACCATATAAAGGACTGTCGCTATTATACATGCAGTGATTAGAGAGGCGACAACAGGCACACCAACACTGAGAAAACTGAGGAAGCTCACCCCGGCAACATTCCTTTGTATCGAGATGAATAAATACGTCACGCTCACAAAGGATGTGCCGATGAGTGCCATGACAACACCTGAAATACCCGAATAACTGATGCATGGATACAACAAGATAGTGAGTGCAATTGACTGCATAATCGTGGCATACGAAACGATTCGTGGCTTTCCAATACTATTAAGGAACGCGACGAGTACATACTCAAATGACCGTAATAGGCCGTATATAGAAAGGAGCTTTAAAAGCGGGATCATGTCTATCCAGTGAACCCCGTAGAGTAAGGTAATGATAGGTGTACTGAAGATAAAGAGCGCTACCGCGAGTGGTATGGTGACTGCACCAACACACTGATAGGCATACTCAAATACGCGCGAAAGCAAATCTTTATTTTCTTGTATATTAGAGAAAAGTGGAAAGAGCACTGTTGCAAGTGATCGAGAGATTTCAGTTGCAGGAACGAGCGCAAGCGACAATGCCAATTGGTAGTGCCCAAGATCTTCAATAGTCAAAAACTTACCAATAAACAGTGTGTCGACCTTGCTTGCAAGAAAAATAAAAATACTTGTTATCCATATCCATTTACTAAACGTAAATAAATCACGTACACCACTGAGATCACTCGTAATGCGTGGACGGTATTCATGAAATGTATACGAGAATATAACCGATGCGAGACGACCGATAAGCGCCCCGTACACGAGCGCCCACACATCACGCATGATGTACGCAAGAATAGTTGTCGCTATTATTTCAGTGACGACATACGATGCGTCATATAGAAATTGCTTACCAAAGCGCATCTCCTTTTGTATCAATACCGTTCCGATATTTACAAAGCTTTCAATGGCATACAGGAGCGCAAGTGTCCTCAAGATCGAGGCTAACGCCTCCTGCTCAAAAAATGTCGCTGCGTACGGAGCAAGGAGATACACAAGAATTCCGAGAAAGACATTCTTTATGAAGTGTACTGTCCATACCCCATCAAGATGATTTTTGGTTATCACCTCCCGCTGTATAAGCGCAGACTGTAGACCAGACTGAAGAAGAAACTCAGCAAAACCGAGGAGTGAACTTGCAAGTACAAATAAACCAACGTCTTCAGGAAAAAGAAAACGTGCAATGACTATTGTCTTAAGAATTTTTACTGCACGGAGTGAGAAACGTCCAAAGATTTGAAAAAAACTACCCGTGATGGCTTTACCCTTAAGGATCGCTGTCGGGTTTTGTGTTACCTCACTTTTCATTACAACATCACATTAAGAACTACTTCGTTGAATGGATTACTTTTATTTACTCACCGTAGACTGATTTTATAATATGAATGTCTTTACCACTTGATTTGAGAAGATCGAGGTTTACGCGCTCTGCAGCAGCAAGAAGTGATTCATACTCGTGATTAGTGAATGTTTCTTTTGCAAATTGCTTGAATGCAGCAAAGTCCTTTATGAAACAATTCCCTCCTGCGCCACGACCACTCTTATGAACTGGTGAATTATAGTACGGTGACATCATTGGGTCATTGTCCATAATCAACTTTATATCTGCCCAATCAATACCTACTTTTTGCGAAAGGTCGAAAAAAACATTTGAAAGTACTACGCGCATGAAGCCATGTATGTTGTGTACGTACTTAAAAAACTCTGCCGCATGTGCTCGAATGATGTAGTTATGATCACTCTGCGGGAGCATACGTGCAACGACACCTGCCGCTTTCCGATGTCCAGCCGAGTCATACGCCATACCGATGATATTGAACATTGGATGTGCAGCATCATACGTAGCAGTTGATTCACAGAGAAACTCTGGCGAGAAGAGAATGACTTTGTCCTTATGGAGATCTTGAAGTGTCTTGGTAGTACCGGGCAAAAGGGTTGATTTGATCACCGCTATTTTTCCATACCCAACATTTTGAAGTGCACTCTCGACAATAGAATAGTCGAATCCTCGTGGTGTAGTGGGGGTTGGCACTGCAATAAAAACGACATCGCATTGGCTAATATGCACTTTATTCATTGCGTACTCTGGCTCAAGCGCATAGCGAACTACCGCGTATCCACGACGCTCAAAATCGTCGGCAATATGCTTCCCGACAAAACCTTGTCCAACAAAACCTATTTTCATTTTTCTGAAAGAAATGGGTAGATGGTAACTCCTCGACTACTAGTAGAACTACCCCGTATTCCCAAAAGTTATACTCCTTTTTCGGCTCAAATTCAAGCCCGAAGCAAAAGTAGCTACAATGGTGTGGTATTACCTCAGAGGTACAGTTTCCTCACAAATGTATGGAGCATATGGAGAAAGTATCGTGCCGACGTCGGTCGCAGTCGATAGGCCTTTACCATATAGTCATGCGCCTTCCCGAAATCCTGCATCGTTCGATACCAAATCCCTATTTCGAAGTATGACCGTGCAAGCGCATGTGGATGCTGTGCGTATATATCGTTATGCTTTGCAAGGAGCATCGTTCTCCCTTCCACCCTCCGCAGAAGACTCCTCCCTACACTTGCTCGAGCACTGTCAGCATTAACGTGGGTAAGTGGCATATCAATCGCCAAACCACGATACCCACGTTGTGTGAGTCGAATGATCATTTCAGCTTCTTGGTGACTTGGGAGTGTTTCATCAAAACCAGAAATCTCCCGTATTGCCTTAGTTCTCATCACTTGTGTGACTGTGAGAAATCCATTGAAGTCAGTCAACGCTTGAAGAGAAAAATCATGCACACCATCTGCCACATGTGTCACATATTGCGTACCGTCTCGAGCAATCCATGCCCCCGTGAATGAGAACCCAACATCCTCTGGTAACGCGTCGAGCATGGGTACTTGTACCGAAAGCTTTTCGGGAGCCCACGAATCATCATCATCAAGAAATGCTATGTACTCCCCTTTTGCTTCGCGTATTCCCATATTACGTGCCTTCCCTCCACCAGCATTCTTTTCAGTTTCATAGTATCGAAAATTCTTTCGTTCACGATATTCGAGAAGCGCCTCAAAGGCCCGCGGTGAACTTCCGTCATCTATAACAATCACCTCGTAGTCAGTAAACGTTTGTGCATACACTGACGCAAGAGCCACACGGAGAAGCTCAGGTCGGTTATACGTTGGAATAATGACTGAAACTTTTGGCATACTATGCATCCTCAAGTGTTTGTGCGAATTTCTTTGCCTGCTCTGCCCATGTCGGGAGTCCCATAACAAATGCTGTTCCTTGTGCTCTGATTTTCATTCTCTCTTCAGGATTCATAACTGCCCGTTCAAGTTTAGATGCAAGATCGGTTTCATTGCGATAGAGAGCAACATACGCTGTTCGAGCATCAAAAGCAAAATCACGTGACCCGCCATTATCATACGTCACAAGTGCTGTGCCACATGCCATTGCTTCAACTGAAGGAAGTCCGAAACCTTCATCCCACGATGCACAAAGATAGATATCGGACTCGGCGTACACACGAGCTAATTCTTTGCCAGTTTTTCCATAGTGGTATTCATCAAACGCATCCTTATTCCCCGTATTTCGAGCCCCAAACCCAACGATGGTGATGTACGGGTATTTTGCTTTGAGTGTCCGAACTATCGTGAGCGCCTCCACTGTTCCTTTCCATGCATACGAGTGATCGAGAATAAGGATACGGCAAGTGGTATGGTGTATGTCACGCTCTATCCTTGGTGTGAAAATATCTCTGTCGAATGAATTGATGATGAGTGCTGATTCTTGATTAAATTCCCGAAGAAATAGTTCTTTGAGCCAAGTCGCCACGACAATTTTATGTAATGGCTGTCGATATACTTCTGTTACTACATCGCTATCGCCATGATATAAACGCTCGTCATGCTGCACGAGGTGAAACTTCTTTACTGTTGTTTCTGCTCGCGAAAGTATACCTGCCATGTACCACGAATCAGCGATGAGTGCGTCTCCCGTGAATCGGCAGATTGCATTTTCCATAGCAGATTCAGAGAGAAACGAAAGACTAACTTCTTTCGGTAATTCGGGAAACCATGCAATTCTTCTTCGTAGCACCCGCGAAAGAAGTCTTCTCTTCCAGTTCCGTTCGAGCACCATGATTGAAACAGTGTGTCCAAGTGCCTGGAGTTCACGTGCGTATGTGAGTGATACACGAATACCACCTGAGATATTTGTATGTGGTAAAAGGAATGCGAGGTGCATACTGCGAATCAAACGTGAGGTGTTGCACGTACCACAAACTGGTATGCAAACAATCCAGGGAATATTCGAGCAAGCGTACGCGTACCCCGGGTCGGAGCATGATGTGCCACGACCTCGATAGTATATCCAGCTTTTTTGAGTGTCTCCTCAAGAGAATCCCAGCTAAAAAAATGTATGTGTCCCCTGTCCATAAGTCCAGTATCTGTGTAGGTAAAATTACCAAAAAAAATCTTCAGTCGACTTTTCCAGAAAAGGAGATTTGGAACCGTAACGATAATTGGCACCGGTGCGAGCATTCGAAGTTTAGTGAGAAGATTCTCAGGATTAATTAAATGCTCAAGTACTTCTGAAACGATGAGTACATCGTACGTACGCCCCGTAAGCTCCTTTGGAAACTCTGATACTCCCTCAATGTCACAGAGAAACGCACCATCAAGTACTTCCTTGGCACGCGCTATTGCCTGAGGGGATACATCAATACCAAAAACACGGAGACTTAGAGAGCTTTGCTTGAGTGCAGCACCCACTTCGCCTGAGCCGCAGCCAACATCAAGGAGTGTTTTATTTTCGAGATCACCGATAAGTGTACGAATACCATCGAGTCTCCCCCGACTCACTCGCGTGTATATCTTATTGCTATTGTAGTGTGCCGGTTCCATATGTTATGTATCCAATTCTACACGAGACTTATTTGTATATCGACTCTGAAGAAACGTGAGGAGCGACGCACCGATACGTACGGGTGTTGCAACACGCTCGTATGTCTCCCTGCCTTCATGTGCGATTCTTTTTCGTAGCAACTCGTTCTCGGCAAGTAGTTGAATCTTTTCTGCAAGATCTGCTCCATCGGCTACCTGCGCGAGGACGATGTCACTCCCATCGGTAAATATCTCCCGTATTGCGTTTGTATCACCAGTAATAACCGGGAGCCCCAATGCTATTGCATCATATACTTTATTCGGAATGACTCGTGTTGTTTTTTCGGTTGCACCAAAAATACCGAGCGCAATATCCCATTCAGCCATTTTTCTTCGCAACTCCGCATATGGCATACGTTCAATAAATTGAACGTTCGTGACCTCCTTTTCCTTTGCATACGTCCGAACCTTTGCATACGTCTGACCATTTCCGATGAGTGTAAACGTATACATCTCACACCTCGGGTCTCTTGCTGCATCAATAATGTATTCCACCCCTTGGAGCGGAATGTATTTTCCGTAAAAGCCAACCGTAATTTTTTTCATACTGCTGTATCAAGATTTGCACGATAGTGATGCATAAGTTCGCGCACACGTGTTTTGATATCAGGAAGTACTACACCATGTGCAACGAGTTTCTCCGTATTGAGATAACAATTTGAGCGAGATGCCTTCGTGAGATGTGCCAATGCTTCAAGTGTTATGTACGAAACCGTATGAGTGGGATCAACTATTTCTCGATACATATCGAGTATATCTCGATGCGTAATTGCCCCAGGATTTACGAGATTAAATCTTCCAACTATTCGCTGCTCTGTAAGTTTCTGAATTGCGAGAACAGCATCTGGAACAACTGAAATCGAGTTTGGCGTACTGATTACCTGCGTATACCGAGCAAGTTTTGTAATAAGGTTACGATCCCCTGGCTCTCCATCAATCGGCATGCGAAGCCGTACTTGTAGTACCGGGAAATCACTCAGAAGTTCGTCAGAATGTGCCTTCGTCTTGCTATAAAACGAACCGGTAAAATTTGCAGGGTCTTCTTCGCTCCAGCCTTTACCACCGTTATCTCCATCATAGATACAACCACTCCCGAGATGTACCCAGTACTGATTGAGCTCCGATGCAACCTTAAGAAGAACAAGCGGGCCTGTTACATTTGCATGAATTGTCTCGAGCATGTGATCTTCGCACCAATCAACATTTGGTCGCCCTGTCTTTCCAGCACAATTGATGAGGACCTCTGGTCGATGCTTGATGAGTGCAGCACGGACAGAATCTTCATTCGTAATATCTACATGCGCTTCAATATGAGCATCAGGGAGTGTCTCCTGTAGCTTTTTTCCAAAGTATCCATTTCCAAAAATAAGGTATCGCATATATCAGTTATTTTGAGGATCTTCTGCCCCGACAAGCACCCGCACGTATGCCGACTCTCTCCGACCGAACGTGCGTATAAAATAGTTGATATGTTCATGTGTATCAAGGAGAATAGTCGACGCAAGGTGAACAGAAAGCCAATCAGCAATCCAATGATACAGCGCCTTCAGACTCACTCGTGATGCGAGCGCTCGATCGTTAATTATTGTGTCATAGCGCGAAAAAAAGGCATCCCAAACAATCGGCTTGCGACTAACGAGAAAGAGGAGCGGTACCCAGAGACGAGATTCGGAATATGGTACAAGAATAACGTCAATCGCATTACTCTGTGCACGAACATCACGAAGTGCACGAAGTATCACAAATAGTTCTGTAGAATGGATTTCAATACGAGTAAGTGAAGCACCAGCAGAAACAAGACCTTTGAGGAGGACCCTGTTTCGATTATATTCAGAATCGTAGTCGCCAAAAACGCAAATATTCATACGGAACGAATCACGCACTATTGTACACTCTTTCACGCATTATTTAGTTCCAGAGACATATCGTTACTTTTGTGCTCCAGTAGCATACTGAATGATGCGTTCTGCTCGCTTTGTCCACGTATACTCGTGGGCAAGTCCTTGCGCCTGTAGCGCCTTATTATGTGCTGACTGGGTGTCATGCTGTATCGCAGCAATTTCATGCACAAGTGAGTCAGATGTACCGTCAAAGAAATTCACTGTTTCATCAGTCACCACATCACGTATTGTTGGCAAATCAGTCACAACAATAGGAACTCCCGATGCGAGATGTGCATATAACTTTATCGGCGATGTATATGTCTGGTCTTCCCGGTATTGTGGATCATTTGGAATAACAAGTACGTCAGCCATACTTTGAAAATTACCAATGTCGCGATATGGCTGTGTTCCAAAGAAGCGAACGCTCGGATACGTTTCCCGCAGTGATCGTAATTGTTCTTCCTTCCCACCAATAATACCGACAACGACATCTGGCATATTCTTCGAGGCTTCAAGGAGTGTTCTATAGCCTTTCCATGCCTCAAGAGCACCAATGTAGAGCACAAGGAACTGATCATTTGCTATCCCCCATTGTGCGCGCATGGCCTCACGCGAAAGCGTTGGTGTAAGTGATGCTATATCCACTCCATTTGGAGCAACGAGTGTATTCGTAAATCCATGAGACTGTATTTCATGACTGAGCCCCATAGAATTACACACAATAAAAGAAACCTTGCGCAGAAGGAATTTCGCAAACCACTTGTGACGCCTCGGCCAATCATGTACCTCGCATACGACTGTGTACCCCTTTCTCGTGTACCACCATGCGACATCAAGACTTCTTGTAAGAACAATGCCATCACGAGGAATTGGTCGTGATGCAAGCGCAAAAAGAAAGAGTATTGCCTGACTCCAGTATGCAAAGAATGGTACCCATTTGGACAAGCGAATCGTATCTGGAATATGGATGTATGTTACCGGGAAACGTTCAGTGAGTCCGTAGTAGGTTATCGCATCATCAGTAATATGGTTTTTTCGCTCTGGAACAATAAGTTCGACATCGTGACCAAGCTTCACATACGCTTCACACATCTTAGCAATCTGCAGACCGTGCGCTTTTTCAGTAGGCATCCGAATTCGGGTAATGTAGAACAATTTCATGATTCGTACTCTTTGAATGCTGCGCGTATAAACGAAACTGTCTCAGCAATTGGTCTATCCGTATGTACTCGAATGGTTTTATACGGCATGTATTCCTCAACAACAGAAACAACGCGAGCTGCATTTTCCTCAAGATACAGAAGCCATTCGTGTGTATCAGTTTTTTCACCATCTCGAGGTCGATATCCGCGTTCACTGAGATGTGCTTCACGAACACTCGGGGGAGCCTCAAACGCAAGTACTACATCTGGAGGTGGAAGATGCTTCAGGTATGCTCGTATCTCATCGTCAGTGAGCGCATGGTACGACAGTGAGAGAAGTGCCTGGAGATGCCCTTGATCAACGATTGCAAACACGGGTAGTTGTTGCGCCTTCAGAATTCGCGCATTTGTATCGAGAAAGACATTCATAAAAAGTCGATACAACCTACCGTGCGAACGACTTGTTCGCACAATACAAAAAAACATCTTTATGAATGCTCTCGGATACCGTACGAGGTACTCGAGATTTTTCTGGAGAAGTTCCCATTTACTTTCGATTCGTACTCGTTCAAAACCATGACTCTCGAGCGCGCGAGCAATAGTGCTCTTACCAACGCCCGGGAGACCACAGAATTCTATCGTCATACTTTCTTGAAGTGAACAATGTACGACTCAGCAAAGAGTCTGTGAATTGGAGTAATCCATGAATGTGCGAGGAGTGCAAACACCATATCGTTCATTCGTGCAGATTTACACAATGGGAACGTGACGGTCGCCGGACGGACGAGCTCGACCTTAAATCCCTTCTCCGTAAGGAGTGCGGTAAGTGCTCCTGGTGCAATTTGATTCTTGTGGAGGTCAGGTATTGTTCGCATAAAGAGCCTATCAGCCCAATACCGAGGATTTTTAGTAATTATTACACCTTCACCATTTGGAGCGAGAATGTTGTGAATCTTTGCTATTGCTTCATCCTTATCAACGATGTACTCAAGTGCGCGAGAAGAAAAGAAAAAATCATATGACCCACCCTCAGCATAGGTTGAGAAATCACTCTGGATATACGTAATGTCTCCGTCTGTCTCTTTTAGATTTTCTCGTGCAATGTCGAGCATTGTCTTTGAAATATCGAGAACGGTGTATTTTGCATTCGGATGCTTCGTAAGAAGAAGCTTTGTCCATGTTCCCGCCCCAGGCCCGAGCTCAAGACAATTTGTGTACGTAATCGAATCAACAACACGAAGAATCGCTTGAGTTGCCATTTTGAAATGTGATCGTGTCACCGGAGATCGAAACCAACGTTTCGATTCATAGTCATTGCCAAATTTTTGCTGAATCTGGTCGTAGAAAACAGCCACTGCTTCGTGTTTCATATAATCTCAATCACCATCTAATGTTATGTTCTTTTGACCATATCTGAAGAATAAGAATACTCCAGAGTGGGTGAAATGCGTAATGCTCCCCTTTCACATGTGCATCAAGCATTTTTTGAACGCTTTTCCAATCAAATAATTGATCGAGTCCATTATAGTATTCTGAAGACAAAATTGCACTGATAACTGCATGGGTCTTTGG
>Ga0075163_10004722_pt1 | contig 18233 bp, 18 predicted proteins | sample JI1023141ADNA_FD_71478 | JGI IMG/M metagenome (GOLD analysis project Ga0075163, IMG submission 71478) | Wastewater effluent complex algal communities from Wisconsin, to seasonally profile nutrient transformation and Carbon sequestration -... | ecosystem: Engineered > WWTP > Effluent > Algae...
TCCTGATGCACGCCGAGGTCGACGAAGGCACCAAACGCGGCGACGTTGGACACCACGCCTTCCAGCACCATGCCTGGCTTCAGATCTTTGATGTCTTCCACGCCCTCTTCGAAGCGCGCGGCGCGGAATTCCGGTCGGGGATCGCGCCCCGGCTTGTCCAGCTCACGCAAGATGTCGCGCACCGTCGGCACACCGAATCGCGCATCGGTGAACTGCTCCGGTTTCAGGCTGGCAAGGAAGCTGGATTCGCCCATCACCTGACGCACATCGCGTCCACAGTGCGCCAGAATGCGCTCCACCACTGGATAGGCTTCGGGATGCACGGCCGAAGCGTCCAGCGGATTGTCGCCATCGCGAATGCGCAAAAAGCCCGCCGCCTGTTCAAACGCCTTTTCGCCCAAGCGCGGCACCTTCAGCAAGGCACGGCGCGAACGAAAAGGGCCATGCTCGTCGCGATACCGCACGACGTTCTCGGCGACGCTGCTCGACAAACCCGCGACGCGCGTCAACAGAGGTGCCGAAGCGGTGTTCACATCGACGCCAACGCCGTTTACGCAGTCTTCGACGCGCGCGTCCAGTGCCTTGGCCAGACGGATCTGATTGACGTCGTGTTGATACTGACCGACGCCAATCGACTTGGGATCGATCTTCACCAACTCCGCTAACGGGTCCTGCAGTCGGCGCGCAATGGAAACGGCGCCGCGCAAACTCACATCCAACTCGGGAAATTCGCGCGCGGCGAGTTCGGACGCGGAATACACCGACGCGCCCGCTTCGCTCACCACAATTTTCTGCAACCCCAACTCGGGATGCCGCTTGATCAGCTCCGCCGCCAGCCGGTCGGTTTCGCGCGAGGCCGTGCCATTGCCGATCGAGATCAATTGCACCTGATGCTGGGCGCATGCGCGGGCCAGCTCCTGGATCGACGCATCCCAACGGTTGTGCGGCACATGCGGATAGATCGTGCTGGTGTGAACCAGCTTGCCGGTGGCATCGACCGTCGCGACCTTGACGCCCGTGCGCAAGCCGGGGTCCAGACCCATGACGACTTTCGGCCCGGCAGGCGCGGCCAGCAGCAAGTCCTTCAGGTTGTCGCCGAACACCCGGATCGCCTCGGCCTCGGCCAGCTCGCGCGCCTGCATGAACAAGTCGAGCGACAGACTCATCAGCAGTTTGTAGCGCCAGCAGTGACGCACGCTTTCGCGCAACCAGGCATCGCCCGGACGACCGCGATCCGCCACACCGACCTGATGTGCGATGCGCCCTTCGGCTTCGGCATGCCCGGCCGCCGTCGCGGCAGCACGCGGATCATCGCTGACGGCACTGGCCGCCGCCTTGGGTTGCAGATCCACCGCAATGAAGCCTTCGTTGCGCGCCCGGAACAAGGCCAGAAGACGGTGCGAGGGAATCTTCGCGAGCGGCTCGTGGTGATCGAAGTAATCACTGAACTTGGCACCCTCGACCTGCTTGCCGTCGACCACACGCGCCTCGATCTCACCCTTCTGCCAGAGCCAATCGCGCAGGCCACCGACCAGCGCCGCGTCTTCCGCCCAACGCTCGATCAGAATCGCCCGCGCACCGTCGAGTGCTGCCTTGATATCGGCAACGCCCTTGTCGGCATCGATGAAGGGCTGCGCCCGTTGCTCTGGCGGCATCGAAGGATCGTCAAGCAAACCGATGGCCAGCGGCTCCAGACCCGCCTCGCGCGCGATCTGCGCCTTGGTGCGGCGTTTGGGCTTGTAGGGAAGATAGAGATCTTCCAGACGTGCCTTGCTGTCGGCGGCCAGTACCGCCGCGCGCAGGCTGTCGCTCAGTTTGCCCTGTTCATGGATGCTGGCGAGGATGCTGTCGCGGCGCTCCTCCAGCTCACGCAGATAGCCCAAGCGTTCTTCCAGCGTGCGCAACTGGGTGTCGTCCAGCCCGCCCGTCACTTCTTTGCGGTAGCGCGCGATGAAGGGCACGGTGGCACCGCCATCCAGCAACTCCACCGCCGCATTGACCTGCGCCGACTTGGCACCGATGTCCTCGGCAATCTGCGCCGCAATCTGCAGCGCAATCAGGTTGGCATCACGAACCGGCAGCGCGGAATCAGTCATTCGTCAGCTTCAATCGAACAGGGGGCGCGAAGTATCCAGACCCGAGCGCCGCCTGTCACGCCGCACACCCTCCGGTGTCGCCAACACACGGATTGCGCCACGCACTCGCTACAATCCGCGCCTCTTTCCATCGGCGACGCGCCAATGCTGCGGATCACGCCTTCCATTGCCATCCCCGATACCGAACTGGTGGAGCGCTTCATCCGTGCTTCCGGGCCGGGCGGACAGAACGTCAACAAGGTGGCGACGGCGGTGGAGTTGCGTTTCGATGTCGCGCAGTCGACCAGCTTGCCGGAGGCGCTACGCGAGCGCGTGCTGGCGAAGCGGGATCGTCGGCTGACGATCGACGGGGTGATCGTCATCACCGCGCAGCGCTTCCGCACGCAGGAACGCAATCGCGAGGACGCGCGCGAACGGCTGGCGACCTTCATTCTTTCGGTGCTGAAGCCGCCCGCGCCACGAATTGAAACGCGTCCGACGCGGGCTTCCAAGGAGCGTCGGCTTGGTAGCAAGCGCGAGCGCGCCGGGCTCAAGCGGCAACGCGCCTCGCATGCCTGGCAGAACGACTGATGGCAGCGCTTCACTCGACGCCATCGCGGCACGACCATCGTGTCCCCTCACCGCCGCCTCAGGCACCTCGCCGCGGCAACGCCTTTCTGCGTTGGCTGGGTCGCAGCATCCTGCGACTGGGAGGCTGGCGCATCGTTGGCGAGTTTCCTGATGTACCCAAGCTGGTACTCATTGTGGCTCCGCATTCATCCGCATGGGATGGAATCTGGGGACTACCCGCGATGCTCGCCCTGGGCGTCGATCTGGCGATCATGGGCAAACGGGAGTTGTTCTTCTGGCCGCTTGGCCCGTTGTTGCGCTGGCTGGGCGCGTTTCCGGTGAATCGGCGCAACAGCGTCGGGTTGATCGAACAAGTGACGTCACGATTCGCCACGCGTGAGCGCTTTTGGCTGGCGCTGGCGCCCGAGGGCACTCGACGCCGGGTTGAGCAATGGAAGACCGGCTTCTGGCGCATCGCGCGGGCGGCGGAGGTGCCAGTGCTATGCGCGTATTTCCACTATCCCGACAAAGTCATTGGCTTGGGTCAGGTGTTCCTTCCCAGCGATGACATGGAAGCCGACATGCTTGCCCTACGCGAGTACTACGCACCCTTCGTCGGCAAGCATCGCGGGACGTTGTAACAAGCAGCATTCTGTATGCGAAGTGGGCAGGCGCAATCTGCGCAGCGCGTAGCTTGCCGATAGGCGCGCTCAACGATCCGGTGATGCCTCCAGAGGCAACATCGGTACGCCCATCGAACTGCGCGACTCCAACACTGCCTGCGGTGCAGCGGCAGCAACGCGCGGGCGGTTGGGCAAGGGCGCGGGAACTTCGCCACGTTGCACGCGCAGCGCATTTTGCAGTGCCTTGCGTGCACGCGCCTCCTCGCCCTGTGCCGCCAGTGTCGCGGCCAATTCTTCCCAAGCATCCGCTCGCGCATCAAACTGCAGGGCCGCCTGCAGATAGGCCTCGGCCTTGCCCCACAAGCCATCTTCGCGGCACAGGCGCCCTAGAGTGACATGCAGTGCCGGGCTGTCCGCGTGCTGCGCCAGCCATCCTTCGGCACGCTTGAGGCGGGTCGCGTGTGGCAAGTTGCCCGCCAGACCGTAGATCGCGACCAGCGCTTCGGACCATTGCCGAGACAGACTGCCCTCGATGGCGTCGTCAGCCAGTTCCGCTTGTCCCAGACGCTGTGCGCTCCTGGCGTAGGCAAACACCACTTCGGGATGTTGACGCAGCGTCTTGGACAAATTGCCCAGCTCGGTACGCAGGCTATCGCGGGAATCAGCCGCCACCAACAAGGCGGAGGCCACTTTGGCATCCAGCTCCGCCATCACCACCTCTGGAAGACTCTTGCTGCGTCGCAGCTCAGGCAACAGGGTCTGCGCCTCTCGGGCACGATTCAGATCAAGCAGCGCTTCAATCTTCAGGCGGATGGCCGCCGGAAGCAGCGGCTCTGGCAAGCTGTCTACGGCGTTGAGCGTTGCCTGTGCATCACCGGCTGCCAGCCACCGGCGACCGCGCAACAGCGTCGCTTCGGTTGGGTCGTGGGCGTCCAATTCGGTCAATAGCGCTTCGGCACCAGCTTGATCGTCGCAGGCATCCGCAGCCACCACCGCAGTCACCAAGGCCGCCGTTTGCACATACTCGTTACCCGCCGCCTTGCGCAACAAGCGTTGTGCTCGCGCGTGCTGGCCGTGATGCGCCGCCAGCACGCCTTCGGCTAGGCGGCGACGGGCTACGCGCCGACTACGTCGACTCAGGGCTCGAAACGGAAACAACAGCAGGCCAATCAGCACTTTCAGCGCCAGCCACGCGCCAACAATCAGACCCACGCCGATGACCAGACTGGATTCGATGCTGTAACCACGCCAGATGATCTGCACGTAACCGGGATCACGCGACAGCTCGCGCCAGGCCAAGGCGACCAGCAGGATCAGCAGCAAGCTGAGCAATACCCATCGCCAGGCCTTCATTGCTCACCTCCGGCAGGCACTTCCGCTTCAACCGAGAGTTCGGCAGGAGGCGCTGGGGATGCGCTGGCTGCGCCATTCGAATCGGCGTCGGGCGTTCGCACCTCAGGAGAGGCAACGCCCGCTTCTGCCTTCGTTGCAGTCGGCGGAGACAGGTTGGATTGCAGCACTTGTCGTGCGCCACGCAACGCGCGCAGCTCGGTCAGACTCGCGCCCAAGCTGGGTAACTGCCAAGCCAAGCCCTGCTGCGACAGCGTATCGAGTTCGACGATCACCGCTTGCACACCGCTGTCCGCCGGGTCGAACAGCGCATCCGCCAAGGCGGCCGCTGCGGCAAGCGCATCACGAAAGGTGGCTTCGTCGCGTCGTTCCGCCGCGGTGATGGCACGCTCAATTTGTTGAGTCAATAACAATCGCGCAGCGGGCTGTGCATCGCGCGGCACGCGCAGGCTGGCGGCGTCCAATCGACGGACCGTCAACACTTTCGATAAAGCCTGCCCCAGCCAGGTTTCCCCTCCGAGGACCGCCGCGTCACTACCGCCGCGATCACGCAACGGCAAGGGCTCCAACTGCGCCAGAACCTGCTGCAGTCGATGGCGGATCTCGTTGACCGGATCGGTCGAAACGCTGTCGAGCAGCGCGCGCTCGCTGGCCAGCGGTTCGCGCAGACTGGCATAGAGTGGGTCTTCGACGCTGTCGAGGACTTGCGCCGCCAGCGCATAGGCCAGTTTGGCTCCGTCCAGATCCTGCGCCAGGCGCAAACGCTGTCCGCCCGCAAGCAACAGACTTTCGACCTCGTTCAAGCGCAGCATCAGATCGCCGCGCATACGTTCGTCCGACAGGCGTGCGACGGCATCCTCGATGCTCGCCGCACGTTCAGTCGCCGCCAGCAACTCGTCGCGCATCACGCGATGGGTCTGGGTCAGGTTCTTGAGACGGTCATCCAACGCCCTCGAATCGCTACGCAGCGTCTCCAGCTGACGGTGCATCGACTCGACTCGCGCCGCCAGCGCGTCCGCCTCGGAACGCCACTCGTTGCGGCTCTGCTCCAGCTCGCGCAACGTTGACTGTTGTTGCCATATCCAAGCAGCCAACAGCGCCAGACATCCACTGGCAACCGCCGCCCAGAGCCATCCGCGCGTACGCGTCACGGTGGTTGCTGAAGATTCGGATACGAGAGCGTCTTGGGCGTTTTCGGTCACAGTTCAATTCTTGCTGGATGGTGGGGGAGGGCATCCGCGTCGTTCAAACGCATCAACGATGTGCCAAGTCTACGGTGCGCCATTGCTGATGAGGACATTCTGCTGAACCCAGGTGTGTAAACACTGCATATGCTGTTCCGGCCGGGTCCCTGCGGCCTGCAGCACACGATCAAAGCCGAGCGAACGCGCGTAAGCGGCTAAACGTGGGCTGCTAGCCAGCGCCACACAGGTCTGCAAGCGTCTTCGGTACGGCTCTGCGGCCTGCGCCCAGACCGCGCTCAGCGCCTGTTCGCTGCTCAACATCACCGCCAGCGGCGATGTTGCAGCTTCGAGCGCCCGCCAATGGCGGCGATCCAAACGCACCGGCAGCCGCGCGTACACCTCGCATTCGGTCACCGCAAAGCCCCGATCCCGCAGCGTTGGTCCAAGCACACCACGACCATTCGGTGCGCCAATCAACACCAGCGTTTGATGATTGCCGTGCTGCAATCGCGGAAGAGCCAGCAATCCTTCGGAGGTCTCCGGTTGCCCCACAGCCACGTGGGCGACGCCCACAGCACGCAGGGCCATCGCCGTCGCCGCACCCACCGCCAATGCGGATGGCTGCGCCGCCAAGGCACCAGGCAACAGGCGCTCCACCGCACGCACTGCCATCGGACTGACGAACAATCCCGTTCCTGTGGCGAGCGCCTTGCCCAGGTGCGCGATCACATCGGCGTCGGTATTGACCTGCAGGCGGAAGCCCGGCAAGGCCAGGGACCGCGCACCGTAGCGCTTCAGCGTTGTACGAATGCTCGCCTGTGCAGCGCTGGCACGCAGGTTGATCACCGTCCAGCCTGACAGTGGCAAAGCGTCCAAAACAGTGTCGTGATTTCGGTGCATGACGGGCTCCTGCTGTGACATTCTGCCTGTATGGACAAGCCACCTCATCTCCTCACCACCGCCGAGCCCTTTGAACCCGCACAACGCGCGCAACTGCAATCGACGTTGAGCGCGATGCCGCCGTTGCACGCCATTGGTTGCGCGGTATTCGATGCCACGCACGGACACCTCGTGCTGGGCGCACCGCTGGCACTCAATGTCAACGACAAGGGCAACGCCTTCGGCGGCAGCATGGCCAGCCTGATGACCGTCGCCTGCTGGGGACTGTTCAACCTGCACCTGCTGCGTGCCGGAATCCACGCCGAGGTCTACGTGCAGGACTCGCAGATCCGCTATCTGACGCCGGTTTACGAAGATCTGCGCGCCGTCGCCCAAGCCACCGCAGGCCACGATTGGACCGAGGCGCTGAACATCCTCCATGACAAAGGCAAGTCCCGCATCCCGATGCGCGCCGCCATCGTGCTCGCTGATGGGCGCGAAGCCGCGACACTGGAAGCGCGTTTTGTGGCGTTGCGTCCCGCCGTCAAGTGAAGCAGCCCGACATCACTCGGGCCACGCTTCATCGGCTCAACGCTGGCAGCGCGGGCACCACACCGTGGCGCGCTGACCCAACGTGACGTGTCGTAGCGTCGTGCCGCAGACTCGGCAGGGCAGCCCTTCACGGCCATAGACCTGCAGCTCCTGCTCGAAGTAGCCGGGTTCGCCTTGCGGATTGAGAAAGTCCCGCAGGGTGGTACCGCCTCGGGTGATCGCGTGCGCAAGGATGTCGCGAACCGCATCGGCCAAACCCCCGTAGCGCACCCGACTGACCCGACCGGCTTCACGACGTGGATCGATTCCGGCACGAAACAGGCTTTCCGCCGCATAGATGTTGCCGACCCCCACCACCACGGCCTGATCCATCAGAAACACTTTCACCGTGCTGCGCTTGCCTCGGCTGAGTGCGAACAGATGCTCGCCCGAAAAGCCCGGACCCAAGGGCTCCGGCCCGAGTGCCTGCAGCAAGGGATGCACTTCACCCGCCGCTTGCCAGAGCAGCGCACCAAAGCGTCGCGGATCGTTGAAGCGCAGTGCGCGCCCATCGTCCAGCACGATATCGACGTGATCGTGCAATCGCGGCGGCAAGGCGGTATCGACGATCCGCAAGCTGCCCGACATACCGAGATGCAGCAGCGCGGCACCCCGACGCGTGTGCAGCAACAGGTACTTGGCGCGCCGCTCCACGGCCGTAATGCGTTCGCCAACCAGTTGCTGCAATGTTTCAGGGAAAGGCCAGCGCAGGTCCGCGCGCCGCAGCGTCAGCCCTTGCACCCGACGATGCAGCACATGCGGCTCAATACCGCGTCGGGTGGTTTCCACTTCGGGAAGTTCAGGCATCACGACTCCAGCGAGCAAGGCAGCGGCTGCTATTCTGGCCACAAACCCGTCGCGATGAAGTCATGTCCGCACGCTCGCTGCATCGAATCGAATACCACTTGGCGATCAGCTTGGTCCTGCTGCTTGCTGCCGCGATCCGTCTGCACGCGACCGAACTGGCCAATTCCCCAGCCGACTTGCTGCAACGCTTCGATAGCAATCACGACGGCCGGGTCAGCCTGTATGAATATCAGCGCTACCTGAGCCGTGGCTTCGAAGCCATGGACCGCAACCGCGATGGCATCGTCGCCGCGGAAGAACTACCCGACGGCACCCGCTATCGAGATCGCCACGCGCTCGACCTCACCACGCTGGAACAGCGCTTCGCCCGCCAGTTCCATGCCTTGGATCGCGACCACAACGGCAATCTCGACCTTGCCGAGTTGAATCAGCCGCCGCAGCGGTGAACGCTCCCCTCACCGATTCGTCAACTGAATCTCGATCCGCCGATTGCGCGCCAGTGCTTCCTCGCTGCTGCCGTTGTCCAGTGGGTGGAATTCGCCGAAGCCGTTGGCGGCGAGCCGGCGCGGGGCGATGCCGGCGTTGCTGAGGAATTTGACGATGGCGATGGCACGGGCCGAGGACAATTCCCAGTTGGAGGGAAAGCGGCCGGTGCTGATGGGCCGATGGTCGGTATGACCATCGATGCGCAGTACCCAGTCGATGTCGGGCGGAATCTGTGCGGTGACTTCTTTCAGAGTCGCGGCCAGTTGATTGAGCTGCTGCATGCCGGTGGGATTCAACTCGTCTGAGGCGCTGGGGAAGAGCAGCTCGGACGGCACCACGAAGCGGTCACCAACAATCTGGATATCCGCTCGATTGCCGAGTGCAGCGCGCAGCTTGCCGAAGAATTCGGAGCGGTAACGGGTCAGCTCATTGACCTTGTCGGCCAGCGCCAGATTGAGTCGCGCGCCGAGGTCCTTGATCTCGGTGTCTTTGGATTCAATGTCGATCTTGGCGATGTCCAAGGCCTTCTGCACCTGGGCGAGTTGTTCGCGCAATGCGGCCAATTGCCGGTTGAGCAGTTCGGCTTGCGCCGCTGCCTTGGCCGACAGGTCGGTCTGTACGGTGAGCATTTCCTTGTTTTCCTCCAGCTCGGCGAGGCGGCTGGCGATTTCGCTTTCAAGTTGTTGCTTGAGCGCATTCAAGGCGTTGATGTCTGCCGTGAGCCGTGCGATGTCCGCTTCGTTCTGGCTGAGTTTCTCGGTGGCGAGATCGAGATCCAGCTTCAGCGCGTTGGCTTGGGTTTCGCTCTGCTGCAGGCTGGCACTGAGATCACCCACTTCGGTGAGCGCCTGCAACTTGGCCGCCTTTTCCATCGACAAGGTCTCGGCCAGTTCCGCCAGTTCCTGATTGAGCTGCGCGAGGGTGCGGTCGCGGCTGGACAACGCGTCGGACAGGACGAACTGGCCCAGGCTGAAGATCAGCAGCAGGAAAACCAGCACCATCAACAGAGACGACAAGGCGTCGACGAAGCCGGGCCAGAAATCGATGTGTCGGCGCTTGCGCGCGGCAAGGGTGCTCATGGGCTTAGTCGCGCTTGTGTTCGACGGCGGCGGCGATGGTGCGACTGAGCAAGCGGAACTCCTGCCGCAGGTCTTCGTTCAGGCCCTGCTGCGCGCCGCCGTTCTGGGCCAGGGCGCGGAGCGCGGAGCGCAGTTCGGTCTGGGTGTCGTTGAGGCGCCCCAATTGCTCTGCCAGTTCCGCCATCTGCTCGGTACTGGCGCGGCGATCGCGCTCGGAGTCGAACATCGCGCGTTGCATGCGCTCCAGACCATCGGCGGTTTGCTCCAGCAAGGCTTGCACGTAGGCGGGTACGGACGCATCACCCTCGCTGCCGATGCCGCCTGCCGACAATTTGGTCATGCCCGACAGCCATTCTTCGAGTTCGTTGTAGAAGCGATTGGAGGCACGACCGGAGAGCAGGTCCAGCAAGCCGATCACCAACGAACCCGCCAGACCGAACAGCGAGGTTGAAAAGCTGGTCGCCATACCGGAAAGCGGTTGCTGCAGCTTGTCTTTGAGCGCCTCGAACATCGCCACCGCGTCGCTGCCGCCCGACAACCCGGCGATGATGTCGCTGACCGAGCCAATGGTTTTCAGCAGTCCCCAGAAGGTGCCGAGCAGGCCGAGGAAAATCAGAAGGCCGATCAGATAGCGCGACAGATCACGCTGTTCTTCCAGTCGCAGGTACACGCTGTCGAGAATGGTGCGGGTAGAAGCCATCGACAGGCTGATCGGCTTGCGTTCGCTCTTGCCAAGCATCTTGGCCATCGGCGCCAGCAATACCGGCGCTTCGGTGGGTGCGCGGTCCGGTGCGTTGCGACGGAAGTTCTCGATCCAGCGGACTTCACCCTGCAGCCGCAGCAACTGCTGCAGATTGACCACGATGCCGACACCGAAGACGGCCAAGATCAAGGCATTGAAACCAGGTGTCGCCGCGAACGCCTGACTGAGCGGCCCTATCATCATCACGGCCAGCACCGCCACGGCGGCCAGGACACCCAACATCCAGGCAAGTACACGAATCGGTTGGCTCATGACGATCTCCAGGCACAGATGGGGCTTACGGACTGCAGGCGGTCGGCCAAGGTTCCCGCTTCGCCGAAGGTCGTGGTACTAGGTTTAGCTTCTGCTCGGCCCTTGCCTGCTACTCTGCGCGGCTGAATCTGTCTGTCGGCTGAGCACCTATGTCCGAGCCCACTTCCCCAGCGACCGGATTGCACGCCATGGCGGTGCAATGGGTCCAGCAATTGAACCTCTGCCTGCAACGTGGCTGGCCTCTGGATCTGGCATTGGCCTTACAGGACACGCTGGACGCGCTGGTTGATGCCGCCGATCACGCCGGTGATGCGCGCCTGTTTGAGCAGACCTTGGCCATTTCGGTGTATCTCAGCTCCTTCATGGAAGAGGGCCGCCACCCTGACGATACCCAGCGCGAGCATTTGCGACTGCTCTGCGAGGCCATTGCGCCCGGAGAGATCAGCGCATCGATTCAACCCAGCGCTCGCGAAGTTGATCGGGGGCTGCTGTTGGTCAGCAGCGATGATCAGCTTGCCTTGAGCCTAGATGAAGCACTGCGTGGCAAGGGCATCCAGCTGATCGTGCGATCCAGCGTGGATGAAGCCATCGCTGACCCGGCCGAGGGCGTGCTCAACCTTGTCGTGGTCGACGCCAACGAATTGGCCGATTTCTCGCAGCGTAGCCGCACGTTTTCGCAGATCTATCGGCATCCGCAACGCCGCTGTGCCCTGCATGTGCTGACACGAAGTGGCGATTTGAATGAACGCATGTTTGCGCTGCGAGCTGGCGCAGACGAAGTTCTTCGCCTCGGCGAGGATCTGGCACCGTTGGTGAACAGCATTGTTGAGGCGGTGCGACCCGGCCCAAGCGATCCCTTCCGCGTGCTGATCGTTGATGACGACCGCAGCCAGAGCATGTTCTGCGAGGCGGTGCTGCGCAGTCAGAATATCGAGACCCGTGTTGCGTCCGATGCCCGCCAGGTCGAGGCCGAAGTTCGCGATTTCCAGCCAGAAGTGGTGCTGCTCGATCTGCACATGCCGGAGGTGGACGGCATCGAAATGGCGGCGCGAATTCGTGCCCTGCCCGGCGGCGAACTGCTGTCCATCGTGTTCCTCTCTGGCGACCACGAAAAGGATGTGCGCTTCGACGTGTTGGCCGCAGGGGGTGATGACTATTTCACCAAGCCGATTCCGCCGCGCCATCTGGTGACAGGCGTGATCAGCCGCGCCCGACGCACCCGTGCCCTGGCGCAACGTCTTGGGCAGGCTGCGAAATGAGTCCGCTGCGCGCGTTCCAAGATGTGAGCCCCCACCTCGGTCAACGTGTCTACATCGACCCGGCGGCCACCGTGATTGGCGATGTGCAGATTGGTGATGACAGCTCGGTCTGGCCGGGCGTGGTGATCCGGGGTGACGTCAATTTCATTCGTATTGGCGAACGCAGCAGCATCCAGGATGGCAGCGTCATTCATGTCAGCCACGATGGTCCTTACACCCGCCCCGGCGGTTTCCCAACCGTGATCGGCAATGACGTCACCGTCGGTCATGCGGTCGTGCTGCACGGTTGCACGCTGGAAGACGCCTGCCTGATCGGCATGCACGCCAGTGTGCTGGATGGCGCGGTGGTGCAGAAACACGGCTTTGTTGGCGCGGGTGCGCTGATTCCACCCGGAAAGGTGGTTGGCTCCGGCGAGCTGTGGGTCGGCAACCCGGCCAAGAAGCTGCGTGATCTCAGTCAGCGTGAGATCGACAGCCTGCTGTACTCCGCTCAGCATTACGTGCGCTTGAAGGATCGCTACCTGGCGGGCGGCTGAGGCTTACTCGAAGCCATCGCTGAACAACCCATCCAGTCGCTCAACATCCAAAATCACAAACACATCGTCCACACCGTTGGTATCACCGCTGACGATATTGGTGGCCTGCGAGGAATAGGCCATCAAGGCACCATCCGGGCGCATACCACGTCGCCCGGGAACCACACCGGCATTGCTGGCCACCGCCGTGCCACTGGCCGGACTGAGCAGAAACAGCAAATTGGGATCGCGGAACAACCACGCCTGCAGCGTCCCGCCCACGTTTTCGCTGCAGGCGTAGAGCACCTCGCCAAGGTCATTGACCTGCGGCGTCTCGCAACTCGCCGCGCTGGCCGGCAAAGGAATGGCGGTCAGGCTGCCGGACTGCAGATCACGCCGGAAAATCCGACTCATCGCGCCACTGACCAGATTGGTCGCAAACGAGCGGTACACAACATAGCGCCCGTTGCGGGAAATCGACGGTGAGTCGCACTGCGAGTTGGCGGCCTGATTGCTGGCGTTGACGCTGACCATCGTCGTGCTTGCCGCCGTCCGGTCGCGCAGATAGATCTGAATGTTGCCGCCGTTCGACGGACTGGCAGCAAGGTTGGAATGGGAGGTAAACACGGCGTAGCGCGCATCGCCGGAAAGCGATTCAGTCGGACTCTCCAGTGCACCGTCGGCCGCTTGCTGCTCGCCGTCGGACAGACTGAGGCGCGTCGTACTCATCGTCTGCATGTCGGTGAGCAACAGATCGACGGCCCCATTGCTGTCACCGCTGATTTGATTGCTCGCGGACGAGAAGTAGGCGACGTAGCGGCCATCGTCGGAGATGCTGGCATAGCGCGCTTGCGCATTGATCGCGCCGCCGCTCGTACTGACGCTGACCCGCTGCATCGTCGAGGCCTGACGATCAAAACGAAACACGCTTTGTGAGGGCGGCTGTTCGCCGCTGACCAGATTGCTCGCGAAACTGCTGAAAACGACGAAGCGGCCATCGGCTGACAAGGCGGGGCCGGTGCTGTTGCCGTTACCGCCATCACCGTTGGGCGCACGGCTGATCAGGCCGAGCGCATCGGTTCCAAGATCTATCAGCAGAATCTGCGAGGCACCCGATCCGGGATCCAGCCCCAGGTTGCGCGAATTCGTCGAGAACGCCAGATCCAAGGTGCCGAGCGCGAATGCGGGATCATGCATGTTCGACTCGGCCTGTACGGCTCCCGCACCCGTCAAGCGGAACAAGCCGAGATCGGCGCGAGCATCCGATGAACAACACAGTAGCGGGAGACCACCGCATAGCAGCAACAGCGCTGACGTGGCGCGCAATGGACCGTACATGGGAATGCCTCCTGAGATTGCGGATGTTGTCGCTAACGGTCTTGCACCACGCATCGTGTCATTGCGTTGAGTCCCGCTAGTTTCGCCTCCCCAGATCACAGCCGCGACAGACCGAGCAAGTGGCGCTGGGCGCCGCACCACAGGTCGAATTGGCACTCGCCCGCTTGGGGCTAAGGCGCTTCCGCAGCAACCAAAGCAGGCTGCTTGTCACGGCGAGCCCAACGATCAGCCACTGTACGGACTCATTCATGTCAGCCGACTCGCCAGTTGGTAGGTGATCAATGAAGCGACATACGCCAGACCGAACAGGTAGGCGGTCGCAAAACCCATCTGGCGCAAGGAGTTGGTTTCGCGCTTGATGGTCGCCAGCGTGGACAGACACATCGGTGCGTAGATGTACCAGACCAGCAAGGACAAAGCCGTCGCCAGACTCCAATCACTACTGATCAGTGAGCCCAGCGCCTCGGCTGCGGCCTCTTCATCGACCGCGGCCACCGCATAGACCGTGGCCAACGAAGCCACGGCGACTTCGCGTGCAGCAAGGCCGGGAATCAGGGCAATGCAGATTTGCCAGGTGAAGCCCAAGGGCGCAAACACCACCGCCATGGCATGACCAATCCGCCCGGCAAAGCTGTAGTCGATGGCGGGTCCGGTGGCATCCGCCGGTGCGGCAGGGAAGTTGAGCAGAAACCAGAGCAACACGGTCGAGGCCAGGATGATCCCGCCGACCCGCTTGAGAAAGATCACCGCACGTTCCCACAACCCGATCAGCAGGTCGCGCCAATGCGGCAATCGATAAGAAGGCAGCTCCAGCATCAGCGGATGTTCGTCACTGCCCCGCCGCCACTGCTTCATCACCCAGGCGACCAGAAGGGCACTGAGCACGGCAGCGAAGTACAGCCCGAACAGCACAAGACCCTGCAGGTTGAACAGGCCCCACACCGTCTGTTGTGGAATGAAGGCGGCGATCAGCAAGGCATACACCGGCAAGCGCGCCGAGCAGGTCATCAGCGGTGCCACCAGAATCGTCGCCAGCCGGTCGCGCGGATCCTGAATGGAACGCGTCGCCATGATCCCCGGGATGGCGCAGGCAAAGCTCGACAGCAAAGGGATAAACGAGCGACCCGACAAACCTGCCGAGGACATCATGCGGTCCAGCAGGAACGCAGCGCGAGGTAGATAGCCGGATTCTTCCAAGGCCAAGATGAAGGCGAACAGGATCAGAATCTGCGGCAGGAAGACGATCACACCGCCGGTTCCGGCGATGATGCCGTCCACCAGCAGTCCCGCGAGCGGCCCTTCCGGCAAGCGCGCCGCGACCCATTCACCGATGGCCGCCGTGCCTGCATCGATGAGGTCCATCAGTGGCGTCGCCCAGGCGTACACCGCCTGGAAGATCAGGAACATGATAACGGCCAGCGTCAGCAGGCCCGCCACGGGATGCAGCAACCAGCGATCCAGTGCGTCATCGATGCGCGCGGTCTGCGTCGGCATCCGTACCGCTGCCGCCAGCAGGGTTCGCACGCGTTGATGCAGATCCACACTCACGCTGATTGGTGGCAGGCGGGGCAATTCCTGTCGGTCCAGCAAGTCGATCAAGGCTTGGGCACCGCCGTGTTTGACCGCTACCGTATCGACCACAGGCACGCCCAGTTCCTGCTGCAATCGCGGCAGATCAATCTCGATTCCACGCCGACGCGCGACATCCATCAGGTTGACCGCAACAATGGTCGGCTTGCCAAGTGCCAGCAGCTCCAGCACGAAACGCAAATGCAGCCGCAAGTTGGTGGCGTCAACCACGCAGACCAACAGCTCCGGTGCCAGCTCGTCGGCACGGCGACCGCTTATCACATCAAAGGTGATGGCCTCGTCCAGACTGGCGGCCTGCAGACTGTAGGCACCTGGCAGATCGAGTACTCGAACCGTTCTGCCGGAGGGCGCGACAAACCGGCCTTCCTTGCGTTCGACGGTCACACCGGCATAGTTCGCGACCTTCTGACGACTGCCGGTCAGCAGATTGAACAGGGCGGTCTTGCCGCAGTTGGGATTGCCCACCAGAGCGACATGACGTTCGACCAGAGCGTTCATGCCGCGGACTCCGCCTGCGGACTCACGACGACACGAGCCGCCTCGCTGCGGCGCAGGGCAAAGCGGGTGAAACCGATCTGAATCAGTAAGGGATCGGCACCAATCGGACCCCAGGCAGCCAAACGGACTGGCTCACCGGGGACAAATCCCAATTCACGCAGACGGCGAGCAATGACGTCGGTGGAACCGACCTGCGGGCGATCTTCCACCGACACCACGACGGCGGACTGCCCAAGCGGCAGCGAGTCCAGACGCATGCGAGTTTCCGTTGCTGAGAATTGTTCGCATTATATGCGTTCCGCGTCGCCCGCGTTGACTGGGCTCAAATTGACAGCAAATGGTAGCGTCAGGGTCAGGCGTCGCTGCCGAGCGCGCGTGGCGGTACTCGCCGACGACCTATCGACCGATTCGGCGAACCTCGCCGCAGGTTCGGTCGGTGTGGGACAGATCTGCGCCACCGTCGCGGCTTCCCCGATGGGTTCGCCGAACGCCCAAAGCACCAGCAAGGTGCCTGCGGTCAGCGCCAGACGAAGCAGCATGGAATGGACGGAGTGATGCATGACGATCTCCTCTGGGGTTCGATGACTATCGGTAAGCACGCCACGTGCCAACGACAAAACGCTTTATAATCAATGCTTTGTGATCCTAATCGACTGTCCATAGCGGACACTGGACACGCAGATGCGGACAGCCTGTCGTGATGGATGCGGAAAACGTGACCGGGGTTGCAGACCGGCTCGACGCGAATTGCGAGCGGCAAGACTGGTCGCGAAGCGTCGTCGCCGACACAATAGGGCGCTGCAACGCTTCGACATCCGGAGCGTCTGCGTCACATCAGCCTGAGGGAAATGAGATGGCCACTGTTGTCGAAGCGCGAGTCCCGGATATTGGAAGTCATGGCGACGTGCCGGTGATCGAGCTGCTGGTGGCGGTCGGCGACACCGTCAAGAAGGATCAGGGTCTGGTGACCCTGGAGTCCGACAAGGCCACGATGGAAGTGCCCGCCAGCACCGCCGGCATCCTGCGCGAACTGAAGGTCAAGCTCGGTGACGCCGTATCGGAAGGAACGGTGGTCGCACTGATTGAGGTGGCGGACAGCGTTGCCACGCCCGTATCGCCTGTCGCTCCGCCGGTCGCCGCAACGGCTGCTACGTCAACGACGGCCAGCGCCAGTGCGCCCACCCGCGCGGCCGTGCCGCAGGCCGCTCAGCCCAGCCCGGTCAGCGCCGGAACCGATCCCGAAGCCAGTGCGCCACGCACGCCACCGGTGGCCTTCGATGCGCAGGCGGTTCTTCCTGCCAATGTCCCGCATGCCAGTCCGGCCGTGCGCCTGTATGCCCGTGAGTTGGGCGTCGATCTCGGCAAAGTCGCCGGACAAGGTCGCAAAGGGCGCATCACGCGCGACGACGTCAACGCCTTCGTCAAGGCGAGTCTGGCGGCGGGCGTTGCCAGTGCCCCGGTCGCCTCCAGTGGCGGTGGGCTTAATCTGCTGCCCTGGCCAAAGGTGGATTTTTCCAAGTTCGGTGCCGTCGAAAGCCAGCCCTTGTCGCGCATCAAGAAGATTTCCGGCGCAAACCTGGCCCGCAACTGGGCCATGATTCCGCACGTCACTCAATTCGAGCAGGCCGACATCACCGAGATGGAAGCCTTCCGCAAGAAGATGGGTGAGGAAAACCCCACGCAGAAGGTCACCCCACTGGTGTTTCTGATCAAGGCCGCCGTCGCCGCACTGAAGGCGTTCCCGAGCTTCAATGCCTCGCTGGACGATACCGGTGAGAACCTGATCTTCAAGCAGTACTTCCATATCGGCATCGCGGTGGACACACCTGACGGCCTGGTGGTGCCGGTGATCCGCGACGCCGACCAGAAAGGCCTGTTGCAGCTGGCGGCTGAACTGGGCGAGATCTCCAAGAAGGCGCGCGACAAGAGACTCGCCGGTGCCGACATGCAGGGCGGTTGTTTCTCGATTTCCAGTCTCGGCGGCATCGGTGGCACCAGCTTCACGCCGATCATCAACGCACCCGAAGTGGCCATCATGGGCGTGTCCAAGAGTGAGATGAAGCCGGTCTGGAACGGTGCCGCGTTCGAGCCTCGTCTGATGCTTCCGCTGTCGCTGTCCTACGACCACCGCGTGATCGATGGCGCGGAAGCCGCTCGTTTTGCCACCTATTTCGCCAAACAACTGGCCGACATCCGTCGTTTGTTGCTTTGATCTCATGGTCGCTGTCGTGGCGAGCCCGCTGACTTCGCTGCGTCCTAGGAGCCTGTCGGACTTGAAAGGGAATCGGCTGCAAATCCGTCTGGACGGTCCATTTTTCGCCGCTTCCTTGGGCAATAGTTCAACTATTGCCCTGCGAAACCGGCAAAAACTGTC
>Ga0075163_10004723_pt1 | contig 18233 bp, 13 predicted proteins | sample JI1023141ADNA_FD_71478 | JGI IMG/M metagenome (GOLD analysis project Ga0075163, IMG submission 71478) | Wastewater effluent complex algal communities from Wisconsin, to seasonally profile nutrient transformation and Carbon sequestration -... | ecosystem: Engineered > WWTP > Effluent > Algae...
GGTGACGCGTGAACACCGGCGCGCTGTTGCGGCTGGTCCGCCCGCCCAACGTGTTCACCGCGTTCGCCGACGCGCTGGCCGGGCTGTTGATCCTGCGCGGGCTCGGCGTCACCGCGGCGCCGGGCGCCGGCCGGGTCATCCTGGCGTCGGGCTGCCTGTACCTCGCGGGCATCGTGCTGAACGACGTCTTCGATCGCGAGATCGACGCGCGCGAGCGGCCGACCCGGCCCATCCCCAAGGGCGAGATCGGCGTGCGCTTCGCGGCGCTCCTGGGCGCGGGGCTGATGCTGGCCGGCGTCGGGCTGGCCGCCTCGGTCGGGCGGTCGCCGGCGATCGTCGCGGCGGCGCTGGCCGGCTGCATCCTGGCGTACGACGGCGGGCTCAAGCACACCCGCGTCGGGCCGCTGGTGATGGGCGCGTGCCGCGGCCTCGACGTGACGATGGCGCTGTCGACCGGGCTGGCGCTCGACGGCCGCTGGCCGCCGCTGGCGATCGCGGGGCCGGCGGTGCTGGCGCTGTACATCACCGGGCTCACGTACATCGCCCGCGACGAGGTCGACGGCAACACCACGCGGCGCGCGCGCACCGGCCTGGTCGTGATCGCCGCCGTGGCGCTGGCGGCGCTGGCGGGGCTGGCCGTCGCGGCCGGGCTGCCGCGCAGCCCGCTGGCCTGGCCGTGGGTGGCGCTGGCGCTCGGCCTGGCGTGGCGCAACTGGGCGCCGGTGTGGCACCGCCACGACGGCCCGTCGACCGGCCGCGCGATCGGCGGCGGCATCATGCTGGTGCCGGTGATCGACGCGACGCTCGCCGCGGTCGCCGGCTGCCCGATCCTGGCGCTCGGCGTGCTCGCGCTGATCGCGCCGGCGCTGGTGCTCAAGCAGTTCTTCTCGCCGACGTGACGCGAACTACGTGAGGACCATGCGCCTCGGCTACAACACCAACGGCTTCGCCCACCACCGCCTGCGCGACGCGCTCGAGGTGATCGCCGGCATCGGCTATCGCGCGGTGGCGATCACGCTCGACGTCCACCACCTCGATCCGTTCGCGCCCGGCCACGCCGCCGAGCAGCGCGAGATCGCCGCGGCGTGCCGCGACCTCGACCTGGTGCCGGTGATCGAGACCGGCGCGCGGTTCCTGCTGGATCCGCGGCGCAAGCACCGGCCGAACCTGCTGGGCGCCGACCCCGCCGAGCGCGCGGCGCGGATCGCGTTCCTCGAGCGCGCCATCGCCGCGGCCGCCACCGTGGGCGCGCCGGTGGTGTCGCTGTGGTCGGGCGCGGCCGACGACGCGCCCGGCGCGGCGGCGCTCGACGAGCGGCTGGCCGCGGGGCTGCGCGCGGTGTGCCGGCGCGCGGCCGACGCCGGCGTGGTGATCGGCTTCGAGCCCGAGCCCGGGATGTACGTCGAGGACATGGCCGGCTTCGCGCGGGTGCGCGCGCTGGTCGATCACCCGGCGCTGGCGTTGACGCTCGACGTCGGCCACGCCCACCTGACCGAGGCGGCCGGCGCGGTCGCGACGATCGCGACCTGGGCGCCGCACGTCGTCAACGTCCACGTCGAGGGCATGCGCCGCCCCGAGCACGATCACCTCGCGCCGTGGGACGGCGATCTCGACGTGCGCGCGACCTTGGCCGCGCTGGCCGCCGCCGGCTACGCCGGGCCGGCGTGCTTCGAGCTGTCGCGGCACTCGCACGACGCGGTGCGGATCGCGACCCGCGCGTTCGCGTTCGTCACCGCGGCCGCATGAGGTCGAGCACCAGCTGCTTGACCTCGGTGACCGCCAGGCGGTCGCGGGCGTGGGCGCGATCGCTGCACAACAGCACCGGGCCGGCGCCGTCGTTGGGTGGCAGCCGGCCGTGGGAGCCGCGCACGCCCTCGGCGTGGATCGGGATCACGTCCATCGCGTAGCGGAAGCCGAGCGCCTTCTGCGCCAGCCGCACCGCGGCCCGGGCCTTGGCGCCGCCGCCGTCGAACAGCAGCTCGGCCGGATCGTAGCCAGGCTTCCGATGGATCTCGACGGTCGGCGCGAAGTCGGGGGCGCGGTGATCGTCGACCCAGTAGTAATAGGTGAACCAGGCGTCGGGCTCGGCGATCAGCACCAGGTCGCCGGCGCGCGGGTGATCGAGGCCGGCGGCGCGCTTGCCATCCTCGTCGAGGATCTCGGCGACGCCGGCCAGGCCGGTCAGCGCCTCGCGGGTGCGCGGCAGCGCCGCCGGATCGGTGACGTAGACGTGGGCGACCTGGTGGTCGGCGACCGCCAGCGCCTTGGACGCGAAGGTGTCGAGCAGCTCGCCGGCGGCGTTGGCGGTGACCGCGAGCAGGCCGGCCTCGCGCAGCCGGCGGTTGACGTGGACCGGGCGGCTGACGTCGGTGATGCCGTACTCGGACAGCACGACGACCGTGGCGCCGGCGGCGCGCACGTGATCGGCCAGCGCGCCGGCGACCTCGTCGATCGCCGCGGCGGCGGCGCGCGCCTCGGGGCCGCGGCTGCCGAACCGCTGCAGGTCGTAGTCGAGGTGCGGCAGGTACACCATCGTCAGGGTCGGGCGGCGCTGATCGAACACCCGGCGCGCGGCGTCGGCGATCCACCGCGACGACGCGATGCCGGCGCGCGGCCCCCAGAAGTCGAACAGCGGGAACTCGCCGAGCTGGTGGACCAGCTCGGCGCCGACGTCGGCCGGGTAGGTGTAGACGCCGGGGCCCTTCTTGCCGTCGACGTAGTACACCGGCCGCGGCGTCACGCAGACGTCGGTCGACGCGCCCATCGCGTACCACCAGCACAGGTTGGCGCAGGTGACGTCGGCGCCGTGCGCGCGGCGCGCGGCGTCCCACAGCTTGTCGCCGCCGACCAGGCGGTTGGACTGCCGCCACAGCCAGATCTCCGACAGCTCGCGGAAGTACCAGCCGTTGCCGACGATGCCGTGCTCGCGGGGCAGGGCGCCGGTGACGATCGACGCCTGCACCGAGCAGGTCACCGCGGGCACGATCGTGTCGAGCGGCGCGGTGAAGCCAGCCGCCCCGAGCGCGCGCAGCCGCGGCATGTGCTGCAGCAGCTCGGGGGTCAGCCCGACCACGTCGATCATCACCACCGGGGTCGCGGTCACGCGGGCGTCGCTCCCAGCTCGGTCAGGCGCGCCAGGGTCCAGGCCAGCTCGCGGGCGATGCCGTCGATCAGCCCGTCCTCGTCGCGGGGCCGGCGCGCCGACGGCAGCACGCCCCAGGTGTAGGTCTCGACCTCGAGGTGGGGCGGCTCGGGGAGGTCCACGGCGGCGGCCAGGATCGGGGCGATCGCCGCGCGCGTCGAGGCGAGCGGCGCGAAATCGTCATCGTGGACCGGCACGTGGAAGTGGACCCGCCACGGCGCGCCGCGATCGAGCGTGGCCAGCGCGTCGGGCAGGTCCATCGCGCCGCCAACGGCCGAGCGTACCTGGTGCAAGAAGCGCGGCTCGTCGAACGCGGCGATCGCGGCGCGCTGCGCGGCGTCGGTAGGATCGGGGACGACCAGCGCGCTCGACACCTGCACCTTGGCGCAGCGCACCGCGGCCGCGTCCAGCGCCGCGAAGATCGCGGCGGCCGGCTCGTCGACCACCGCCGCGTGGCAGCAGTCGACGCACGCGCCCAGGCCGGGCGCGCCGATCGCGCGGGCGACCTCGGCCACCTCGGCGATCCGCTCGAGCGCGGCCCCGGGCTCGGGCTCGATCGCCAGGTCGATGGCCCGGCCGGTGCGCGCGGTGATCGCCGCGAGGCCGTCGGCCAACCGCGCCAGCCCGGCGACGGCCGCGGCGCGATCGACGGTGGCCGGGCCCAGCGGCACGGTCGAGATCGAGCCGCGCGCGACGTCGTCGGGCAGGAGCTCGGCCAAGAGCGTCGCGAGGTCGAGCGTGTAGTCGACCCGCGCCGCCTCGGCCCAGCTCGGCTCGAACACGCGGGCCTTCACCGCCGGCGCGTGGAAGCCGCCGTACGGGAAGCCGTTGAGCGTGAAGACGTAGAGGCCCTCATCGGTCAGCGCCGCCGCCAGGTCCCGGCGGGCGGCCGGATCGGCGCACAGCGCGCGGGCCGCCGGCGCGGCGATCCACAGCCCGACGCCGAGCCGCGCGACCCCCAGCCGGCGCCGCACCGGGCCGCACACCTGCCGCACCTGCGCCACCACCGCCGCCGCGGTCTCGCCGGGCAAGACGTTGTAGCAGTAGCCGAGGTGGACGGTCCGGCTTCCGGACAGCCGCAGGCGCATCCGGACCTACGCGCCCTGGCCGCGCGCGATGCTGTTGCCCTGCCACAGCTCGCCGTCGACGACCGGCCGCTGATCGAGATCGTGGGCCAGCAGGCGGTCGGACTGCGCGAAGAACGCGATCGGGTTGTGCCACACCAGCTTGGCCACGCCCTCGTCGTCGTAGCCGCGCTTGCGCATCTCGGCGGCGGTGCGCGCGACCTTGAGCGGGTCGCTCTTGCCCCAGTCGCAGGCGCTGTTGATGATCATCTTGTCGGTGCCCCAGCGATCGAGGATCGAGACCATCCGGCCCTCGTCCATCTTGGTGTTGGGGTAGATCGAGAAGCCGATCCAGCAGCCGGTGTCGCGGCACATCGCGACGGTCTCCTCGTTGTTGTGATCGACCAGCGCGCGCTCGTAGGGGAAGCCGACGTCCTTGAGCACCGCCAGCGTCCGCGCGACGCCGACCTTCTTGTCGCGGTGCGGGGTGTGGATCAGCGCCGGCAGGCCGTGGGTGCGGGCCAGCTCGAGCTGCGCGGCGAAGAACTTCTCCTCGCGCGCGGTCATGTCGTCGAAGCCGATCTCGCCGACCGCGAGCACGCCGTCCTTCTCGAGATAGCGCGGCATCTCGGCCAGCACGCCGGCGTTGACCCGGTCGTCGTTGGCCTCCTTGGGGTTGAGGCCGATCGCGCAGAAGTGGTGGATGCCGTACTGCGCGGCGCGGTAGCGCTCCCAGCCGACCAGCGTGTCGAAGTAGTCGACGAAGCTGCCGACGTTGGTGCGCGGCTGACCCAGCCAGAACGCCGGCTCGAGGATCGCCTCGACGCCGCCGAGCGCCATCCGCTCGTAGTCGTCGGTGATGCGCGAGAACATGTGGGCGTGGGGTTCGAAGATACGCATCAGGCCTCGAGGGCGCGGGACAGGGTTTGACGGATCGCCGGGACCGGCTCGCGCGCGGCGCGGTCGGCGAGGAACGGGCGCACCCGCGGGTCGGTCGCGACCAGCGCGGCCAGCGCGGCGGCGGCGGCGGCGCGGTGATCGGGGCTGGGGTGCTCGAGGTAGCCGAGCAGCTTGGCGGCCAGGCCCGGCGGCGGGAAGCGCGCGGCGATCGGCCACATCGCCGGCGGCACCGGCCGGGTCGCGGCCTCGCGCTCGCACGCGAGATCGACCAGGCTCTGCGCGAACGCCGCGTCGGCGCGCGCGGCCAGGCCGACGACCCGCTCGAGCGCGAGCCCGACGAACGCGACCTTGAGCGCGGCCTTGTGCCAGTCGTGCTGCGGCAGGTGGCGCGAGGCGTAGGGGTTCTCGCAGATGCCGGCCTCGAACAGCTCGCCTTGCGAGGCGCGCATCGCGTCCTGGATCGCCGGCAGCGCCGCCGCGTCGGTGGCGGCGCCGGGCAAGAAGCTCACGGCGCGCAGCACGCCGGTGCGCTCGCGGGCGTCGCCGTGGCGGTACAGCGTCTCGGCTCGGGCCAGCGCGCCGGCGGGATCGGCGCGGCCGGCGGCTAGCAACAGCCGCACCCGGGCGGCGTCGTCGACGCGCCAGGCGGCCAGCGCCACGTCCTCGCCGGTGGCGGCCGGCAGCGTCGCGCCGGGCGCGTCGAGGCCGCCGCGGCCGACGTGGCGCGCGACCGCCGGGAACGCGGTGGTGATCGCGGCGGCGTCGGCGGCGACCGCGGCGACGGTGCGATCGAGCCAGGCCGTGCCGGCGGCCGGGGCCCGCGCGGCGATCAGCGCGGCGAGGCGCGCGTCGAGATCCATGGGCGCATCCTACTACCATCGCGCCGGCGGCGCCGCGCGACGCCCGCGCTTGATCCGCGCCGCGCGGCGATCGACCATCGCGCGATGTCGACGCTCGCCGCCGCGCGCTGGCTGTGCCTCGAGGGCGCGGCGATCGCGATCGCCTACGCGGTGGCGGGCGCCGCGGCGGGCGCGCGGGCCCGGGGCTGGCGCGACCTCGGCGGGCTCGCGGCGCTGCTGATCGCGCACGCGCTGGTCGCGGCGATCGCGTGGCGCGTCGCCGACGGCCCGGGCGACGTCGCGGGGCAGGGCGCGGCGCGGCTGGTGTTCGCGGCCGAGGCGGCGCTGGCGTGGAGCCTGGGTGCGGCGCTGACCCGGCTGCGGATCGAGCCCGGCGTCGCGGCGGCGCTCGCGGCGGTGCTGGTGCTGCTGGTGGTGGCGGCGCCGGCGCTCGGCGAGGCCGTGGCCGGCGCGCTCGACGCGCCCGCCCGGGTGCGCACGCTGGCGTTCGCGACCAGCCCGCCGTGGGCCGCGGCGGTGGCGCTCGGCGTCGACATCCTCCATGATGCGGCGCTGTATGAACGACTGCCTGCCGCCTCTCTGGAGCTCCACATGACCGCCTGGACCTCGACCGCGATCGGCCTCGGCGCCACCGCCGGCGCGCTCGGCGCCGTCGCGGCGGCCCGCCGCCCGCGCCGCCGCACCCTGTCGACGATGTTGCTGGTCGCCGCGCTCGCGGCCGCCGGGTGCAAGGGCAAGAGCAAGGACGGCGCGCCGGCGGGTGGCACCGGTGGTAGCGGCACCGCCGCGCCGGCGGTCCAGGACGCCGCCGCCGCGGCCCCGGCGCCCGACGCGGCGGCCGCGGCCACCGCGCCGCCGACCAAGGCGGAGATCGACGCGATGATCGATCGCGGCGTCGCGTTCCTGGTGAAGGCCCGCGGCGACGGCCCGATGATCGGCGGTCACCCCGGCGTCAACGCGATGGCGGCGCTGGCGATGGTGTCGGCCGGCGTGCCCGGCGGCGACCCGCGGGTCGCCCCGAGCCTCGAGGCGCTCGCCAAGCTGGCGCACCCCGACGGCTCGATCGTCGACAAGGACATGCCGGTCTACGTCACGGCGATCAGCGTGCTGGCGTTCCAGCGGGCCAACGTCCACCCCGAGCTGATCGGACCGGCGCAGCAGTGGCTGGTCGGCAAGCAGTTCGGCGGGGACGCGAAGGACGACCCCAAGAACCCCAACTACGGCGGCATCGGCTACGGCATCGTCGCCGACAAGCCCGACGCCGACCTGTCGAACCTGCACTTCGCGCTCGACGCGCTGAAGGACGCGGACCTCAAGGACAAGGACGCGGTCATGGCGCGCGCCCAGAAGTTCCTCGAGCGCTGCCAGAACCGCACCGAGTCCAACGATCAGCCGTGGGCCACCAACGACGGCGGCTTCGTCTACAAGCCGGGCGCGTCGAAGGCCGGCGGCACCGCGTCGAGCGGCAGCATGACCTACGCGGGCATCGCCGGGTTCCTCTACGCCAAGGCGGCGCCCGACGATCCGCGGGTGGCCGCGGCGATGAGCTACATCCGCGCCAACTACTCGGTGGACGAGAACCCCGGCCTGGGCCTGAAGGGCCTGTACTACCACCACCACATGATGGCGCGGGCGCTGGGCCTGGCCGGCATCCGGCAGATCACCGACAGCGACGGCGCGGTCCACGACTGGCCGACCGAGCTGGCCGATCGGCTGCGCGCCGCGCAGAAGCCCGACGGCTCGTGGGCCAACACCGACCCGACGTACTGGGAGAACAACCCGCCGCTGGCGACCGCGCGGGCCGTGCTCGCGCTGGTGTACGCGCGCGACGCGATGAAGTAGATGCGGCGGGGCGCGGCGGCGATCGTGGCGGCGGCGGTGGCGTTGTCGGCGGTCGCCGCCGAGGCCGCGGTGCCCCTCGAGGTGCGCGCGGCGCGCGGGCTGGCGGAGCTGGTGCCGGCCGACGGGCTGGAGGTGATCGTGATCGACGTGCGCAGCGGCGCCGACGCGCCGGCGCAGATCGCGATCGAGGTCGACGGGGTCGCCGCGGCCGACGCGGTGGCGCTGGCGGCGCGCGGGCGGGCGCAGGTGACGGTGGCGCGGCGGGTGCCGAGCGGCGCGGCGCGGCTGGCGCCGGTCGCGGTGCGGACGCGCGCGCAGGGCGACGCGGCGTGGATCGCGATCGAGCTGCCGCCGCTGGCGATCGCGGCGCGGCCGGTGGTGGTGTTCACCGACGGCGCGGCCGCCGTGGTGCCGCCGCTCGACGGGTGGCGGCGGGCGCGCGGCGCCGACGCGATCGTGGCGCTGCCGCTCGACGCGCCGGTGCGGTGGCCGGCGCTGGTCGGTGCGGGCGCGGTGGTGATCGATCGCCCGGCGGCGGCCTTGCCGGCGGCGCTGGCGCGCGAGTTGACCCGGCACCTGGCCAGCGGCGGCACGGTGTGCCGCGTCGGCGCCGGCGCCGCCGAGCCGCGCTGTGCGCGGGCCCAGGCGATCGCGGTGCCGCGGACCCGGCAGCCCGGCGACGTCGGGCCGCCGGTGCGCGCGCGCGCCCGGCTGGCGGTGGGGCTGGCGATCGCGCTGGCGATCGCGGGCGCGCTGCGGCGCCGGGCGCCGCGCTGGGCGCTCGGCGTCGGCGGTAGCGCGCTGGTCCTGACGGCGCTGGCGGTCGTGGGGATCGGCGGCGAGGGCCTGCGCACGCGCGGCGTCCGCGCGGCGGCCGGTGGCGGCGAAGATTGGATCGTGGCCGAGCTCGGCGCGAGCGATCTGGCGGCGCTGCCGGTGCCGCTCGACGGCGCGCTGTGGCTCGAGCCGAGCGGCGCCACCGCCGGCGTGATCCGCCTGGACGCGCCGGTGGTGGCCGCGCCCGGGAGCTGGCGCGTGCGCGGGTTCGTCGCCGCCGACGCCGCGGGCTGGGCCGGTGGCCTGCGCCGGATCGCGCGCCCGACGCCGGAGCTGCCGTGATCGAGCTCGACGCGGTGGTGCCGATCGCCGGCGTGGCGCCGGTGACGGCGCGGCTGCGCGCCGGCGAGATCGTGCGGCTTACCGGGCCGGCGCCGGCGTGCGCGGCGCTGCTCGATGTGATCGCGGGGCGGCGCGCGCCGCGGGCCGGCGCGGTGCGGCGCGATCCGCGGGCCGTGCCCGTGCTGGTGCGCGCCGGCGAGGTGGCGCCGCCGGGCGTCGCGCCAGCGGCGGCGGTGGCCGCGTGGGCGGCGCTGGCGGGCGCGCCGCGGATGCGCGGTGGCGCGGCGGTGGTCGACGCGGCGGCCGCGCTGGCGGCGCGCGGCGCGGCGGTCGCGGCGCCGGTGTGGCTGATCGACGGCGCGGTGCCGCCGGCGACCGTGGCGGTGGTCGAGGCGGCGGCCGAGGCGGCGCGGGGCGGCGCGGGCGCGGTCGCCTGGCGCGACGACGCCGGGCGCGCGCGCGTCGATCACACGATCGCGCTGACCGCGAGCGCGGCCGCGCCGCCGCCGCGCCGGCGCGGTCCGACGGCCCGCGTGGTGCGCGCGACGCCGTGGCGCGCGATCGGCGCGCTCGCGGCCCACGCGGCGCTGGCGCCCGCGGCGTGGGGGCTGGCCGCCGTCGCCGCGGCGTGGCTGGCGCTCGCCGCGTGGGTGATCGCCGCGCACCAGGGCTACTGGACCGCGGCCGGCAGCGGCGCGGCGCTGGTGTGGCTCGCCCGGCTCGGCGCGATCGGCGCGGCGGTGATCGCCGCGACGGCGACCGCGGCCCGCGCGCGCGCGGCGCCGGCGTGGCCGCTGATCGTCCGCGAGACCGGGGCGGGCGCCGTCGCGCGGATCGCCACCGCGCTGGCGATCGACGTCGGCGGTGCGGCGCTGCTCGCGGCGGTGGCGATCGTGCCGTCGGTGTGGATGCTCGACGGCGCCGGCGCCATCGCGGCGACGCTCGCCGCGGCGGTCGGGCGCGGCGCCGCGCCGGTCGTGGCCGCGACCGTCGCGGGCGCGGTCGAGCGCGGGCCGGCGCCGGCCGGCGTCGGCGCGGTCGCCGGCGTGGTGGCCGCGGTGGCGCTCGCCGCGCTGTGATACGCTCGGCGCCGACGTGGATCGCGCAAGCACACCCGCCGCGGTGGTGGCCGGCTCGATCGCCGCGGTGGGGCGCCGGCTGACCGCGCGGCGCGCGGCCCTCGGTGGCTTGATCGGCGTCGCGGTCGTGGCGGTGCCCGTGGCACATGCCACCGCCGGCCTGCCTGCCGCGGGCGCGCTCGCCGTGGCCGGGCTGGTCGGCGCCGCGGCGGCGGTGACGCGCCGGCGCCCCGACCCCGCGGCCTGGCTGGATCGCGCCGGCGCCGACGACGAGCTGGTGCAGAGCGCGGCGGCGGTGATCGATCGGCGCGTCGCGGCGAGCGCGCTGAGCGCGGCCGTCGTCGCCGCGGCGGCGCGCGTGGCCCGCGCCCCGCGGCCGCGCCTCACCGGCGCGATCGCCGCGACCGCGGCCGCGCTGGCGCTGATCGTCGGCGGCGCCGCGCGGCCCGGCGCCGCGGGCGCTGCGCAGGGTGTCGCCATCGACCGCCGCGACGGCGACCCGGCCGCGATCGCGCCGGCGCCCGACGGCGCGGCGTCTGCAGCGCCGGCCGCGCGATCGCCCGCGCCCGCGGCTACCGCCGCGCGTCCGCCCGATCCGCGCGCCGCCGCGGGGGGCCCGCCCGCGGTGGGCGCGCCGACCCCGGCGGTCGCCGACGTCGCGCCGGACGCGCCCGACGACGTCCGGGCCAGCGCGGTGAGCTCGGCCGGCGTCGCGGGGGCGGGCGCTGCAGGCGCAGGCGCGACGCCGAGCGGGATCACCGATCGCGCGATCCGTGACGGCGCGACGGTACGGGCCGCGCCGATCGCGCCCGCGCTCACCGTCGGCGCGACCGCCGTCGGCGCCGACCCGGCGGTGCTCGCCGTGGCGCCACCGTATCGCGCGGTCGTGCGCGCGTACCTGGAGGCGCGGTGACCGCCGCGCTCCGCGACGACGTCGACGAGGTGGCGGCGTTTCGCGCCCGCTTCCTCGCGCTCAAGCGCGCGATCGGCGACGTCGTCGTCGGCCGCGACGACACGATCACCGGCGTGCTGTGCGGGCTGATCGCCGGTGGCCACGTGCTGCTCGAGGGGCCGCCGGGCACCGGCAAGACGCTCCTGTGCAAGACCGTGGCGCGCGCCGCCGGGCTCGGCTTCGCGCGCATCCAGTTCACGCCGGATCTGTTGCCGGCCGACATCCTCGGCGGCCCGGTGCTGCGCCGCGGCCCGAGCGGCGAGGAGCTGGTGTTCCAGCCGGGGCCGATCTTCGCGCAGCTGGTGCTGGCCGACGAGCTCAACCGCGCCAGCCCCCGCACCCAGGCCGCGCTGCTCGAGGTGATGGAGGAGCGCCAGGTCACGACGCCCGAGGGCACCCGCGCCCTCGACGAGCCGTTCGTCGTGCTGGCCACCCAGAACCCGCACGATCAGGGCACCTATCCGCTGCCCGAGTCCCAGCTCGACCGCTTCCTCGTCGGGCTGACCGTCGAGCCGCCCGGCGAGGCCGAGCTGGTGCGCATCCTCGCCGCGGATCCGGCGATCGCGCTGGCCGCGGTCGCGCCGACGATCGATCGCGCCGGCCTCCTGGCGATGCGCGCGTGCGCCGCCGCCGCGGTGGTCGCGCCCGAGGTCGCGGCGTTCATCGCGCGGATCGTGCGCGCGACCGACCCCGCCAGCCCGACCGCGCCGGCGTCGGTGCGCGCGGCGCTGCGCGGCGGCGTGTCGGCCCGCGCCGCGCGCGCGCTGCTCACCGCGGCCCGGGTCCGCGCGCTGTCGACCGGCCGCGGCCACGTCGCGCGCGACGACGTGCGCGCGCTGGCGCAGCCGGTGCTGGCCCACCGGCTGTTGCTCGACTGGGCGGCCGAGGCCCAGGGCGCCTCGCGCGCGGCGATCGTCGCCGACGCGCTGGCCGCGGCCGCGACGTGATCGCCGGGGCGCTCGCCGGCTTGCTCGCCGCCGACGAGCTGCGCGGCCTGGTCGCGGTGGCGGCGCAGCTGCGCGCGACCGGCGGCGACGCCAGCGGCACGGCGATCGGCGCGCGGGTCGGGCGCGGCCACGATCTGCACGGCCTCGACCCGTTCCGTCCCGGCGACGACCCGCGCGCGATCGACTGGCGGGCGCGGCAACGCACCGGCGCGCTCTGGGTGCGCCGGCACCACGTCGAGGGCGAGCGCGCGATCGCGGTATTGATCGACGACTCGGCCTCGATGACGCGCGCGCGGCGGCAGCTCGCGCGCCGGATCGCGGCCGGGCTCGCGGTGGTGGCCGGGGCGGCGGCGCTGCCGATCGCGGTGGCCGGCCTCGGCGCCGCGGCGACGCGCGGGCGCCGGCCGGTGCGCCTGGGCCCCGGCGAGGTCGCCGCGCGGCTGGCGCCGCTGGTCGCGGCCGGCGCGCCGAGCCCGGACAGGTCGCCCCCAGCCGCGCCGCGCCCCGACGCGCTCGATGTCGCCCTCGCGCGCGCCGCGCGGTGGGCGCAGGCCGACGATCGGATCGCGCTGGTGTCGGACCTCGCCGATCCGGCCCCGGTCGAGGCGCTGGCCGGCGCCGCGGCGCGGCTCGGGCGGCGGGCCGGGCAGGTCGTCACCGTGCAGCTGATCGACGCGCGCGATGGCGCGCTGCCCGCCGACGTCGACCGGCTGCGCAGCGCCGAGCGCGGCGCGACGCGCGCCATCGACCACGTCCTGGCCCGCGGCTTCGCCGCCCGCGTCGCTGCCTGGCACCGCGAGCTCGCGGGCGCCTTCGCGCGGGTCGGCGCGCCGCTGGTGGTGATCGACGTCGCCGCGCCGCCGCCGCTGGCCGCGCTCGTCGCGCAGGTGGTGGCGGCGTGGCGCTGACCTGGCCGCTGGCGTTGCTGCTCGCGCTCGGGCTGGTCCCGGCGGTGTGGCTGACGCGGCGCGCGGGCGGGCGCACGATCGCGCACCCGCTGTGGTTCCTGGCGCCGGCGGGCCGCGGCGCGCGCCGCCGTCGGGGCGGGGGGCGCTGGCGCGTCGCGCTCACGCTGGCGGCGATCGCCGCGGCGGCGCTGGCGGCCGCCGGGCCGGTGGTCCGCGCGCCCGCCGGCGATCGCGTGCTGGTGGTCGACCTGTCCGCGACCCGCGCGCTCGACGTCGCGGCGGTCCGCGCCCAGGCCGCCGGCTACGATCGCGTCGTGCTCGCCGCGCCCGGGGCGGCGCCGCGGATCGTCACGGGCGCCGACGCCGCCGCGGCGATCGCGCCGACCCGCGGCACCATCGACGCGGCGACGCTGGCGGCCGCGGTCGTCGCCGGGATGTCCGGATCTCGGACGATCGACGTCGCGGCGGCGCCGGCGCCGGGCGCCGACGTCGGCATCACCGCGCTCGCGTTCCTGCGCGACCCGCTGGCCGCCGCGCGCGGCCAGCTCATCGTCGAGGTCGCGACACCGGCCGGCGCGTGCGATCGCGCCGTGGCGATCGCCGACGGCGATCGCGTGCTGGCGCGGGTGGCGCTGACGTGCGCCGGCGGGCGCGGCGCGGCGGCGTGGCGCTACGACGGCGCCGGCGGGGTGACGTTGACGGTCCGCCTCGATCCGGCCGGCGCCGACGCGCTCGCGGTCGACGACGCCGCGACGATCGCGATCCCGGCGCTGGCGCCGACCCCGGTGTGGATCGCGCCGGCGCTGACCGCCGGCGCCGTGGCCCAGGCGCTGGCCGCGCTGCCGACGGTGACGCTGCTGGCGGCGCCGCGCGGCGACGCGATCGCGGTGGTGCCGCCGGGCGACCGCGCCGCGCCCGGTCGGGCCCAGCTGGTGATCCACGCGCCACCGCCGACCGCGCGCCCGGCCGCGCTGGTGCTGATGGATCGCGCGCCGCTGCCGGGCGTGACGCCGCCGCTCCTGGCCGCGACCGGGCCGGTGCCGGTCGACGTCGCCGCGGGCGCCGCCGCCGCGCCCGCGAACACCTGGCTCCGCGCCGGCGCGGCGCCCGCGGTGTGGGACGAGCCCGGCGCCGTGCACGTCGCGGTCGCGCTCGACGGCCCCGCGCTGCCGGTGCTGCTCGCCGATCTGTTCGCCCGCGCGCCGCTGGCGCCCGCCGCGCCGCCGCCCGCGCTCGCCGACGTCCGCGCGCCGCCGCCCGCGCCCGCCGCGCCGCCGCCGCGCCCGCGCTCGCACCCGTGGCCGCTCACCGCGCTGTTCATCGCGGTGGCCGTCGCGGTAGCGGCCGAGGCCGCGCTGGCCCGCCCGCGCGGTCGCGCCGCCCTGGCGCTGCGCGGCGCGACCCTGGTCGCCGCGCTGCTCGGCGCGCGCGCCACCACCCGCGAACCGCGACGGGTGGTGTTCGTGCTCGACGTGTCGGCCAGCGTCGCGCCGGCCGAGGCCACGGCGCGCGCGGCGCTGGCCCGCGAGGCCGACGCGCTCGGCGCCGACGATCGCGCCGCGCTGGTGCTGGTCGCCGGTGGCGCGACGGTCGCGCTGCCGCCGGGGCCGCCCGCGGCGGTGGCGGCCTGGGCGCGGCGCGGACCGATCGACGCCGCGGCCCGCGGGCTCGATCCCGCGACCACCGAGCTCCGCGCCGGCGTGCAGCTCGCCGCGACGCTGGCCCGCGCCGGCGACGTCGTCGCGCTGATCACCGACGGCCGCGATCGCGGCGGCGCGGCCGCGCTGGCCGGCGCGCCCGGGCTGATCGGCCGCGGCGTCGCGGTGACGCCGATCGACACCGGCGATCGAGGGCGGCTCGAGGCGCGCGCCGCCACCGCGCACGCCACGCCCGGCCAGCCGGTCGCGCTGCCGGTCGCCGTCGAGCTGCGCGTCGCCGCTCCCGTCACGATCGTCGCCAGCCATCGCGGCGTCGAGGTCGGGCGCGTCGCGATCGCGCTGGCCGCCGGGACCTCGATCGTCGCCGTGCCGGTGACGCTGCCGACCGCCGGCGTCGCCGACGTCGAGCTCGCCCTCGCGGTGCCCGACGATCCGATCGCGCTCGGCGACCGCGCGCGGATCGAGGTCGAGGTCGGCGCCGCCGCGCGTCGCCTGGACGTCACCGCGGCCACGGTCGGCGCGCTCCACCCGACGACGCTGGCCGACGTGGACGAGGTCTGGCTCGACGACGTCGCGCCGCCCGCGCTCACCGCCGCCGCCGCGGCCGCCCTCGACGACTTCGTCCGCGCCGGCGGCACGCTGGCGTGGATCGCGGGCCCCGCGACCGCCGCCGCGGGCCCCGGTCCGATCGCGCCCCTGTTGCCGCTGCGTCCCGCGCCGCCGCCACGCCTCGCGCTGATGCTGGTGATCGATCGCTCGGGCTCGATCGGCGCGCCGGGCGCGGTGGCGGTCGGGCCCGCGGAGGTCGCCGCCGCGGCCGCGCTCGCGCCCACCGACTACGTCGGCGCGCTGGCCTTCGACGTCGCGCCGGTCGAGTGGGTCGCCTTCGGCCCGGCCGGCGCCGGCGTCGCGGTCCGCGACCTGCCGCCGCCGCGCGGCGGGACCGATCCGGCCGCCGCCATCACCGCCGCGGTCACCCGCCTCGCGGCCGCGCCCGCCGACGCGCGCGCGATCATCGCGCTGGTCTCCGATGGCGGGTTCCCGGCCACGCTCGACGCCGCCGTGCGCGCCGCCGCGGCCGCCGCCGCGCGCGGGATCCGGGTCGAGACCTTCGCCACCGGCGCGGTCGACGCGGCCGGCGCCGCGCGGCTGTGTCAGGTCGCGAGCGCGGGGCAGGGCAGCTGTCACCGCGCGACCACCGATCTCGCGATCGTGCGGAGCCCGCCGGCGCCGTCGCAGCGCGGCGGCTCGCTGCGCGCGCGTCGCGATGGCCCGACGGTCGGCATCGGCGCGCCGATCGCGCACCTGGCGCTCGCGCCGACCGCGGACGCCACCGTGCTGGCCGACGCCGGCGACGATCCGCTGCTCGCGCTGCGCCCCCACGGCGCCGGGCGCGTCGTCGCCTGGGCCGCCGACCGACGCGCCGGCGCGCCCGACGCCGCGATCGCCGACGCGCACCTGGCCGCCGCGGTCGCGCGCCCCGCCGGCGCCGCGGTCACCGTCCGCCCCACCGACGCCTACCTCGAGGTGATGGTCGCGAACGCCGACGCGGTGCCTGTCACCGGCGTCGCGAGCGGCGCGGCCGGCGCGACGCCGTTGGTATTCGCGCCCACATCACTGACCGACGCGCGCGCCGAAGTGCCGATCTCGGCCGCGGTGATCGTCGCGATCGCAGGTGCGAGATCGGCGTACGTCGCGCCGGATCCGGAGCACCGCGGCCTCGGCGTCACTCCCGGCCTGGCACCGTCGAGCCCGGCCCGCGTCGCCGCGCTGCGCCGCCCGGCGCGGCGCGCGGTGTGGCTGGCCGCGCTGAGCATTCTGCTGATGCTCGCTACTCTATCGCTACCGGAGACGCCGCTTGTAACGGCGCGGGACATCGCGGAGGATGACCAAGCCTGAACTCGCGGGGGTGCGAGTTCATTGCCTTACCTGGGGTCGTCCATGTCGCATCGTCTCCTCTGCGCCGTCGTCGTCGTCGTCGCCGCGCTCACCGTCGCAGCTCGGGGCGCCGAAGCCCAGAACCTGCGCGTGCTGCCGGTGCCGTGGGTCGCCACCGACGCCACCATCCCGCACCAGGCCTACAACGGCCACGCGACGACGTTCAAGGCGATCGCCCGCGGCGGCAACGGCACCTACGCCGTCGAGTGGGACTTCGAAGGTGACGGCACGTACGACGTCACCTTCACCCGCACCAATCGTTACGACCTGTCGACGACGTTCACCTATCCGGTGCAGGCGACGACCACCACCTTCCAGGCCAGGGTCCGCGTCACGTCGAACGCGCAGACCGTCACCGGCACCTACCCGGTGCGCGTGTTCGCCGACGTGCCCGCGGACCCCAACACCGCCAGCGATCGCCAGCTCCAGGTGATGCGATCGGTCGCGGTCGACGACGGCCTCTGGTACCTGCACAACCAGCTCACCCGGAGCGGCAACGAAGAGGACGCGCTGACTGGCGCCCAGGCGACCGGCTACATCAACCAGGCCGACAACACCATCCGCAACGCCGCGACCGCCGGCTTCCTGTGGTCGCTGTCGCTCAACGGCCACTACGCCGCGTTCCCGTCGGCGTACATCGGCGCGATCCCCGATCCCGCCGACAACACCGCGCGCTGGGCCAACGACCCGTACGCCGAGGATGCGATGCGCGTCGTGAACGGCCTGTTGCTCCAGGCCACGATCGTCGGCGTCGACGCCGCCAGCGAGGCGAACCTGACCGGCTTCTACCCCGAGGTCCAGCAGGAGCCGATCTACGGCACCGACGACGGCATCGGCATCTGGATCGGCTACAACGCCGGCGAGCAGACCATCTACCCGATGGGGCACGCGGTGTCGGCGTTCTCGGTCGCGCACCTCGGCGGCTTCGTCGCCCAGGTCGGCGACGCCAACCGCATCCTCGGCCGCCGCTTCGAGCACGTGCTGCAGCAGATGGTCGACGCGGTGGTGTGGGCGCAGAACGAGAGCGGCGTGCTCGGCTCCTGGTACTACTTCCCGAACTCGGCCAGCGACGATCTGTCGACCAGCCTGTGGGGCATGACCGGCCTGTGGCACGCCGACGAGTTCGCGCGCGATCAGGGCGTGATCGTGCCCAACATCGTCAAGGCGCGGCTGATGCAGTACATCAGCGCCAACTCGAACACCTGCGCCACCGGCATCAGCGGTGGCAGCTACACCACGGCCGGCACGACCTGCGACTTCACGCTGTCCGCCGGTCACGTGCTGGCGCTCGGCTGGGTCGGCAGCAACCAGTTCGACGCCGCCGACACCCGGCTGGCGTTCCCCAGCTACAACTCGATCACCCGGGGGCAGCTGCGCGCGCTCTACAACACCAGCCTGCAGTTCGTGAACACCAACTTCCTGCTCACCTCGGCGGGCCAGAACAACTGGAACACCGGCTTCGTCGAGGGCGGCAACTTCGGGCGCGTCGACGGCCACGGCAACCACTACGGCATGCTGCACTGGCAGGACGCCGCCCGCGCCGTCGAGCCCGAGGTGGTCAACTTCGGCGCCGGCAACAACTGGTCGCGGGCGTTCTCGCGCTACCTCATCAACAACCAGGCCGCGAACGGCTCGTGGAACTGGGTCTTCTCGACGCTCCAGCCCAACAGCGACAACAGCGGCGGCCCCTGGCTCCGCGCGATCTGGGCGATCCTGGTGCTATCGCCGGACGCCATCCCGCCGCTGGCGATCGGCACCTCGAACCTGGCCACCGCCCCCGAGGGCACCGCGATCGCCTTCAACGGCGCGGCCAGCGACCCTGGC
>Ga0075163_10004724_pt1 | contig 18232 bp, 12 predicted proteins | sample JI1023141ADNA_FD_71478 | JGI IMG/M metagenome (GOLD analysis project Ga0075163, IMG submission 71478) | Wastewater effluent complex algal communities from Wisconsin, to seasonally profile nutrient transformation and Carbon sequestration -... | ecosystem: Engineered > WWTP > Effluent > Algae...
GCCGACGCGCGCAATGGGGCAGTCGCCATCGTCAGTGCCAAAAGGCAGGCAAGCGCAAGACGGATCATATTGGAATGCGTGCATCCGCTGAGCACATGTGTCAATTCACGAATTGTTGCGAGAAGGCCGGACGAATGTCCAGTTCTGGTGGTGCCTATGCCACGCTGGCTTTCGATTAGCTGTTCCGCGCCACCGTCCCTTCTGCTTCGCTCGTAGCGGGGCAGCGCGGTGCCGCGGCATTTTACCACCACCCAGTCCCCGCCAAACTGAGCTGATCTGCCGGAAGCCTGTCGGTCGGCTTATAAAGAAGCAAGTTGCGCGGCTGCGAACGACACTCAATTGCAGATGTTTACGTCGATACGCGAGACCTGCAACTTGAGTCTGAATTAGACAATGTGTAGTTTCGCTTTTCCTCCAAAGGTGATAGGATTGTGGCGATCGTTTCGTTTTGAACCAACGGTAAAAAGGGCATGCCAGTTGTGCCTGTCTTTACCGTCGCTTTAGTGGAGGGCGAGCATGCGACTTCTAAAAATTAGCGCCATTACATTTCCGTTTCTCGCTCTGACTGGAATTGCGTTTGCGCAGCCTGCGCAGACCTCTGGAGGATGGGCGGGTTGCTGCGGCGCCGGCCAATGGCACATGGGGCAAGCCTGGTCCGGACCAGGCCCGATGCCGAGACACCATGTGGCGATGATGTGGGGCATTCCCGCGCCCTATACATCAATGCATAACCCGCTTCCCGTGTCACAGGCTACGATCAAGCGCGGCGCCACGGTGTATGCGGCAAACTGTGTTTCTTGTCATGGAACGACCGGTCTGGGCGATGGCGAGGCCGGGCGCAACCTCTCGCCCCGCCCGGGCAATCTCGTATGGCTTTCCCAGATGCCAATGGCAAGATGGGACGCGTTCATGTACTGGACCATTGCTGAGGGGGGCACTCAATTCGGCTCGGCGATGCCGGCGTTCAAAGATGCGTTGTCGAAGGACGACATCTGGTCTGTCACGGCTTACGTTCAGGCGCGCTTGCCACAAAAACCCTGATCGAACGGCAGCAAGCCAGACTCAGGAATGCCAAAACCTGCCTAGTCGGTTTTCGCTTCGCGGCCGCCGAGGAGTATCTCGACGGCTTTATTGACGACGTAGAGGCCGATTCCCGCCCCGACGATCGGCTACGTAGCAGCACGTCAACAGGAAATGACGCGGTCGGCCTTCGCAGTCGGTGAGCGCGTGGAACTTGCTTTTGCGGCCACCGCAGTCGGTCTGCCAGCGACCGCCAGTGTGACGAATATGTCTTGCCAAGCGCTCTTGGCCGCCAACCGCACGAAACGGTTATTCAATGTTTTCAGCGGACCACAATAGGCCGGCGCATCGACTCACCGCCCGCCCGAATTTACAATATGGATGATGCCGCTGATCAATCGTCGATCATCCAACTGCGCCAGACCGCACACCTTGTCGGGCAGCAACGGCTAAAGCCGCTCAAACTGCTCATCACTCAACAATAGCTTGCTCACATCCATGCTCCTGCAGTTACAGAACCTGGATCACATCCTAGTCGCCAAGGGAATCCTGGTTGTGGGTCCTGACCCTACACCAGCCAGGTGTTGGTGGTCGCGATAAGCAGAATTCCGCCAAGCAATCCGCGATAGATGACAAATGGCCACACGGAGAAGCGCTCGAGGACTCGCATTAGAGCCCAGATCGCCGCGAATGCTGAAGCAGACGCAACAACAAGGCCAAGCGCTAAAACGGACCAGCCATGCATATCGAGGCGGACTTTGTGCAGCTCCCACAATTCCTTCAGCCCGGCGAGAGCGATAGCCGGGATGCCCAACAGGAATGAAAAGCGCGCAGCTTCTTCACGCTTAAATCCGAGTGCGAGCGCAGCGGTGAGGGTCGATCCGGAGCGTGAGACGCCTGGGATGAGGGCTCCGACCTGCGCCAGGCCGATGAGCAGCGCGTCCACCAACGATGCATTCTCAACGCTGCGGCGGTGGCGAGCCAAGATCTCGGTGAGCGCCATTAGCACCGCCATCGCGATGCACGCCCAGCCAATCACCGGCAATGCGCGAAGGGGCGAGTCACATGTATTGAGGCTGGTCGAAAGGAGAGCGCCCGCCAGCGCGATAGGGATCGTCGCCAGCACGATCCAGGTCGCCAGACGAAGATCGGGATCGGCGAATTCGCGCCGACTGATCGCCGACACGGACCCGACCGCAAGACGGCGAACGTCCTGCCAGAAATAGCTGATAACGGCTGCGAGGGCCGCGAGCTGCATCGCGGCCGAAAAGGCCGAACCAGGATCTCGCCACCCCAGCACGGCAGGTACGACGCGCATATGGGCTGTCGACGAAATCGGCAAAAGTTCGGTAATGCCCTGCACCACACCCAATATGGCGACCTTGGCATAGCCCAATGTCACAAAACCTGTGTCGATGCCCGCGGCACATTGTCCTGCCATATCAATGTGGTCCTTCTGCGGGATGAAAAAGCGAAGGTCGTTGCTTCGGCGCGTTAGACAACGGGTTATCGGGCCTGCTGGTCGCGATTGATAAGACGCAACCCGTTGAGCACGACCAGGAGCGATGCTCCGACATCTGCTGCTATCGCGCCCCAAAGCGACGCCATTCCGAGCAGCGTCAGCCCCCCGAAGACGAGCTTTACCGCAAGCGAGAAGCCGATGTTCTGCCGGACGATGGTGAGCGTCGCACGGGAGTGCCGAATGAGCCACGGTAGCTGGGAGAGATCATCCTGCATCAGAGCGATGTCGGCCGTCTCGATCGCCGCATCGCTCCCAATCGCGCCCATCGCGATGCCGAGGCTCGCCCGCGCCATCGCCGGCGCGTCGTTGACGCCGTCACCGACCATGGCGACAAGGCCATGCTGCGCCACCAGTCTTTCTATCGCCTCGACCTTCTGTTCGGGAAGCAACTCGGCGTAAACCTCATCCACGCCGGTTTCATGCGCGATGGCCTGAGCGGGCGCGCGGCCGTCTCCCGTCAGCATCACGACCTGTGCGATGCCAAGTTCATGCAGTTGCGCGACGATTTGCCTAGCCTCAGGACGCACTGCATCACCAATCGAAATCAATCCGATGACCGACTGGGCCTCGCCGACAACGATCCCAGTAAGTCCGGCCGCAGCGATTCGACGCAACTCGGCGGCAAGCTCATCATCGCCTGCACCCCCCAGCCTCTCGCCGAGATAGCCAGGGGAGCCGACCCAAATCTCGCGACCATCAATCGCTCCAACGACCCCCTTACCAGGCAGGGCCGCTACCGACTTTGCAGGGACGACATCGACGCCGCGCTCCGCTGCGGCATCGAGGATCGCGCGGGCAATCGGATGCTCGCTTCGCGCTTCGATGGCAGCCGCAACCGCCAGCAACTCAATCTCGCTCCGGCCGCCGAGCGGGACAAGCTCGACCACCTTGGGGCGGCCAAGCGTGAGTGTGCCGGTCTTGTCCATCGCAATCGCGGTGATGCGGGCGGGCGTTTCCAGATGGACACCTCCCTTGATCAGCACGCCCCGCCGGGCCGCGCCGGTCAATCCCGCGACGATGCTGACAGGGGTAGAGATGACCAGGGCGCAGGGGCAGGCGATGACGAGCAACACCAGCGCTTGATAGAACCATGCGGCCCAATTTTCCCCGAGCAGAAGTGGCGGTACGAGGAATACCGCCAAGGAAAGCGCCATCACGACCGGCGTGTATATCCGTGCGAAGCGCTCCACCCACTGTTCGGTCGGAGCTCGTTTGCTCTGCGCCTCGCCGACCATGCGCACGATACGCGCGAGGGTCGTGTCGGAAGCTGGCCGGGTGGTTACGATTTCGAGCGCGCCCATGCCATTGATGGTCCCGGCATAGACGGTTGCGTCCTGCATGACCGTGACGGGCACGCTTTCGCCCGTGATTGGCGCCTGATTGACCGCGCTAGTCCCCGCAACCACATAGCCGTCGAGCGGTATCTTTCCGCCCGGTGGAACGATCACATGGGTTCCGACCGCAACTTCGGCAACGGGGACGTCCTTCTCGACGCCTGCAACATCCCGTATCCGAGCAGAATCCGGCGCTATTTCCATAAGCGCGGCGACGGCCCGGCGGGCGCGTCCAAGGCTCCATGCCTCAAGCGCCAGCGCAAGGGCGAAGAAAAAGGCGACAGTCGCCGCTTCAAACCACTGGCCGATGCCGAGGGCGCCTGCCACCGCGACAAGCATGAGCAGGTTCATGTCCGGCCTGAGCCGCCGCGCCGCGAGGATCGCCTTGGGCGCGACGTATCGAACTGCCGACAGGATCGCCAAGGAATAAGCGAGCATCGCCAGAAGCGGGGGATGCGCCTCGCGCGCCAGACTCTCGTGCAGTACCGCAGCGAAGCCGTTTGCGTGCGCATGAATCGCAAAACCGACCAGGACCAAGGCGCCGCTTGCGATGGTCAGCCCGGCCTGAACACGGCGTCGCCGCTGCTCCTCTGGCGCACCGGCGCTGCGCTCGCCTTCTTTCCACAGTTCGGCGCGCATCCCCGTGCGTTCGACTACCCTTAGGATGTCGGCGTGAAGAGAGAGATCGGCACCGCTCGCGATCGACATGCGACCGTTGATGAGATCGAACGACAGATTTTCCAGGCCGACGATCGGACCGAGTTCGCGCTTGAGCACCGCGACTTCGTCACCGCAGTCCATGCCATGGATTTCGAAAATGACGCCGTCCGGATGGTACGGGAGGGCCTCGGCAACGGGCGTCGGTTCACCCGAGCAGCTTCTGCAATCGTCGGCTCCCGCGGCATCTTTTGAGATACCGCTCTGACCGTCTAGCTCGGCGGTCATCCCGGTGGTCGATATGGCCGCGATCACGGCTTCGACTGTGAGGCCGGACGCGACATCAACGTCGAGCAGGCCAAGTTTGGGCTGGAACGACAAAAACCGCTCATCTCCAACGAGTGGGATCAGCGCTTCCCTGAGAACCCGAACCTCGTTCTGGCAGTCAAGCCCCTGCACCTTGAAGCGCCACCGGCGCTCTATCGCTATGGGGCTCGTCCCGATTTGATCGAACATAGCGTCACCTCGACTTTTCGACATGACACCCTCTATACAGCCTGAAGTCACTAGAGGGTCAAACGATATGTCCACCGAGCCGCTCAGCATCGGGAGTCTCGCCAAAGCCACCGACACCAAGGTGGAGACGATCCGCTATTATGAGAGCATCGGCTTGTTGGCGGCGCCCGCCCGAACAAAGAACAACTATCGCGCCTACACCGCCCAACATCTCGCACGGCTCAGTTTCGTTCGCAGGGCTCGCGCGCTGGGATTCTCGATCGACCAGGTTCAGGAGTTGCTCAAGCTCGCCGACCAGAAGGATATTTCGTGCAAGGCGGTGGACGCGATTGCGCGGGAGCATCTGGCCGAAATCGACCGAAAGCTACGCGATCTGAATACATTAAGGTCTGAGCTGAGCAATGTGATTGTCCAGTGCGGGCAGGGCACCATTTCCGAGTGCCGCATCATCGAGACATTGGCACCGGATTCCGCCACGTTCAGCTGAGCAGGACGGCTGATGATGGGACCGTTCGCATTTTGAGCAGGTAATGCAAATAGGTCGCAAAATCGCTTGACCCTCTAGCTGCTAGAGGGTGTAGGCGCGACGTATGTTGACGCTTTCTGGCAGCCTTCACTTTTTATCGATTCGTCGGCGGACGGCTGCACTGTTGCGCGCGTTGGCGGTCCTCTGCGCCGTCTTGCTTACCCTTGGGACAAGCGTCGCTGCCGATGCGCAAACGACCGACGTCCAGACGGCATGGCGGCTGCTCGACTATATGGCGGTCGATTATGGCGGCGCTGTCAGCGGTGGACAGGTGAAGAGCGCCGCAGAATATGCCGAAATGACCGAATTCGCGGGCTCGGTATCGGCTCGCCTATCGACGCTGCCGCCCGCGCCGGCGCGCGGGCAGCTGATCGCGGGCGCAGCTCGACTTCAGAGGGTTATCGCCGCGAAAGGGACTCCTGAGGAGGTCGCCCGCATCGCCCATGGCCTCGCCGCCGATCTGCTCAAGGCCTATCCCGTGCCGCTCGCGCCGGACAAGGCGCCAGATTTGACGCGCGGCGCCACCTTGTTCGCGCAGAATTGCGCGAGCTGCCACGGCATGACCGGGGATGGGCATGGCCCCGATGCTGCAAAACTCACGACGCCGCCGATCGCTTTTAGCGAGGTGACGCGCGCGCGGCAGCGCAGTCCCTTCGCGCTCTACCAAGTCATCGACCAGGGCATTGACGGCACTGCGATGCAAAGCTTTGCGAACTTGCCGAGCGAAGATCGCTGGGCCCTGGCCTTCTATGCCGGTCGCTTCGCCTTTCCCGATGCTCTTGCAAGCCAGGGCGAGCGGCTGTGGAAGTCCGATCCCGACCTGCGGCACAGGATTCCCGACCTGACGACATTGGCGGGGCTGACACCCGAGGTCCTTGCGAAGACGATCGGACCAGACAGGGCGGACGCGGTGATCGCCTATCTGCGCCGCCACCCGGACGCGGTGATCCGGCAGGCTCCCGGTTCGCTGACCACCGCGCGCGAAAAACTGGCACGGAGTCTTGCCGCCTATCGTGGTGGCGACCGCCACGCGGCCCAGGAACTCGCGCTCGCCGCCTATCTCGACGGATTCGAGCCGCTCGAGCCGATGCTGACCGCGCGCGACGCGACGCTCATGGGGCATATCGAAAGCGCCATGGGCGAGTTCCGGGCATCGCTCCAGCAAGGTCGCCCCGCCGACGAGATCGCCACGCGCGTCGAGGTGCTCAATGGCCTGTTCGACGATGCTGACGCGGCATTGTCCCCGGATGCCGCGAGTAGCGCCTCGACCTTCCTTGGTGCATTCACCATCCTGCTGCGGGAAGGGCTCGAAGCTCTGCTGATCGTCGTCGCGATGATCGCTTTCTTACGCAAGGCCGAGCGGCCGGAAGTGCTGCCCTACGTCCATGGCGGCTGGATCGGCGCGCTCGTCGCCGGCGCGATCACCTGGGTGATCGCGACCTATGCAATCGGAATCAGCGGCGCGAGCCGGGAGCTTACCGAAGGGTTTGGATCGTTGTTCGCGGCCGTCGTCCTGCTCTCCGTGGGAATATGGATGCACGGCAAGGCGCAGGCGGACCAATGGCAACGCTACATCCGCGAGAAGATGTCGCGCGCACTGTCGCGGCAGTCGGCCTGGTTTATGTTCGGCTTAGCCTTCATCGTTGTTTATCGCGAGGTGTTCGAGACAGTCCTATTTTATGCTGCGCTTTGGACCCAAGGCAACGGCGGCATGATGCTGGCCGGCGCCGGTTCGGCACTCCTGCTACTCGGCCTCATCGCCTGGGCCATGCTGCGCTATAGTCGCGACCTGCCGATCGCGAAATTCTTCGCCTACAGCGCTTGGCTAATGGCAATGCTCACCGTCGTTCTCGCGGGCAAAGGCGTGTCGGCGCTGCAGGAAGCCGGCATCGTCGGCATCACGCCGGTCGCGGGCGGGTTCCGGGTGTCCATATTCGGTATCTTCCCCACCTTACAGTCACTGGCCGCTCAATTTCTGATGCTCATCGCTGTGTTCGGTGGCTTTATTCTCAATCGGTGCCGTGTCGCGGCGGCAGCCCCGTGATGCAGCCCAAGCGTACGAGCAATATTCAACGTGAGGGGCTCGCGCTGGCCAGACTTGTTCAACGGCGTTTTGCTTGCAGCGCTGTTCCTCAATTTGGCGCTGGCCATCATCTGTCAGGCGTTCGCCGAACTGGCGTCCGCAGCGCACCTGGCTTCCCAACCGACCGTGACGCGGCTATAGCCCTGATGATGACGGTCGGACAATCATGGTGGCGCAGACTGGGCGGCGCGCTTGCGGCGTGCTTGGTCGCGCTATTGATCCTCGCGCCATTGGCCGATTCGTTCGTCTGCCTTGGCGATGAGGCGACAACGTCAACGCAAACGTTCGCTGCCCTGGAACCTGTAGCGAGCCAGAGCCCCGTTGATACCGATCACCAGCGCGGCGACCCCGGGCTTTGCACGCATGGGCATTGCCATCACGGTGCTTCATTCGTCATGGCAAGCATTGGTCCCGCCGGCGCGGTGGCACCATTGACCAGCGTGTTGGCGCCCCGCCATGCAGCGGCGTTGGTGTCGATAACAGCACAAAGGCTCGACGACCCTCCACGCGCCTGACGGCCAGCCGCGCGACCGATTCCGGCGCGCACCTGTCCCGTTAATCAGGCGAGATTTCCTTTGTCCATTCACCGATGGTGGCCGCTTGCTGCGGCCTCGATTGGCGCGAGCGCGCTGACGCTGGCGGCGCAAATCGCCGTTGCGGCTCCCGCACCGCCGTTTTCCGAATTGCTGCGGCAGACGCAGACGACCGCACCGCGACTGGCCGAGGCGCAGGCGGCGATTGGCGAAGCCCAGGGCAATGCGGCGCAGGCCCGCGCGCGCCCCAACCCGTCGGTGGCGGTCGAGGTCGAGAATTGGGGCGGTTCAAAGCAGTATCAGGGCTTCACCACGACCGAGACGACAGCGCGGTTCGAACAACCATTCGAGCTCGGCGGAAAGCGGTCGGCGCGCATCGCCGCCGGCGACGCCGGGGTGGCAGCGGCGCAGGCCCGTGCCGGACTTGGCGGTGGTGACTTTGCGTTCGATCTCGCAGCTGCCTACGCCGTCGCCGAAGCGGCAGAATTGCGGCTGCAACTGGCGCAGGACAGCGTCGCGCTGGCGCAGGAAGACGCGCGTATCGCCGGGGCGCTGGTCAAGGCGGGCAAGGAAGCCGATTTGCGCGCAGTGCAGGCCGCCAGTGCTGTGGAGGCGGCACGCGCCGGCGTCGATGCCGCACGCGCCGAACGCGCAGAGGCGTTCGCACGGCTGAGTGCGCTGGCGGGCGCTGCCGAGCCCTATACCTCGATCCCGGTCAGTTTGCTGGTCCACGCCGATCGAATTGAAACGCCTGCTGCGCCGGACCCGACGAAAAGTCCGGCTTACCGGGCAGCGCAGGCCGAACGCGACGCCGCAGCGGCGCGCGTAACGGTCGAAAAAACCCGCGCGACACCCGACCTTACCGCAGGCATCGGCGTGCGCCGGTTCGCTGCCGACGACGTGACGGCGTTGGTTGGCGGCATATCGATGCCACTGCCGTTGTTCGATCGCAACCGCGGCAACATCGCTGCCGCGCACGCGGCGCTGTCCGGTGCCGAAGCACGGCTGGCGGCAGCCCGCTTCGACGCGCAGGCCGATGTCAGTTCGGCGATTTCCCGCGCGGACGCAGCGCTCAGCCGGATAGCATCGGCGCAAGCGAGCGAACGCAGCGCCGCCGAGGCCTACCGACTAGTCCGCATCGGCTATCAGGCGGGCAAGCTCGGCCAGCTCGACGTGCTCAACGCGCGGCGCATGCTGCTCGACGCCCGCGCTCAGACCATCAACGCCCGGCTTGAACGGCTCAGCGCCGAAGCCGCGCTGGCGCGCCTGAATGGCGTCGCCCCTTTTGGAGACATTTGATGACGGCAAATCGAAATTTGTTGTTTGGCGTTGCCGTGACGGCGCTGATCGCCGGTCTTGGCGGCTATGGTCTGGCGCGGTGGTCGCCTCCCGAGCCGATGGTGGAGGCGGCTAAGGCAGAACCAGCGGCGCATGCCGCCGACGCCCTGACGCTGTCGACCGACGCAATTCGTGGTGTCGGTATCGTGGTAGAGCCGGTTGCGGCAGGGGGGCTGTCGGGCGAAATCCTCGCACAGGCAATTGTGGCAGCGTCGCCGACCGGCCAGGCGGTGTTGACCGCACGCGCGGCGGGTGCGGTGACCCAAATCTACAAGCGCCTCGGCGACCCGGTCCGGGCTGGCGAAGCGTTGGCGTTGGTTGAAAGCCGCGACGCCGCGCAATTTGCTGCCGACCGCAGCGCAGCCGCAGCGCGCGCCGCGCAGGCCGCGCGTAATCTGGCGCGCGAAAAGTCGCTCTATGACCAACGCGTGTCGCCGCGTGCAGACTATGAAAACGCGCAGGCCGAAGCTGCAACCGCACAGGCCGAAGCGACGCGTGCCGCCAATGCCGCGAGCGCTGCTGGCGTTGCCGCCAATGGCCGCGGGGTTATCGTTGCCAGCCCGATAGCGGGACGCGTTACCGCCGCACCGGCGGTGCTCGGCGCATTCGTCCAGCCCGAGACCGAATTATTCCGCGTCGCCGATTCGCGCCGCATCCAAATCGAGGCGGCGATTGGCAATGTCGATGCCCAGCGCGTTGCTGCCGGTGACCGTGCGGTCATCGAAGCCGGCGATGGTGTCACGGTCGCGGGCAAGGTCCGCGCAGTAACTCCGACGCTCGATGCGGAGACGCGGCAGGCAACTGCGGTCATCGAACCCATCGGCGGCAGCTTCCGTCCCGGCCAGTCGCTGCGTGTGCGCATCCTGCCGCGCACCGCGGCGATCAGCGAGGGCATCGTGGTTCCCGAGGATGCCGTACAGAGCATCGAAGGCCGCGACATGGCGTTCGTGCGCACCCCGACCGGATTTGTCGCCACGCCGGTCACCATCGGCGCGCGCAGCGGCAGCCGCGTTGAAATTACCTCCGGGCTCAAGCCCGGACAATCGGTCGCAACGCACAATGCGTTCCGGCTCAAGGCCGAGCTCGCCAAGGGCAGCGGCGACGAAGCCGAGGGACACTGAGCCATGCTTGCAAGCCTGATTGCACTTTCGGTCCGTGCGCGTGTCGCGGTAGTCATACTGACGCTGGCGGTCGCCCTGATCGGCCTTTGGCAGCTTGGCAAACTGCCGATAGACGCGGTTCCTGACATTACCAACAAGCAGGTACAGATCAGTATTTCGGCACCGGGCCTATCGCCGGTCGAGATCGAAAAGCGCGTGACGTTTCCGATCGAAACCGCGCTCGCCGGTATTCCCGGCCTTGAACGCACCTGGTCGATCTCGCGCAACGGCTTCGCGCAGGTGACAGCGGTATTCAGCGAACGCACCGACCTGTATTTCGCGCGTCAGCAGGTCAGCGAGCGGCTGACACAAGCGCGCGATAGCTTTCCCAATGGGGTGCAGCCGCAGATCGGCCCGGTGAGCACCGGGCTCGGCGAAATCTTTACCTACGCGGTCGATTTCAAGCATCCAGGCGGCAAGGGCGCTACAATCCGCAACGGCCTGCCCGGCTGGCAGTCCGATGGCAGCTTCATCACGCCCGAAGGCGAACGGCTGAACGATACGGTGGCGCGCGCGGCCTATCTGCGCACCGTGCAGGACTGGATCATCCGCCCGCAGTTGCGGACCGTTGCAGGTGTTGCCGGGGTCGATTCGCTTGGTGGCTTCGAAAAGCAATATGTCGTCGAGCCCGATCCGGTGAAGCTCGGCAGCTACGGCATATCGTTTGCCGAACTGTCGAAGGCGCTCGAAGCCGCCAATCTCGCGGTGGGTGCCAATTACGTCGTGCGCGCCGGTGAGGCTTATCTCGTCCGCGCAGATGCGCGTATCCGCACGATCGACGAAATCCGCAGCGCCGTCATCGCCTCGCGCGGCGGCGTGCCCGTGAAGGTCGGCGATGTCGCCGATGTCCGCATCGGTGGCAAGCTGCGCGCCGGTGGTGCGAGCCTCGACGGTCACGAGGTCGTCGTCGGTGTCGGGCTGATGTTGATTGGCGAAAACAGCCGCACAGTTGCGAGCGCGCTCGGCGAACGGCTCGAACTGGTCAAAAAGAGCCTGCCGGCTGAAATTGCCGTCCAGGTCGTGCTCGACCGTTCCAAGCTGGTCAACGCGACGATCGCCACCGTGGAGCGGAACCTGTTCGAAGGTGCAATCCTGGTCGCGGCGGCACTGTTCCTGATGCTCGGCAATGTTCGCGCCGCGGTGATTGCGGTGCTGGTGATCCCACTATCATTCCTGATGACCGCGATCGGCATGAACAGCCTCAAGGTGTCGGGCAATCTGATGAGTCTGGGCGCGCTCGATTTCGGCCTGATCGTCGACGGCAGCGTCATCATCATCGAAAACTGCCTGCGACGCCTGTCCGAACGCCAGCATCATAGCGGGCGGCTGCTGACGCTGCGCGAACGCCTTGAGGAAACCACGCTGGCAACGCAGGAAATGATCAAGCCGACGGTGTACGGTCAGGCGATCATCCTGCTGGTGTTCGCACCGTTGCTGACCTTCACCGGTGTCGAGGGCAAGACCTTTTCGCCGATGGCAATCACCTTGATGTTGGCACTCGCCGCAGCGTTCATCCTCTCGGTGACCTTTGTCCCCGCGATGGTGGCATTGCTCATCCGAGGCAAGGTCGCTGAAAAAGATGTCGCGCTGGTCGCGTGGATCAAGCGCATCTATGCACCGGTGCTCGACCGCTCGGTGGCGCACCCCTGGCCGTTCATCGCCGGTGCGGTCGGTATTTTTGCCCTCGCGGGCATTGTCTTTGCCCAGATCGGCAGCGAGTTCATGCCAAAACTCGACGAACGCGACATGGTCCTGGCATCGTTCCGGCCACCTTCAACACCGATCGAGACATCGCTTGAAATGCAGCAAGGCGTCGAGCGCGAATTGATCAAACTGCCCGAAGTGGCAATGGTGCTGGGCAAGACCGGCACCGCCGAAATCGCGACCGATCCGATGCCGCCCTATCTGTCAGACGGCATCGTCATCCTCAAGCCTAAGGACCAATGGCCGGCGGGCGTAACGACCAAGGCGCAGGTCATCGAGCGCATCGAGGCGCAGGCAAAGAATGCAATTGGAAACGGGTTTGAGAGTAGCCAGCCGATCGAGATGCGCTTCAACGAGTTGATTGCGGGCGTGCGCGGCGATGTGGCAGTCAAGCTCTACGGCGACGATCTCGACAAGCTGGGCGTGGCCGCGCGCCAGATTGCGGCGGCGTTCGAGACGACTCCCGGTGCAGCCGATGTTCGTGTCGAGCAGACCGCCGGCGCGCCGGTACTCGACTTGCGCTTCGACCGCGTCGCAATCGCGCGGCTCGGACTGACCGTCGAGGACGTTGCCGATACCGTGTCAGTCGCGCTGGCGGGCGGCGAGGCCGGGCTGGTGTTCGAAGGCGACCGCCGCTTCGACATCGTCGTGCGTGTACCCGAAGCGGCGCGCAACGATCTTGATGCCCTTGGCGCTCTGCCGGTGCTGCTGCCCGATGTGCCGGGGCAGGTCCGGCGCTCTGTGCCGTTGGCGCAGGTCGCGCAGTTCCGCTTCGTCGAAGGTCTCAACCAGATCAGCCGCGAGGACGGCAAGCGCCGCGTTGTCATCCAGGCCAATGTTCGGGGTCGTGATGTCGGTTCGTTCGTCGCCGAGGCACGGCCCAAGGTCGAAGCTGTCGCGCTGCCACCGGGATCTTGGCTGACCTGGGGCGGACAGTATGAGAACCTTCAGGCCGCGACCGCGCGGTTGACGATCATCGTACCCATCGCCTTTCTGGCGATCTTCGGACTGCTGTTCATGGCGCTGGGGAGCGTCGCGCGCGCGCTGGCGGTGTTTACCGCCGTGCCGCTGTCACTCGCCGGAGGCGTGTTCGCGCTGGCATTGACGGGTATCCCGTTCTCGGTGTCGGCAGCGGTGGGCTTCATCTGCCTGTCGGGGGTAGCGGTGCTCAACGGGCTGGTCGTGATGAGCAGTATCGGCCAGCGCCTCGACGACGGCGTCGAGCGCATCACGGCAATTGTCGATGGCTGTTTCGAACGTGTGCGCCCTGTGCTGATGACAGGGCTCGTTCCGGCGATCGGTTTCGTACCGATGGCGATCGCCAGTGGCACCGGCGCAGAAGTCCAGAAGCCGCTCGCCATCGTCGTCATTGGCGGCTTGATCAGCGCAACGATTCTGACGTTGCTGGTGCTGCCGGCGATTACCAAAGTGCTGGTGCGTGCGCCGGTCCGCCACGATCCCGAAGCTGAACCATTGTCCATCGTACCGCTTGCAGGAGCACCAGCATGAACAGGACCATGAAATTGCTGCGGATATACAGCGATGAGGCGGCCTATTTTGGCGACCGCCGCGTGTTTGAGGTGATCGCGTTGCGCGCGCTCGATGCCCGCCTCGATGGGCTGACGGTCGTGCAGGCGCTGACCGGCTTCGGCCGCTCGGCGCATATGCACAGGCGTCATGTTCTCGAAGAAGACCGCTCGGTGGTCATCGAGATTGTCGACGAGGAAACCAGGTTGCGCGCGTTTGTCCAGCGGCTTGCCGACCTGCCCGACATCGGGCTCATCACGATCGAAGCCGTCGAGATATTGCGCGCCGGTGGCAATACCCGTCATCGCGCAACGCCGCTGATTTGAGGGGAATCAGAATGAGCGATCATCTGCGGCTCGATATCCCGCTCATATTGCCGGAAATTGCAAGCGAGGCTGATGCGTGCGTGTCGCGGCTGATCGACGAGTTGCAAGGGCGCGAGGGTGTGAGCAAGGTCCATGTTGTTGCCGCGGCTGGTGATCAAAACGCCCAACTCTGCATTCACTATGATCCGGATGTCCTGCCGCTGGCGCGCATACGTCAGTTGGCAGCAAGCGCAGGAGCAACGCTCACCGAACGCTTCGGGCATATCGATTGGAAGGTCGATGGCATTTCGCATCAGCGGCGTGCGCGCAGCGTTTCCGCCGGACTGCTTCAAGTCAACGGCGTGATCGAAGCAGATGCCAGTGCCGCGGGGACCGTTCATGTCGAGTTCCTGCGAACGTCCGTGTCCGAGGCAGATATCCGAAGCGCACTCGTGAAGCTCGGGGTGCGGCAGCGCACGCCGATGCCGGAATTGCCATCGACAGTTCCAGCGGCGCAGCCTGCTGACCACGCAGCTGGGGAGGAGCACGAACACGAAGGCATGTTCGGGCCCAACACCGAACTTATCTTTGCACTCGTCTGCGGTGCCTTTCTCGCCGCCGGCTTCGGTATCGAAAAGCTTTGGCCCGGCCATTCCTGGGCGGCGCTGACGCTGTACATTGTGGCGTATTTTTTTGGCGGCTTCTACACGCTGCGCGAGGCCATCGAAAATCTGCGGCTCAAGCGCTTCGAGATCGACACCTTGATGCTGGTCGCCGCGGCGGGAGCTGCGGCGCTCGGTGCCTGGGCCGAAGGCGCGCTGCTGCTGTTCCTGTTCAGCATCGGCCACGCGCTCGAACATTTCGCCATGGGTCGGGCGAAGCGCGCGATCGAAGCGCTTGGCGAACTCGCGCCGCGCACCGCCGTGGTGCGCCGTGAAGGCAAGCAGATTGATGTGCCGATTGAAGACCTGCGAATTGGCGACATCGTGATCGTCAAGCCCAACGAGCGGCTCGCCGCCGATGGCTTCGTCGTGCTGGGCACATCCAGCATCGACCAATCGCCGGTCACCGGCGAAAGTGTTCCGGCCGACAAGACACCGGTAACTGACCGCGCCGAAGCGGCCGCGCAGCCCGACAGGGTCGAGGCGGCCCACCGCGCCTATGCCGGCACAATCAACGGCGCCGGCGCGATCGAGATCGAGGTCACGCGGCTGTCAGGTGACACCACGCTGGCAAAGGTCGTGAAGATGGTCAGCGAAGCCGAAGCGCAGAAATCCCCGACCCAACGCTTCACCGATCGCTTCGAGCGCATTTTCGTGCCCGCAGTTCTCGTTCTCGTCGGCGTGCTGCTGTTTGCCTGGGTGGTGGTCGACGAGCCGTTCCGCGACAGCTTCTACCGGGCAATGGCGGTACTGGTCGCTGCCAGCCCCTGCGCGCTGGCGATCGCGACGCCGAGTGCGGTGCTGTCGGGGATTGCCCGGGCCGCACGTGGCGGCGTGTTGATCAAGGGCGGTGGTCCGCTCGAGAACTTGGGTTCCCTGACCGCGCTGGCGCTCGACAAGACTGGCACGCTGACCGAGGGCAAGCCCAGAATTACCGACGTTGTGCCGGCCGAAGGCATAGATGAAGCGACGTTGTTGGCGGTTGCGGTCGCGGTCGAGGACCTGAGCGACCATCCGCTGGCACGGGCGATTGTGCGCGATGGCCGGGTGCGACTAGGTACTACGCCGGTACCCAAGGCATCCGGCCTGACCAGCCTGACCGGCCAGGGCGTCCGGGCGCAGATTGGCGACGCAGCAATCGTCATCGGCAAAGCCGAAATGTTCGGACAAGACGGCATGGCGCCGCTGTCGGCAGCGATGCAGGCGGCGATTGCCCGGCTGCGTGAGCAGGGGCGAACAACGATGGTCGTGCGCCGAAACAACGACGACCTTGGCGCAATCGGGTTGATGGACACACCGCGCGCCGCGGCGAAGCCGGCGCTCGCGCGGCTGCGTGCCTTGGGCATGACCCGCATCATCATGATTTCGGGCGATAACCAGCGCGTCGCCGATGCGGTCGCCAAAGAAGTCGGTATCGACGAGGCCTGGGGCGACCTGATGCCCGAAGACAAGGTCGCGGCGATCAGCAAGCTGCGCGCACAAGCCCCGGTCGCGATGGTTGGCGACGGCGTGAACGATGCGCCCGCCATGGCCAACGCAACGGTGGGCATTGCGATGGGGGCCGCCGGTTCCGACGTGGCCTTGGAAACCGCAGACGTTGCCTTGATGGCTGACGATCTGGCCCATTTGCCGTTCGTGATCGGCCTGAGCCGTCAAACCCGTTCGATCATCCGGCAGAATCTCGTCATCAGCCTGGGCATGGTGGGCATACTGGTTCCCGCAACGATCCTGGGTCTCGGCATTGGCCCGGCAGTCGCGGCGCATGAAGGATCGACGCTTGTCGTGGTTTTCAACGCGCTCCGGCTGCTTGCCTACCGCGACCGGGACGAGGCGTTTGCCAAAGCCTCATAAGCCGTCGCCTTGCATGCTTCGCGAGGGTCACATTTTGGAACATTTGGTCGCCACGCGCCGCTCCCCAATCGCTTCTGCGCACGGCTGCTTTGCTCGCATACCAAATGCCAAGCTGCCGTGCAGGTATCGGCCCCGAACTTGTCGAAAACGGCCCGAACGGAACACGTGCGAAGCGACGCAGCCTTCCGCCCTTTTCGAAGATCGCAGACCGTGCCGTAGCCTGACCAATTACGCCCGCGCAGCGACAATGCTGCGCGAGCGTTCCGCGTTCGCGGTCATTTGGGCGGCGTTGTTCCCGCGCCAGGACTGGCCGGTGAATGCGTGCACCCTGCCATCTTGCCGTCGGTCATCCCCGATCCGCCCATCATGCCGTCGGGCATTTTGTGTCCGTTCATCATAGCGGAACTGTCTCCGCCCATTGGCGCAGGCGGCGCGCCGGCGCCTGCTATCTGGCCCGGCATCGGCTTGCCCGACATCATCGCGCATCCCGGCTGTACGGAAGTGCTGGCAGGAGCGGGCGTCCCGGGCGGTTCGGGCGTCGTCGTGGCTGCCGCAGGATGATGACCTGCTTGGGGATCGGGATCGCTCGCGAAAGCCGGCGGTGCAAACAGGACAAAAGTGCACAGCAAGGCGAACTGCGAAAAAGTCTTCATGATGTTCTCCAATCGAGTGCGTTTGACGTTTACGAACCGAACCTGACGAAAAGGTTGTAGAAAGCTGCGACCAGCGCACCCGCGAGTGCGCCGAACGCCAGGGCACTGCCGAGCCCCTGTACAAGCGCGGCAATGGTCGTGAACACGGCTTGCGTGAATAGTGCGACGAACATGTGCGACACTGCGGTTGGGAAGATGACGGCGCCGGCCCAGCACAGAATGAACAGGACCCCTAGTGCCGCGGCCCCTGTCAGCGCGCATCGGAACACGCCGATCCCTGGACTGGTCGACCGGTCAACATTGATTGGCGACATGCGATCCTCCTACTGATTCGGCTGGGATACAGGTGACTTGGCGCGTCGCCTTCCAGACCGATGGTGATTTCCGAATTGGCCTATAACTTCACGGCCCGCAGACGCAGCGCATTGGTGATGACGCTGAACGACGACAGCGCCATTGCACCCGCTGCAATCGCCGGCGACAGCAGCGTGCCCGTCCATGGATAGAGTACGCCCGCCGCAATCGGGATTCCTGCGACGTTGTAGATAAACGCGAACACCAGATTCTGGCGGATGTTGCGCATCACCGCGCGGGAAAGGTTTCGGGCGCGGACAATGCCCTGCAGATCGCCCTTGAGCAGCGTCACGCCGGCGCTTTCCTTGGCGACATCGGCACCCGCACCCATCGCGATGCCGACATCGGCGGCGGCGAGTGCGGGAGCATCGTTGACACCGTCACCTGCCATCGCGACGATCCGCCCTTCGCCGCGCAGCCGCGCGACCACTGCCGCCTTGTCCTGCGGCAAGACTTCGGCCTCGACCTTGTCGATGCCCAGCCGCCG
>Ga0075163_10004725_pt1 | contig 18232 bp, 11 predicted proteins | sample JI1023141ADNA_FD_71478 | JGI IMG/M metagenome (GOLD analysis project Ga0075163, IMG submission 71478) | Wastewater effluent complex algal communities from Wisconsin, to seasonally profile nutrient transformation and Carbon sequestration -... | ecosystem: Engineered > WWTP > Effluent > Algae...
ATAGTACCTAGTAGAGTCGCGTAGCGACGAAAGAATAAATTAAAAATAACCTGTTTTATTGATTTATTCTTTCGCCACTACGTGGCTTTAACTAGGATTACTACGGTACATAGGGCTTACCCCGCCGTAGGCGCTACGCTACAGTTCTTACGCCCCTACGGGGCTAAGACTTTTTATTCTATTCATTACAAAGATCTTATTTCTTATCCTGGCGCTTATGGGCTTGCGCCCTACGCTACAGATATTACGCCCCTACGGGGCTAAGAGAATTAATCTTTTTATTTTCAATAACTTGCTTAAGTTGACACCTATGACCAAGGTGTTCGCCCGTCTTGATTGGCAAAATGTTTACCCTCTTTAAAAATCAATCATTTAGGATATAGATTTTACTTTACAACGATATTTACAAGCCGTTTAGGAACGCAAATAACGTTTTTTAGCTCTTTATCAGCAAGTTGTGGTGCAATATTGATATGAGTTAAGGCTAATTGTTTTAATTCTTCCTCACTAGCACTTAAAGAAACCCCTTCAATTCTTTCACGCAACTTACCATTTATTTGCACTATTAAAGTAAAGACTTCAGCAGCAGCTAAACTAGCATCATATTTTGGCCAAGCTTGTTTATGGATACTGTAGTCTTGCCCTAAAGCTTCCCATAACTCTTCGCTAATATGTGGTGCAAGTGGCGCAAGTAAAAGCACTAGGGTTTTTATTGCTTCTTGCCATTGAGGGGTTGAATTTACTACTGTGTCTTTGGCTTTAGCTAAATAATTAAGCAGTTCCATTAAACTAGAAACCGCAGTGTTAAACTGAAAATTGTTTATATCATTTGCTACTTTATTAATGGTTTTGTGTACTATACGTTGTAGGTCTTTAATTTCTGTTTCACTAGCCGTGCCATTAACCGTTGGAGCAGGTTCTAGAACTAGGTTCCAGACCTTTCTATAAAAACGTACAATACCTTCAATTCCAGTACTTGACCAAGGGCCGCCTGCTTCCCAAGGCCCAATAAACATTAAGTAAGTACGAATAGTATCAGCACCATATTCTTCTACTAAATCATCAGGATCTACAACATTACCACGCGCTTTACTCATTTTTTGGTTATCTTCACCAAGAATTAAACCTTGATTAAATAGGCGCTTAAATGGTTCACGATGGTCAACAAGCCCCATATCATTAAGTGCTTTGGTAAAGAAACGAGCATAAAGTAAATGCATAGTGGCATGTTCAATTCCGCCTGCATATTCATCTACAGGTAACCAATGACTCATTTGCTTATCCATAAAGGTATCTTTAGGTGTTGGATTTAGGTAGCGGAACCAATACCAGCTAGAATCAACAAAAGTATCCATTGTGTCTGTGTCGCGTTCTGCGCTACCTTGGCACTTAGGACAAGTTGCAGTCTTAAACTCAGCACTTAGTTTTAATGGAGATTCTCCAGTAGGGAGAAACTGAACACCATCAGGTAATAAAACAGGTAGTTGATCGTCTGGAACAGGCTGCATTCCACAACTTGGGCAATGAATAATTGGGATTGGTGCGCCCCAATAGCGTTGACGGCTAATTAACCAGTCATGTAAACGGTAGTTAATTGCAGCCTTGCCTTGGTTCATTTTTACCAGTGCCGCAGCAACAGCCTTTTTACCTTCTTCAGTGGATAAGCCGTTAAACTCGCCAGAATTAACCATTTCTCCAGGTTCTGAATAAGCATTTGGCAAAGCTTGACCATCCCAATTAGCAGGTTTAATTACTATTGGAATAGGTAAGTTATATTTTTTAGCAAAAGCAAAATCCCGTTCATCATGGGCAGGGACAGACATAATTGCCCCTGTGCCATAGTTCATTAGTACATAGTCTGCAATCCAAATTGGAACACGCTCTTTAGTAAATGGATGTATGGCATAAGAACCTGTCCAAAGCCCTGTTTTTTCTCTTGTGGTAGCAAGGCGCTCAATTTCAGATGCTCGCTTAGTTTGAAATACATAATCTTCAATTGAAGCTTTGTTTTCATCAGTAGTTAACTCTGTAACTAGCGCATGTTCTGGTGCAAGAATCAAAGTTGTAGCGCCAAAAACTGTATCAGGACGGGTTGTAAATACAGTAATTGAATGCTCAGAGTTTTCTATCTTAAATTCAATTTCTGCGCCTTCGCTACGGCCAATCCATTCTGTTTGAAGTGTGCGAACTCTTTCTGGCCATTCAATATTGGAAAAATCCAAAAGCTCTTCAGCATAATTAGTAATCTTAAATAGCCATTGGTCTAGATCTTTCTTTATTACTTGAGTTTGACAACGATCACAACGGCGCTCATCACCCTTTACTTGTTCACGAGCAAGCGAGGTATTGCACTTAGGACACCAATCAACAGGGGCTTTTTTACGATAAGCTAAACCATGTTTGAAAAACTGAATAAACAACCATTGAGTCCAACGGTAATATTCAGGATCACTTGTAACTACTTCATGATGATTACGTTGGTAGCTTGCTCCCATTGTACGGAATTCTTTCCGCATATAGTCCATATTGTCATAAGTCCAAGCTTTAGGATCTATACCACGTTTGATCGCAGCGTTTTCTGCTGGTAGCCCAAAAGCATCAAAACCAGTTGGGAAAAAGACATTAATCCCTTTCATCCGTAAATAACGGGCTTTGGCATCAGGTGCAGCATACATAAACCAATGACCAATATGAAGCCGGCCACTTGGATAAGGAAACATCGTTAAAAAATACCATTTAGGTTTGTTAGTATCAGGATCAAGACGATAAAGATCATCATTTTCCCATCGGTCTTGCCATTTGGGTTCTATTTCTTTGTGATTGTACTTTCTCATAAGTTTTAATGTGCTTTTTGTAAGTTATAAATTAATTTTTGGGTAAAAACGCGTGTAACTTTAGCATGGTAGATTAGTTAGCTTCAATGAGTTAGGGCTAAAGAGCTTATCAATTCAATAAACCCTTTTTTAATAGGTAAACAGGAAAAAGTAAGCCATTTGAAGGTTCAAATAATTTAATAATAGTGTATATTTAGCTAAGGTTGTCTTCTTTTACCAAAACACATTTCTATAAAAAATAAGTAGGTATAAAGATGAGTATCGATAGGAAAGATCCAATAATCGGGAGGACGTTAGGGGATTTTTTAGTAAAAGAAAAATTGGGAGAAGGTGGTTTTGGTGCAGTTTATAAAGCTAACCAAATTACCTTAGCTCGTGAAGCTGTAATTAAAATACTACATACCCGCCATAGAACTAACCAAATTATTATAGAGCGATTTAAGCGCGAAGCCCTTTTAGCCTCCCGTCTAGAACATCCTTATTGTGCACATATCTATTCATTTGGAGCAGAATCAGATGGTCTACTTTGGATTGCTATGGAACTTGTTCAAGGCACTCCTCTAAATGAAATCCTAAAATCTCAAGGCCCATTACCATTAGAAAAATTTGTCCCACTACTAGATAAAATCTGTGAAGTAGTTCACACCGCTCATGAAGCAGGCATTGTTCATCGTGATATTAAACCTGCTAATGTAATGGTTATCTCTAGAGCAGGGCGCTTACTTCCTAAACTTCTAGACTTTGGTATTGCTAAAGGCTTAAGTCTAAGCCCTAGTACCAAAGAGCCTTCTTCTAAAACTATCATCTCACAAAGCAGCGGCAATAACACTATTATGTCAATGCTTTATAATGATTTACCAAATAATAATGCCTATAATGGTCATAATAATAATGGACAACAAACAGTTTCTATTATTGATAGAGTAACTTCTGGTAAAAGTAGTGTTGGTAAAGATCTAGACACTGTTGTTTCAGATTCTCTTAAAATAGATTCTCTTAAAAGTGAAGAAACTGTTATTGATAATGTGTTTACTGGTGAGAAAACCATTCTTATTGATAGTGGTGTAGCTAATAATTTTGTTCATAATGCTTTTAGAAGTGAAGATACTATTATTGATAGCGCTTCTGATAATGCTAATAACAATGGAAGCTCAAATGGAAGCTCAAATGGAAGCTCAAATGTTAATCACAACGGGAATTCAAACGGAAATTCAAATGGAAACTCCAATGGTGTAGGCAAAAAAACAGACGCTAATAAACAGCAAGAAACAGATCCCAAAGAGGTTAATAGTAAAACAAAAGCAGAGGAATACACTTTCCAAACACAAGGATTTATAGGCTCTCCTCCCTATATGTCACCTGAGCAATGGCAAAATGGAGCAAATGTAGATGCTCGTAGTGATATTTATTCTTTAGGCATTTTAGCTTATCAAACAATTATGGGTGCGCTTCCATTTAAAGAACATGGTTTTGAGCTTTATGGAGCACATGCAGCTAAACCTGTACCACCAATTAAATCAAGTTTCCCTACTGCACTTAATCAGGTTGTACAAAAAGTATTGGCTAAAAGGCCAGAAGACCGCTATCAAACAGCTTTAGAGTTTGCTAAAGAATTTCGTGAAGCATCAGACTTTAATGAACAAACAGTAAACCTACCTCAACTAGATGAAATATTAAAAGAAGATGTCTTAACTAATGCTCCTAAACCGTTAGCTGATACGGTTGCTAACCTCTTAGCCTCTCGTAATTCTTATCAATTTAGAGATCGCACATTATTAGTATTTCGTGTTCTAGTACGCTATATAGGCATATTAGCTTTAGCTAGCTATGCTAGTACTACTGATAGAGAACAAAGCAATGAGTCAATAGATTTAGCTATTACTAGTTTACGTAAAGATGGATTAAATGAATCAGAATGGTTAGAGCTATCTAGAGAGCTTTGCCGTCCTTTTGCTAAAAAACGTGATGCCTATCCTATTCCAGAACTTGTAACACTCTTTTTTGCTCCAGATAGTGAACAGCTTAGCCCTTTAACAAAAACTATTTCTAATTTATTAGACTTACAAAAAGAGCTAGCCTCTATTACTTCATTAAAAGAAGAACAACTAATAGCTTTACTAACTAAATTTTTAGAGAAACTTACTATATTACTAAGAAATTCTTCTTGGATCTCAGATTATTATTTAGCTTTACCAACAGGCCAACAAGCTACTAAATGGATGGGTCTAGCAAAAGACCCTAGCGTTATAGCGCTAAAAAACAACAAATTACCCAATAACAAAGCTGTTTTAGTAGATGCAAATGGTTATTTTGTTTTATCTCTTTGGCCTTTAATAGAAATCAGTCATCCAACCCCTACAACATCACAAGAAGTATTTTTACTAGAGCGTAAAAGCAGAGGCGGAGCAAAACTTGTTTCATTTCCTAATGGTTTTGAAATGCAAAGCGAAGCGCCTTGGCAATGGCTAAAAGAGCATTTCTTTACTACTGATGACTCTAAAATTACAGGAGCATTAGAAAAATCCCCTTATTTAGGCTTAACTTCATTTTCTCCTAATGATTCAGTTTTGTTTTTTGGACGTGAAAAAGAAACAGAAAATTTTCTAAATCGCTTACGAGTGCAGCCATTACTAGCAGTAGTTGGGCCATCAGGGTCAGGAAAAAGTTCATTTATCCAAGCAGGTGTTATTGCTGGACTTTCTCAAAATTGGCAAGTTGTAACTCTTCGCCCAGGACTCTCTCCGCTCTCAGCCCTTTCTTCAAAGCTTTTAAGGCTAGGAATTGATATTCCTAACTTAAGAAGCGAGCTTCAAAAAGATATAGAGATTGTAGCAAAAGCTTTACGTGCTTTTGCTATCAAAGAAAATAAAGTCTTATTACTAGTAATAGACCAATTTGAAGAAATAATAACTCTTTGCCTAGATAAAGAAGAACAGCGCCTTTATGTAGATGCTTTAGTTTTAGCAGCACGTTCAGACGAAGATCCTATAAGAATAGTTTTAACAATGCGTGATGATTTTCTTGTCCGTGCTAAAGAATTAAGCGGCTTAAAAGATAGGCTCTCTCAAGCAGTAGAAATTCTTACTACACCAGATTCAAACCAATTACTAAGGATCCTAACAGAACCAGCTAAAAAAGTAGGTTATGAGTTTGAAGACCGTGATTTACCTATAGAAATAGTAAATGCAGTTACAGGTCAAGCAAGTGCATTACCTTTACTAGCTTTTACTACTGCAAAACTTTGGGAACAACGAGATAAAGAATTTAAGCAATTACGCCGTAGAAGTTATGAATCTATGGGCGGGGTTGTAGGTGCCCTAGCTAAACATGCTGAAGATATGATGCAACAAATGACCAATGCTGAACAAACTTTAGTCCGTGAAGCATTTCGTCATTTGGTTACAAGTGAAGGCACAAAAGCAATTTTTTCCCGTCCAGAACTATTACAACTACTTGGAAAAACAAGTGATAGCGAAGCAGTAATAGAAAAGCTAATTTTAGCTAGGCTTTTAATTACTGCTGAAGGTGAAAAAGGAATAGACCGAATTGAAGTAGTCCATGAAGCCTTACTATCAGCTTGGCCTCGCCTAGTTAACTGGAGACAAGAAGATGAAGAGGGCGCAAGACTACGGGATCAATTAAGAGCAGCAGCACGTCAATGGGATGAGCGAGGACGGCCTAAAGGCTTACTCTGGCGTGATGAAGCATTAACAGAATATCAGTTATGGAGAGAGCGACATAAATCAAAATTAACTGATATAGAAGAAGATTTTGCTTCAAATAGCATATCAGAAGCCACTCGTAGCCAGCGTATTAAAAGAAACCTAATAGCAGCAGCAATGGTTATATTACTAGTAGGCTCAGTAGTGCTTTTCTACCAAAGATGGCAAACTCAACAGCAACTATTACAGACCTTAACACTCTATGAAGAGCAAGGCCGACAAGAAATGCTTAAAGATAATCTAGATGGTGCTGCTGCATATTTAAGTGAAGCTTATAGTAAAGGTGCTAATAGTTTAGTTCTACGCTATATGCTTTCAGTTGCACTAGCAAAGATGGAAAACCGCCCTCCTCTTACATTAGCTAACCATACAGATGCAGTAACAATGGCTATATTTAGCCCTGATGATAAGTTAATTGCAACTACCAGCAAAGATAAAACAATACGTATTTGGAATGTAACTGATGGAAAAGAACTTTTTGTACTAAAAGGACATGAAGACGCAGTAGTATCTAGCAATTTTAGCCCAGATGGAAAATTTTTAGTAACCGCTAGTCTAGATAAAAACGCAAAAATTTGGAAAGTATCTGATGGTAGTTTGCTTTTAACTCTTTCAGGTCATACAGATGGACTACACAAAGCAATGTTTAGCCCAGATGGAAAGCAGATAGTAACTACTAGTTATGATAAAACTGCAAAAGTTTGGGATAGTGCTACAGGTAAGCTAGTTGCCAACTTAGCAGGGCATCAAGGCTCAATAAATGCGGTTTGCTATAGTAAAGATGGTAGTAGAATTGCTACTGCTTCGTCAGATAAAGTTGCAAAGGTTTGGGATAGCCATAGCGGTGAGCTAGAAGCCACATTAACAGGACATCAAGCAAGTTTACTTAGTATTGATTTTAGTCCAGATGGAAAGTTAGTAGTAACAGGAAGTATTGATAAAACTGCAAAACTCTGGCAAGCATTAGATGGAAAGCTTATTAATACATTAAAAAATCATGAAGCCGCAGTTACTGACACTAAATTTAGTCCTGATGGGACAAATGTTCTAATTACCAGTGCTGATTCAAACTCTAGTATTTGGGGTACACAAACAGGTAATTTAATTGTGGCTCTAAAAGGGCATAAAGCCGATGTAGTAAAAGGGAATTTTAGCTTTGATGGAAAGCTAATTATTACTAGTTCCTTTGATAAAACTTTAAGGATCTGGGAAAGCACTACAGGTAAGTTTCTTTTTGCCTTAACAGAGCATGACGATAGCTTAAATAGTGGAGTATTTTCTAGTAAAGGGGAAAAAATATTAACAGCTAGCGAAGACAAGAAAGCAAGAGTTTGGCCATTAGTAGCAGAAGAAAGATCTCCAGATGAAATAGCCCAAATAGTTAAAGAAAAAACAGATGTTTATTTATATGAAGGAAGGTTAATAGTACCTGTTAAAGAAACAAAGGAATCCATAAAAACTACAGAAAATATAGAAAAACCAGAAAACAAACCAGAAAGCATAAATAACAATTTATATGTAGAAGACCTAGGAGATAATATAAAAATAGAAATGGTCAAGCTAAATGGTGGTACATTTGAAATGGGATCGCCTTTAAGTGAAAAAGGGCATGGAGGGGATGAAACATTACACACAGTAACAGTTTCTGGTTTTTATATAGGTATATATGAAATTACACAAGCTCAGTGGAACATTGTAGCCGCATTACCAAGGGTAAATAAATTACTTAAGATATCACCGTCTTTTTTTAAAGGAGATAATTTGCCTGTAGGCAATATTACTTGGTACGAAGCCGTGGAGTTTTGCGCTAGGTTATCAAAGGTTACAGGAAAAAATTATCGTTTACCAACAGAATCAGAATGGGAGTATGCTTGTCGTGCTGGTAATAAAGAAGCATATGCTGGAAATATTGATGAAATGGCTTGGCATCAAGGAAATGCAGAAAATAAGCCTCATGCAGTAGGGCAAAAGAAACCAAACGCTTGGGGATTATATGATATGCATGGGAATTTGTGGGAGTATTGTTCAGATAGGTATGGAGATTATCCAAAAGAGCCTGTTACAAACCCTAAAGGTGCTGATAAAGGTTCTCTGCATGTTGCTCGTGGAGGTAGTTGGTTTGTTGGTGGCCGATCAGCAGATCGGACTGCTACTCCGCCTAATGATGCTGAAGCAGGGGTAGGTTTTCGGTTAGTGATGAGTGAATAAATGTTATAGATCTTTTTATTATTAACCTAAGTTGATATAGTAGAAACAATTAATGAGAACTCAGGTTTAACCTAAGTTCTCAAAACATGATTATTAAATATCAACAGCTTAAAACATACAACATAGGTGTTATTCTTTGGATGAAGTTTCTTCTGAATTGTTATCGGATTGTTCTTGTGTATCTTTTTCCAATCCATCTGCTAGATTTTTAATATCTTCTGGAACATCTGATACAGGTCTATCCACTCCTGCTGCGCCTTTTGTGCTTCCCATATATGCTTAATCTCCTTAGTTAAAATTAGTAGTTACGATTAGATTTAAGAAAATTTTATTAGCTTATAACCTACATAAATGATTAAGGATGTATACCTAATATAATTTTCAGACAATATTTTGAGTAAGATGAAAACGGAAAAGGTAAACAAGGGTTATCCTAGCAACCTAACCGATAGCGAATGCAATAATATCAAACCATTAATATTAAAAGCAATCCTGTAGGCAAAGTTATAATTATTTTATCTTGAATATTCTTTTAGGCATTTACTTTATTTTGTTTTTTTACAATCCACTCACTTAAAATGGTGTATCTATCCCAATTGTTAACTTTTCTGATACTATGCCAATTAGTATCATCAGAGAAAAAGAAGAATAATCTATTTTCAATTGGTTTAATTGCAAGTGCTTGGCTTTCATCTTCAAATTCATTGTTATAAAGACAAACTTCACCTCCTGCACCTTCTACCCAATCAGGGGAGAAGTAATAAACTACAACAAGTGATTTAAATCCAAGATCATCAACATGTATTGGAAATGCAGGAGCTTCTGGACTCATATATCTTAATTGAACATAGTTTGAAGTGTTAAGAGATAGTGAGGTATTTGAAAAGCGCTCTAACAAAGACTTAAATTCTATAGAGTAGAAAATTCTAGCAAGAGGAAGATATCTTAGGAGTGTAAACTGTACTTGGTTAACATCTCCTTCTTGTATTGAGAAATTATGTTTTTTAGAGAGAAGAGTTTTTTGCATTCTTTTTAGTGCTTTGTATTCTATAAAATCGTCTAAAACATAATGTTCCCAAGGTATTTCTCTTTTTATGTTTTTTTTCTCTTCTTCTGTTAATAAATTTAAATTTGTATATTTTGGTGAAATTAGACTTTTTTTCTTATTCATTTAGGAACCTGTTGTGAGTTTAATAAAAAAACTGTGATAATTACTAACAAGCTAACTTATCACAGCCTTTTTTTTCATTAATTTTTTGCTAATTTTTTGTTCTTTAATCTTTAATTGTTTTTTAGCCTTAATACGCAAATTTGATTTTACTCATCAGATGAGCTTTCTTCTGAATCACAATCTGAGCTTTGTGATTCTTGTGCTTGTGTTGCTGCTTCTAGTTCTTCTGCTAACTTTTTAATATCCTTTGAAATTTCGCTTATAGGTCTATATACTCCTACCCCTTTTACCGTTGGCATAATATCTATTCTCCTTATTTGAAATTGGTAATTGCGATTAGATTTAAGAAAAATCTATTAGTTTATAGCCCATACAAACAATGAAGGATATATACCTAATATGATTTTCATATAGTGTTTTGAGTAAGATGAAAACCGAGAAGGTAAGCAAAGGCAATAGAATAAAGATACCCTAGCAACCTAACCGATAATGAAGGCAATAATAGCAAACCATTAGTATCAAAAACAATATAGTGGACAAGCTTGTAATAGTTTTCGACCCTATTATTACTTAATCTGGTTTGTTTTAGAAGATTAAGTTTGTAGTTTTTGCCAGAAAAATAGCTAAGAAATAGCCATTAGGCATAGAAAATAAAAAAAATGAAAGGTAAAGTTACCAGGTTTATTATCCCTCATAGTGTTTGTTGAAATAAATTGTTATGTCCAATATAAAATTAATAATTAATAATACTAGACAGATGCTAACAGATCTGTTCAAAGCTTATAAATGGCAAATCATTGGTACTTATTTTCTGTTTAATTTAGAAAACCTGCTTCGTTTGGCTCAACCATTTGCTTTAGGGCTAGCGATTAATAGCCTTCTATCAAGTTCTTACACAGGGATAGGAGTTTTAATCGCTCAACACTTATCCTACCTATTAATTAGCTCTTTACGTCAAGTTTATGATACCCGCACATTTACAAAAATTTATACTAATCTGGCTACTCAAGTAGTGGTGGATCAAAGAAAATCTGAGGTTTCTGTATCAAAAGTAGCTGCTAGATCAGCATTGTCTAGAGAGTTTGTTGATTTTTTTGAGCACAATGTTCCAATGATAATTCAATCAATATATTCTATTACTGGTGCATTGCTGATGTTACTTTATTATGATTGGGTATTAATCCTATATTGTGTAGTCTTAATAGTACCCGCTAGCATTTTGAATTATTTTTATAGCCAAAAAGCCTATTTTCTCAATGGACAGCTTAATGATCAGCTTGAAAAGGAAGTTGGTATTATTGAGCAAGGGGATTTTAATTCTGTCCAAACTCACTATAAATCTGTAGCAAGCTGGAGAATCAAGTTATCTGATTTAGGCGCAATTAATTTTAGCTTGATGGAATTATTTGTGCTTAGCCTACTTGTAACTTCACTGATACGCTACTGTAACTTACCTAATGTCACATCTGGAGATATATTTGCTACTTTTAACTATGTCGTAACATTTATTATGGGTTTAGATAGTGTACCTTTTTTAGCCCAGCAAATCAGTAGGCTTGTAGACATTGGTCAAAGGGTTCAACTTACTGATAATACTTCAGATTCTGAAGACTCTGAGCAAACTAGTAATGAAGAGATAAAATGATAGGTTATTAGCTTTTAATACCTAAAATATTATTTTGGATTTTGAACAATCCATTGGCTTAAAACAGTATATCTATCCCAATTATTAACTTTTCTAATACTATGCCAATTGGTGTTATCAGAGAAAAAAAAGATCAATCTATTTTCAATTGGATTAATAAGAACTGCTTGGCTTTCATCTTCAAACTCATTGCTATGAAGACAAAGTTGACCTCCTACTTCTTTTATCCAATTAGGTGATAAATAGTAAAGAGCAATAAGGGATCTAGTTTCAGTACTATCTACATGCCTTGGAAATACAGGAGTAAGTTGGCTTATACGCGCTAATTGAACAAGATATGAAGTATTAAGAGATAGAGACGTATTTGATAAAATTTCTAATAAAGACTTGAATTCTATAGAGTAAAAAACTCTTGCAAGGGGCATGTATGTTAGAAGCGTGGTTTGTACGTAGGTAAGATCATTTTCTTGTGTTGGAAATTTATGTTTTTTAGAGAGAAAAGTTTTCTGCATTCTTTTTAGAGGCTTGTATTCTATAAAATCATCTAAAACATAATGCTCCCAAGGATGTTCTCTTTTTATAGCTTTTTTCTCTTCTTCCGTTAATAACTCCGTATTTTTATATTTTTCTAAAATTACATTTTTTTTCCTATTCATCTCAATCCTACTATAAATTTTAATAAAAACTGTGAGCTTAATAAAAAAACTGTGATAATTACTAGAAAATAAACTTTACCACAGTTTTTGTTATTAAATATTTTACCAAGCTAGATAGACTGTATGATTTTACTTAGTAGCCAGATTTTCTGTTCTTTTCACTTCTTTGTGTTGGTTGATGTTATTTATTTCTTGAGATTGAACTTCTACTTTTAGTTCTTCTACTAGTTTCTTTATATTTCTAGGGATTGTTCGTATGGGTCTAGATACCCCAATTTGACCTTTTGGTCCTGCCATGATTTTGATTCTCCTTGTGATAATATGTTGAGTATATGTTGCCTTAAGCGAACTTCACTAGTATAAAGTCTATATTTTGTAAGTCAAGAATAATTTAGTGATTTTATGCATAGAATAAATATCTACAATGTGCATCTGAAGATTACAGAAAGTATATGTAATAGCAGAATTTTCACTACTGATGAGGGTTGTGTAATGATCAATATTGCTTTTTCTGATGGCTCTATCACAGGGCACTGGTGCCAACTTAAGTAAATTATTGAAAATAGTGGAGTTATTTCTTAAGCCCTGGAAGGGCGTAATATCTGTAGCGTAGGACGTAAGTCCTATGTTATCAGTTAATTAGAAATGATAGCCGCGTAGCGGCGAAAGAATGAAATAAAATAAGCTAGTCCTTTTATTCTTTCGCCACTACGTGGCTTTAACTGTAAATTATTCAATACATAGGGCTTGCGCCCTACGCTACAGATATTACGCCCTTCCAGGGCTAAGATTTATCAACCTATTGATTACAAAGATCTTATTGCTTATCCTGGCGCACATGGGCTTATGCCCTACGCTACAGATATTACGCCCCTACAGGGCTAAGAGCATTAACTCTCTTATTTTTCAACAACTTATTTGAGTTGACACCAGTGGCCATAGCCGACTGACAACCCGAGTCCGCTGCAACGTTTGTTCGACGCTGAAAGAAAAGGGGTTACCAAATATTAGATAATCGCAAAGTAAAACCAGGCAACACAGGATCAGCAGAAATAGTTTCAGGATTATGCAAATATTCTTCAGGTTGATTAGGGCGATAAATATAAACATCTTTATTTTTAGGATCAAAAAGCCAACCTAATTCAGCCCCATTATTAATATATTCAAGCATTTTTTCCTGTAACTTTGATAAAATATCATCGGCAGAGCGCAACTCAACAACAAAATCTGGGCAAATAGGAGCAAATCCTTCTTTTTCCTCTTCAGTAAGGCCATTCCATTTTGGAAGGCTGACCCAAGAAGCATCAGGAGAACGCTTTGCACCATTAGGTAATCTAAAACCAGTAGAAGAATCAAAAGTTAGCCCAGTAGTATCTCTTTCTGACCAAGCCGTTAAATAATAATTAATTTTTGCGTTTCTCCATCCTGTTAAAGAACCTGTTGGAGCCATAATAATTAATTCCCCTTGTGCTGTGAGTTCAAGCTTTAATTCTTTGTTTGCTCTACATAGCTTATAAAATTGGTTATCTGTTAGCTCCATTGAATTTACATCCAACACTATTGGTAATACTTTTATTGATGCTTGCTCTACTATCTCTCTACTCATAACTTTTACTCACTTAACTATCATACTTTTTTCTTCCATTTTATATTCTACATTTACTCACTTATTTGCAATCTTTTTAAGCGTCGAACAAAGGCTTAAACTCTATAGAGTAAAAATTTTAGCAAGAGGAAGATATCTTAGAAGTGTAAACTGTACTTGGTTAACATCTCCTTCTTGTATTGGGAATTTATGTTTTTTTCTCTTCTTCTGTTAATAAATTTAAATTTGTATATTTTGGTGAAATTAGACTTTTTTTCTTATTCATTTAGAAACCTACAATAATTTAGTGATTTTATGCATAGAATAAATACTTGTTTAACAATTCTTATTATTACTTAAAAACTTGAACATTAAGTTTAAGTCATATAAAATTTACTATCTCTGTATCGTAAATTCTACTTATCTCAAATTCACTAATTAATTATGTGTTATCAAAATAAAAAAATTAATGTTTTTCAAATAGTAATTTTGCTAGTCTGTTTGTTTTTAACTGCCCAATTGATACAGGCTCAAACTGAAACACAAGGCTTAAAAGACGTTCTAGTAACAGGACAAACCATAGAGAAAGAATTAAAGACTAATGAAAAGCATTCTTACCAAATAAAACTTTTAGCTGGAGAATACCTTAAAATTAGTGTAGAGCAAAAAGGCATAGATGTTACTTTATTACTACTAGATGATAAACTCCAAACCTTAGCACAAGTTAGCTACTTTAACTCTTTTAGAGGTGTAGAAAATATTTTTTGGATAGCTCAAATAGATGGTGTTTATCAACTGGAAATAAAGCCATCGCTTAAGGAAGCGCCTACGGGAAATTACCAGATCCAACAGGTAGAAATAAGAAAATCTTTTGAACAAGATAATGAGGCTACTTTAGCACAAAGGCTTGTTTATGAAGGAGCATCAATTTTTACTCAAGGTGCTAAAGAATCTTTTCCAAAAGCAATAGAAAAATATGAAACAGCAATTGTATGTTGGCAAAAGCTAGGAAATAAAGAGCTTGAAGCTATTGTAACCTGTAATACTGGTTTAATTTATAATATTGTTGGTGAAAAACAAAAGGCGCTTAATTATCTAAACAAAGCTTTAACTATAGTAGGGGAAATTAATAATAAATCTATAGAGGCATTAACACTTAATGGTTTAGGAGCTTTTTATGGTTCATCAGGTGATTTTAAGAGGTCTTTAGAGTATTTTGAAAAATCGTTAATCATTAACCAAGAAATTAATGACTTAAAAAACCAAGCGGCTAACCTTAATAATCTTGGTAATTTATATAGCCTTACTAATAACTATCAAAAAGCTTTAGAGTCTCTAAACCAAGCATCAAAGATTTTCCATACTCTAAAAGATGAAAGGGCAGAATCAGGGGCATTAAATAATCTTGGGACGGTTTATACTGCGTTAGGTGATTATGAAAGATCACTAGTTTGTTATGAAGATGCATTACCACTTAAACAAAGGCTAAAAGACCGTAGAGGTGAATGCTATCTATTAAATAATATTGGGTTTAGCTATAGTGCATTAGGTGATTATCAAAAGGCTTTAGACAATTATAATAAATCTCTAGCAATTGTTTCAGAGATTTCTGATCGTCGAAGTGAAGCTAGCACTTTAAGTAATATTGGTGATGTTTATAGCAAATTAAAAGACTACCAAAAAGCTTTAGATTACTATAAAAAATCTTTGCCAATAAAACAGGCAGTATTAGATCGTAGTAGTGAAATAGTAACCTTAAATAACATGGCTAAAGTTTATGGTTTGCAAAAGGACTTTGATAAATCACTAGAAATCTATCAACAGGCTTTGTCTATTGGTAAGGCGCTTAATGACCTTAGTAATCAAGCACAAACACATTATGGTCAAGCTTATATTAAAAGGGAAAAGGGCGAGCTTGTTGAAGCACAAAAAGAAATAGAAGAGGCTATAAATATCATTGAATCAATACGTTCAAAGGTAGTTAGCCAAGAATTAAAGACTTCTTATCTAGCTTCTACTAGAAGTTACTATGAATTTGATGCTGATTTGCTAATGCGCTTACATAAGCAAAAACCTGATGTTGGTTATGATAGTCTAGCTCTTCAGGTAAGTGAAAAGTCTATAGCACGTAATTTATTAGAAACCTTAAATGAAGCAAGGGCTAATATTAAGCAGGGAATAACGGCTAAGCTTCTTGAGCAAGAACAGCGCCTTAGACAGGAACTTAATGAAAAAGCTAATGTTCAAGCACGTATGCTTAAAGGAAAATATACTCTAGAGCAAGCTGAAGCAATTGCTAAGGAAATTAATGGTTTAACTAGAGAATATGAGGAGCTACAAACACAAATTCGTAAAGAAAGCCCTCGTTATGCAGGATTAATAGAGCCTGTGCCGCTTAGTGCTAAAGAGATTCAAGAACGGGTTTTAGATAAAAATACTGTTTTATTAGAATATCTTTTAGGTGATGAACAAAGCTATCTTTGGGTAGTAAGTAATTCATCTATAACTACTTATCTATTACCTTCACGAGGGGAAATAGAAAAATTAGCTAGACCTGTATATACATTGTTAACAATAAGAAATCAAAAACAAACAAATCTATCAACTGATGAGCGGCGCAAGGCGGTTGAACAAGGGGAAAAAGACTATTTAGGAGCATCAGAAAACTTAGCTAAAGTGCTATTTCAAGACATAATTTCAAAAAATAAGGGAAAAAGATTTCTTGTTGTAGCTGATGGTATTTTGCATTACATTCCTTTTGCTGCCTTGCCTGATCCAGAAACAAATCAACCGCTAATTATAGATAATGAAGTAGTTAACCTTCCTTCAGCATCAATATTAGCTGGAATAAGACAAGAAGGTAAAGAAGCTTTTTCAAAAACTATTGCAGTATTAGCTGATCCAGTTTTTGCTCTAAGTGATTCTCGTTTCCAACATATAGCAAAGAAAACTATAGAAAAAGATAATAAAGATAATATTGCTTTAACTAAAAGCGTAGATAAATTATTAGAGCGTTCAGCCCAAGATGCTTTTCTAAGTAATGGAAATAGTGCAAGTAGTACAAGTAATGCAAGTAGTGGAGATTATCAACTCCCTAGGCTACTAGCAACTAAAGAAGAAGCTGAAGCAATAATTAGTTTTACTAGTGAAAAACAGAATAAGCTTGCATTGGGGTTTGAAGCTAATAAGCTTTTAGCTACTAGTAGCGAGTTAAAAAATTATAGGTTTTTACATTTTGCTACACATGGATTACTTAATAGTTTGCATCCTGAGTTATCAGGGATTGTTTTATCACTTGTTAATGAAAAAGGTGAGATACAAGATGGTTTTTTACGCTTAAATGATATTTATAATCTTGAGTTGCCAAATGAGTTAGTTGTGTTATCGGCTTGTCAAACGGGTTTAGGCAAAGAGATAAAAGGAGAAGGCATAATAGGGTTAACACGTGGGTTTATGTATGCTGGGACTAAAACAATTATGGCGAGTCTTTGGAAGGTTGATGATGATGCAACTTCTGAGCTAATGCGTTATTTTTATAAAGCAATGTTAAAGGATGGATTAAAGCCTAGTGCTGCTTTGCGTAATGCTCAAGTTATGATGGTTAAGCAGAAAAGATGGAAATCTCCTTTTTATTGGGCAGCTTTTACCATTCAGGGTGAATATAACTAAGAATTTATTTTGAGGTCAAACTTTTGCCAGTAGAAAAAAAAGATTGGACTTTAACAAAAGAATCTTTTGATAGTTTACTAGAGTGGCTTGATAAAGACCGTGAATCTGCTGGAGAAAAATACCAAGAAGTCCGATTAAAGTTAATCAAAATTTTTGCTTGTAAAGGCTGTTCTTTTCCTGAAGACTTAGCTGATGAAACAATTAACCGAGTAACACAAAAACTTAGTGAAATCAAAGAAACTTACGTTGGTAATCCTTTGTTATATTTTTCTTCTGTATCACGTTTGATTTATCTTGAAAATACTAGAAAAACCCCTAATAAAGTTGAGTTATCTCCTAACCTTGAAGAAATAGCAAAAAACATTGAAACTAGTTTAGAGTATGAGTGTTTAGAGCATTGTTTAGAAAAACTTCCATCTCAAAGCCGTGAACTTATTTTGGATTATTATGAGGAAGAAAAAAAAGCCAAAATAGAAGGGCGAAAAAACATTGCTGAGCGTTTAGGGATAGAACTTAATGCTTTAAGGTTGCGTGTTAATAGGATACGCACAGGCTTGGAAAAATGTATCCAAGAATGTATAAATAAGAAAAAATAACCCAACATATATTTTAAGGTTTTAACATATATATTAAACTCGAGTTTTACCAATCGGGAAAAATAGGTAGCCAAAAGAGGAGGTAAACGGGATATTTGGGAAATGAAAAAAGACAACCAAATAACCCGAAAACCAAGAACAGAAAT
>Ga0075163_10004726_pt1 | contig 18232 bp, 12 predicted proteins | sample JI1023141ADNA_FD_71478 | JGI IMG/M metagenome (GOLD analysis project Ga0075163, IMG submission 71478) | Wastewater effluent complex algal communities from Wisconsin, to seasonally profile nutrient transformation and Carbon sequestration -... | ecosystem: Engineered > WWTP > Effluent > Algae...
GGACGGCTGACGACGCACACGGGACTGGCTCTGAAAAGGTAAACGTGCTCGGTGGTGAAACCTTGCGATGGCAGGAAGTAGCCCAGCGGCTCGATGCGGCCATCAGCGGCCAACTCGCAGCCGCTTTCTTCCTTCAACTCACGAAGAACGGTGTCCACGATCACCTGACGGCTCTCGTGCCCCTCTGGCTCATCGATTTGTCCCGCCGGGAACTCCCACAGCACGCGCTGCACGGGCAGACGCTCCTGCGAGATCAAAACGAAGCGTCCATCCTCCAGCACGGGCGCGACGGCGACGGCGGACTTCCGATGCGCGACGGTCCATGTGACGGGTGCCTGGCTTCGACCCGGCGTGAGGTACTGCGCGCGCTCGATCTGGATGTAGGGGTCGGCGTAAGTCTGCTGCGCGGCCACCTTTTTCCAGCCGTCCGTGTCTTCAACGCGGAACAGTTCAAAGTCGGGCACGGCGCGGCTCATGCTTCGAGGAGCTTCCGCCAGCGCTTGAGCTGCGCCTTCACGTTTGTCGGCGAGGGCGCGCCGATGCCTTTCCGGGCCTCCAGCGCCACATCGAGCTTCAAAATGTCATACACGTCCCGGCTGAAGCCTTTGTAGAAGCGGCGGTATTCCTCGATCTTCAGGTGGGCAAAGCCGCGCTTCTGCCGCAGCGAGTAGGCCACCAGCTTTCCGATGATCTCGTGCGCCTGCCGGAAAGGGACGCCGATGCCGACGAGGTAGTCCGCGATGTCCGTGGCGAGCAACATGGGGTCATTGGCCGCCGACTTGGCGCGCGATGAATTCACGTCCATGCCAGAGATCATCTCGGCGAAGACGGCGAGGGCGCTCTTGATGGTGTCGATGGAATCAAAGAGCGGCTCCTTGTCCTCCTGCATGTCGCGATTGTAGGTCATCGGCAGGCCTTTGAGGATGGTGAGCAAGCTCACGAGATTCCCCAGGAGCCGTCCCGTTTTCCCGCGCGTGAGTTCGGCCACGTCGGGATTCTTTTTCTGCGGCATGAGGCTGGAGCCGGTCGTGTGCGCATCGCTGAGTGTGACAAAGCCAAACTCGGCGCTGCACCAGATGATGATGTCCTCGCTGAGACGCGAGAGATGCACGCCGCAGAGGGAGATGTCGAAGAGCAGTTCGGCGACGAAATCACGATCGCTCACGGCGTCCATGCTGTTCTGCGAGATGGCCGCGAAGCCGAGCTGCTTGGCGACGAACTCTCGGTTGATGATCAAAGTGGAACCCGCCAGCGCGCCGGAGCCGAGCGGCATCACATCGATGCGCTTCTTCGCGTCCGCCAGCCTCTCAGCATCGCGGCTGAGCATCTCGACATAGGCGAGCAAATGATGAGCGAAGAGCACCGGCTGCCCGCGCTGGAGATGCGTGTAGCCGGGCATGATGGCATCACCCGCACGCTCAGCGGCCTCGATCAAAGAACGCTGGAGGTCGCGAACGAGGGCGATGATCTGATCGGTGGCGTCCTTGCAATACAAGCGCACGTCCGTGGCCACCTGATCATTCCGACTGCGCGCGGTGTGGAGCTTTGCGCCGGCCTGGCCGATGCGCTTGGTCAGCTCCGACTCGATGTTCATGTGGACGTCTTCCAGGCTGGACTGCCACTCAAAGTCACCATGCTCGATGTCGTGCTGGATCTCCTTCATCCCTCGCTCGATCGCCGCGCGCTCGTCAGCGGTGATAATGCCTGCTTTTTCGAGACCCTTCGCGTGAGCGATGGAGCCTCGGATGTCGTGGGCATAAAGCCTCCAGTCGAATGAAACCGACTCACCGTACGCCTGCACCAGCTCGCTGGTCGGCTTTTGAAAACGCCCTTTCCACATAAATGGGACGCCGAAGCTACCGGGTTTGGCGCGGGGCGCAAGGAAAGTGGTGACTTGTGGATGGTTGATGGTGAGTGGTGTCCGGCGGATTCACAATCGATCACCTACAATCCCCTGCTCACTTCCTCCGGTTTTTGCACTTCCCCAGCCGCGCCAGTTCGTTGCAGTTCGCCTCAATGCGGATGCTTTTGGTCACCGGGGAAAACCCCAGCCGCCGCGTGATGCAATCTTCCAGCAGCGCGATGTGTTCGTCCTCAAACTCCACCACCCGGTCGCAGTCGTTGCAGATCAGATGGTTGTGCTGGGGCTTCTCCAGGAAGTTGGGATCGTAGAAGGTCTGATCGCGCCCGAGGTCCACCTCACGAAGCAATCCGCTCTCCACCAGCAGTGCTAGTGACCGATACACCGTGGCACGCGATACTGACCGGTCGATGCTCCGCACTCGGTCAATGAGATCCTCGGCACAGAAGTGATCCTCGGTCGCAAAGGCCGCCTCGATCACGACCTCACGCTGCTTCGTCTGGCGCAGCCCTTTGCTGGTCAGGAAGTTGTCGAGTTGCGCACGAGCTTGTTCGTCTATCTTTGGCACGCGCCGAGAATAGGCACGAACACGCCGCTGACAATCAAGAACACATCCGTTAGTCTGCCCTCCTCCAATGATGATGCGTCCGCTTCACTGGCTCCGCCTGCTCCTCGCCATCGCCATCGTCGCGATCCTCACCACCGTCGTGCAACTGCGAGCCATCCGATCCAACAGCCACGACGCCGAAACCCCGACTGAGCCGACGGTCGCACGCCGCCCGTTCGACTCCGCGTTCATACGCCTAAGCCCACTGGAAATCGCCGCGCTGCCCGAGGCCGTGCGCTTTGATTACCCGATGGGATCGCAAAACGCGGCGATGACCTACAACGCTCAACCTTTCCGCATCACACGCCACCTCGGCGACGATCTCAACGGCATCGGCGGCCAGAACTCCGATCTCGGCGATCCCGTGTTCGCTGCCGGAGCGGGCAAGGTGGTCTATTCAGGCGTCCCTGGGCCCGGCTGGGGGACCATGCTCATCCTCGCCCATCGTGTGCCGCAGTCCGATCAACCCGGCGGCTTCGCGATCTACCAGACCGTGTATGCGCATCTTGAAAAGACCGTCGTCCATCCCGGTCAGTTCGTGCGGCGGGGAGACCGGATCGGCACCGTCGGCACCGCTGGCGGGCAATATCTCGCACACCTGCATTTCGAAGTCCGCCTCGGCCCCTACGTCAACCCGAGCGTCGGATACGCGGACGTCCCGCTGAATCGCATCTCACCCGAGAAGTTCATCACCGAGCATCGCGGCGCACGGGACGATCAGCTCAACGCTGCACCTCTCCCGCGATGACGAGTGCGTCACTCATGGTCCGGCAAAATCACGATCTCGCCGCAAGCGACAGCTCGATGATGCGCACGCACAGCTCGGGGAACTCGATGCCGACCGCGCGCGCAGCCTTTGGCAGCAGGCTGCTGGAGGTCATGCCCGGGATGGTGTTCACTTCGAGCACGAAGGGCTGGCCATCGTCGCGCAGCATGATGTCCACGCGGCCATAGACCAGCTCGCCACATGATTTGAATGCAGCAAGAGCCGCATCCTGCACGCGCTTCGTCGTTGCTGCATCAAACGGCGCAGGACAGTGGTACTCGGTTTTACCGGTGCCACCCATCCACGGGTACTTGTTGTTGATGTCGTAGAAGCCCTCCACCGGCTCGATGTGGATGATCGGCAAGACCAGATCGCCGAGCACGCCGACGGTGAGTTCTTTGCCGTCGATGTACTCCTCGACCATCGTCGTTGCGCCAAACTTCTTCTCATCTTCAACAGCCGCATTCCACTCGGCCTGCGTGTGGACGATGTGGACGCCTACGCTCGATCCTTCACGCGGCGGTTTGGCCACGAGAGGCAGCGGTATCTTCAAAGGCTCCGAGCCATCGAGCGGATACTCCTGACAAAGCGGCGTCGGCACTCCGGCTGCGATGAATTTCTCTTTGCTCAAAAACTTGTCGAACGCGACACGACTCTCCTCGACGCCCGCACCGGTGTAGCGGATGCCGCGCTTCTCCAGGATCGCCTGAATCTGGCCATCCTCGCCGAAGGTTCCGTGGATCAAATTCATCGCGATGAACACATCGCTCGGCACCTCAAAGTCCGGTCCTGCCACATCGATTTCCACCACCTCCGCCCCCACTGACCGCAGCGCATCGGCAACACTCTCCGCTGTCTTGAGCGACACTTTGCGTTCTGAACCGGGACCACCTTTGAGGACGGCTATTTTCTTTTTTGTGAGATCGAGCATGGCGCGGATTAATGGATGGCACAGCGAAGCTCCGCAATTTGAAAACTCCACGAAGCGAGCAGCGCATGCGAAAGCGTGGGCGTCCCGCCCTCGCTTCCTCAACTGCGTCTCGTCGCCGCGTCATTCGCCTGATCAATGACCTCCCCCGTACTATCAATTCGAGAATCGTGTCCCTGGGCGCCACGCTTGCCCCCATGAACCCAAACACACTCCTCCCGCACGACTCCACTCCACCGGCCACGCAAACTCGCTCAGTCATCCCGCTCTGGCTCAAGCTCGCCTACACCGCCTTCCTCGCCGTGTTGATTCCCGTTTATTGGGCGAACTACGGCCCGACGAACTTCCTCTACTTCTGCGATGTCGCCCTACTCATCACGCTCTACGCCGTCTGGACCGAAAACAAAACCGCCGCCTCGATGGCTGCCGTTGGCATTCTCCTGCCGCAGGTGTTCTGGTGCCTCGACTTCGGCATGCAACTGATCCGCATGATGAAAGGCGCGGCGCACTCGGGCATGACGGCCTACATGTTCGACTCGAACAAGCCTCTCTTCCTTCGCGGCCTGTCGCTCTTCCACGGATGGCTGCCGTTCCTGCTCGTATTCCTCATCGCGAGGCTCGGCTACGACTCGCGTGCTCTGAGGAAATGGACAGGTCTCGCCTGGAGCCTGTGCATCTTCGCCTTCTTCGCGCTGCCGCCCGCAGGCGCGAAGCTTGCCGACCCAAACACTCCTGTGAACTTGAACTACGTCTTCGGCCTCGACGACACTCAGCCCCAGCAGTGGATGCCGCAGGGCGTGTATCTCGTGGTCTGGATGCTGGCACTTTTCTCGCTGGCCTACCTCCCCACCCATCTGCTATTGAAGAAGCTCGCCACCCGCCGCAACTCCCGCTGACCTGAATCATGGAAACTCCCGCCTCCAACTCTACTCCCGTTTCACAGCGCGGCTTCTGGGCGCTCATCGTCACGCAGTTTCAGGGCGCGTTCAGCGACAACGCGCTCAAATGGCTCGCGCTCTTCCTCATCGCGGAGATGAACATGCCGACTGAGGAGCGTGATAAGCTCGTCGGCATCGTCGGCGCACTCTTCGCGCTGCCGTTCATCGTCTTCTCGATGAGCGGCGGTTTTCTGGCGGACCGCTTGAGCAAGCGCACCGTGACCATCGGCGTGAAGCTTTTCGAGATTCTCGTCATGCTCATCGCGCTCGGCGGACTGGCGACGAATCACCTCTACGTCACCATCGGTTGCGTTTTCCTGATGGGTGTTCACAGCGCCTTCTTCGGGCCATCGAAATACGGTCTGCTCCCCGAACTGCTGGAGCCGAAAAAGCTCTCATGGGGCAATGGCATCATCGAGCTGACCACCTTCCTCGCAATCATCACGGGCACAGTCGCGGGCGGCTGGCTCTGCAAGACCTTCACCGGCCAGCAGGCGTGGTCGGGCGTGGTGCTCATCGTCCTCGCGGCACTCGGCTGGTTCACAAGTCTCGGCATCACGAAGGTTCCTCCCGCAGACCCGGCCAAGCAGTTCCGGCTGAATTTCATCGCCGACCTGTGGACGCAGGTGAAGATCATCCGGCAGGATCGCGTGCTGTGGCTCGCCGTGCTCGGGAACACCTTCTTCTTCGCCATCGCCGCGCTCATCCAGCTCTTGATCGTCAGCTATGCGGCCGATGTGCTGCATCTCACCGACCCAACGAAAAGCAGCTACCTCCAGGCCGCCACGGCCATTGGCATTGGGCTGGGCAGTTTTGCAGCCGGCTATTTGTCCGGCGGCAAAATCGAATACGGACTCGTGCCGCTCGGCGCGATGGGGCTTACGCTCTTTGCCGCGCTGCTAGGTCGCACGGGCATGTCGTTCACGAATGTCGCCATCGATCTCAGCCTCCTCGGCTTTTTTGGCGGACTCTTCATCGTACCCGTGGCCGCGCTGCTTCAGCACCGCCCGGCGCGCGAGCAATTGGGCGGCGTGCTTGCCGCGGCGAACCTGATCTCCTTCATTGGCATCTTCCTCTCGTCGGGCCTCTACACACTGTTCACAGTCGCACTCAAACTGTCGCCTTCGTCGATCTTCATCATCATCGCCGTGATGACGCTCGGCAGCACGCTCTGGGCGGTCATGCTGGTGCCCGACTCGCTGATGCGCTTCGTCTTGTGGCTACTCACGCACACGCTCTACCGCATCCGCGTTGTGGGCCGGGAGCACATCCCGGAAAAGGGCGGCGCGCTCTTTGTGTGCAATCACCTCTCGTTCATGGATGCGTGTTTTCTCATCGCATCGACTGATCGGCACATCCGGTTCATCATGTACAAAGGCATCTACGAGAAGTGGTGGGTGAAGCCCTTTGCCAAGGCGCTGAACACCATCCCCATCACCGCCGAAGCGAGGCCGCGCGAGATGATCAAATCGCTGCAAACGGCGACGCAGTGGATCAAGGAAGGCCATGTCGTCTGCATTTTCGCCGAAGGACAAATCACACGCATCGGCCAGATGCTGCCGTTCCGCCGTGGCATGAGCCGCATCATGAAAGGAGTCGATGCGCCCATCGTGCCCGTGCATCTCGACAACGTTTGGGGCAGCATCTTCAGCTTCGAGTACGGTCGCTTCGTCTCGAAACTACCGCGTTCCTTCCCGTATCCGATCACCGTCAGCTACGGTGCGCCGATGCCGCCGAATGCAGCGCCGACAGAAGTGCGCCAAGCCGTTGCCGAACTCGGTGCCGCTGCCTGGGGCCTGCGCAAGGCGCGCATGACCACGCTGCATCGTTCCTTTGTCCACACCGCACGTCGCCATCCGCGACGCTTCGCGATGACCGACTCCACCTCACCGCGCATCGGCTTCTTCTCCGCTCTAACAAAGACGATCTTCCTCGGCCGACGCTTGAAAAGAGTGTGGAAGGACGAGGACATGGTCGGCATTCTCCTTCCTCCCTCAGTGCCCGGCGCGCTCGTGAACTACGCCGCACTGCTCATGGGCAAGGTGCCGGTGAATCTCAACTACACGCTTAGCGAGGAAGCCATTGGCTCGTGCATCCGTCAGTGCGGCATCAAGAAGGTCGTCGCCTCGGGCAAATTCCTCGCAAAGCTGAATTTGAAGCTGCCCGTCGAGACTTTGCTTCTCGAAGACATCGCCGCGAAACCCGGCGCTGGAGAAAAACTCGGCTCGCTGCTGATGGCGCTCCTCTCTCCCGCCTCACTCATCGAGAAAGCTCTCGGCTCGAGCAAGAAGCGGACGATGGACGACCTCGCCACCATCATCTTCTCCAGCGGCAGCACGGGCGAGCCAAAGGGCGTGATGCTCACGCACTACAATGTCGTATCGAACGTCGAGCAAATCGGCCAGGTCTTCGCCTTCGCGCCTGATGATCGTTTGCTCGGCATCCTGCCATTCTTCCATTCGTTCGGGTTCACCGGCACCATCGGCGCGCCAGCCGTGCTCGGCATTGGCGTGGCGTATCATTTCAATCCGACGGACTCGAAGGTCATCGGCGAACTCGTGCAGCAAAACGAAGTCACCTTCCTGCTCGCCACGCCGACGTTCCTGCAGATTTACATGCGAGGCTGCCAGCCCGAGCAGTTTGGCAGTGTACGCTTTGCCATGGTCGGAGCCGAGAAACTGCCGGAGCGTCTCGCCACTGCATTCAATGAGCGCTTTGGTTTTGCGCCGATGGAGGCCTACGGCTGCACCGAGTGCTCGCCCGCAGTAGCAGTGAATCGCATGGACTTCCGCGCCGCAGGATTTCGTCAGGTCGGCAGCAAGCGTGGCACCATCGGGCATCCCCTGCCCGGCATGAGCGTGCGCATCGTCGATCCTGAGACGGGCGTCGAGCGCGCCACCGGCGAGCCCGGCCTCATGCTGCTCAAAGGCCCGAACATCATGCAGGGCTACCTCAACAACCCAACGAAGACCGCCGAGGTGCTCAAGGACGGCTGGTATTCAACTGGCGACATCGCCGCCGTCGATGAAGACGGCTTCATCACCATCACCGACCGTCTCAGCCGCTTCAGCAAGATCGGCGGCGAGATGGTGCCGCACATCAAGATCGAGGAGAAGCTCCACGAGATTGCCGAGGTCACGACGCATACGTTCGCCGTCACCAGCCTGCCCGACGCGAAGAAAGGCGAGAAGCTCATGGTGCTTCACATCGTCACCGAGTCCCATCTCGAGACGGTGCTCGAAAAGCTCTCCAATGCTGATTTACCAAACCTCTGGAAGCCGAAGCGCGATCAATTTGTGAAGGTGGAAGCGCTCCCCGTCCTCGGCACCGGCAAGACCGATCTGCGGAAGGTAAAAGAGATCGCAGCGGCGGCGGAGCAGTCTAAGAGTGGCGCGAGCACCCACGCCTGAATGGCCTTGCTCTCGATAGCGAAGATGAAACCAAAGCCCCTCATGCCCGGCCCGACTGTCGTCAGCGACAAGCCGTACAAATTCATTCCACCGCATGACAACCGCCTCTGGCCTTGGCTATTCGGCAAGTATCTGCCCACTTACCTGCGGAAGCATCAGGGCATCGGCTCGTGGGAGCTGGCGGGGCGAGAGCACATCGAGGCATCTTTGAAGGCCGGGCACGGCATTCTCGTGGTGCCGAATCATCCGCGCCCGAGCGATCCCATCTCGCTCGGCCTGATCGTCGGCGCGCTGAAGCAGAACATCAACATCATGGCCAGCGCGCACTTGTTCTTCGGCAGCAAGCTCTACTCCTGGCTGCTGCCCCGCATCGGTGCTTTCAGCGTGTATCGCGAAGGGCTGGACCGCGAGTCTCTGCGCACCTCCATCGACATCCTCGCGACCGCTCGCAGGCCGCTCGTTGTCTTTGCCGAAGGCGTTGTCACCCGTACCAATGACCGGCTGATCGAATTGCAAGACGGCACAGCATTCATTGCCCGCACCGCCGCCAAGCAGCGCGCTGAGAAGGTGCCTGGCGGCAAAGTCGTCGTTCATCCTCTGGCCGTGCGCTACACCTTCAAGGGCGATCTCGACATGGGCCTTGGCCGCGTGCTGGATCGCATCGAATTGCGGCTCGGCTGGCAGACGCAGCGCGAACTGCCGTTGCATCAGCGCGTGTTGAAGCTCGGCGAGGCGCTGCTCGGGCTCAAGGAGGTCGAGTATTTTGGCGAGACCACCGCCGGTCTCGTCTCCGAGCGGCTCGCGCGCCTACTTGAGAGAGTGCTCTGCCCGTTGGAGCAAGAATGGCTCAATGGCCGCAGTGAAGGCAACGTGGTGAACCGCGTGAAGAACTTGCGCAAGGTCATGCTCCCGCGCCTCGTCGAAGGCAAGCTCACCGACCCGGAGCGTGCGCATCTCTGGAAGTGCCTATACGATTTGGAGATCGCGCAGCAGATCTTCCACTACCCACCCGACTACCTCGGCACCCATCCGACGCCCGAGCGGCTGCTGGAGACGGTGGCGCGCTTCGAGGAAGCACTCGGCGAGGCTGACCCCGAAGTTGTCGGCCCCGTGCATTTGAAGTTCGAGTTCGGCCCCGCTATCGAGGTCAATCCGGTGCGCGACAAGAAAGCGCCGTCTGATCCGCTCATGGATCAATTGCGTCAAGGTTTGACCAAGATGCTTGGCCTTGCATCTACATGAACAAGCGTCTCCGCATCGCCCATTGCCTCCTGGTAATTGCCGGCCTCGCGCTCTGGTTCTGGACGCAATCACTCATCGGCTCAAAGGCACCCGCCGTGAGCGCGAACGGCATCGGCGATGCGATCCTAAACTGGACCGCACCCGTCAATGCGTGGCTGAATACGAATCCCGCCCCCGCAAATGCGCTGCTCATCGCCAGTTCGCTCGGCATCGACGCGCTCGGGATCTTCGTCATCGGCATTACCATCTTCGGTCGCACCGTTCGCCCCTTTCTCGGCCTCATCATCCTCTTCAGTCTGCGACAGCTCTGCCAGTCGCTCGTCAGCCTGCCGCCCATCGAAGGCATGATCTGGCGCGATACCGGCGTGCCCACGCTGCTCGTCACCTACGGCGTCTCCAATGATCTCTTTTTCTCCGGTCACACCGCCCTCGCCGTCTTCGGCACGCTCGAACTCGCCCGCCTTGGCAAACCGCCGCTTGTCATCCTCGCCATCCTCCTCGGCCTCTTCGAAGTCAGCGCTGTGCTCGTTTTGCGGGCGCATTACACGATGGACGTCTTCGCTGGTGCGATGACGGCGCTATTCGTCGGACTGATCGCCGAGAAGATCGCGGTGCCTGTGGATCGGTGGTTGGAGAGATTCACATCCTCCGCATAATGCCGTTCAAATCGAGCCCGGAGGGATCCAAACCGTCTCAGTATGAGATGGAAAGGCCAAACATCTTCCAGGGTTCACTGAGTCCTCTTCCGCCCCGACGACGAGGTCAGCCTGCGCCATTCGTCGTCGCCATACTTGTAGGGCTTAACGACAAATGGATAACGCCGGAGAAAGGCGAACCAAGCCAACGTAGCCGATCTGAGCAATGGTCGTCCATGAAGGGTACTCACCGCCAAACTCCATCACAATCATCAGCCCTAACGTACCAACAAACACCCATGGAAATACAGACAGCAGTCTGAACATGTGACGAACGGAAGGGATCAACACCACTCCTAGCGTCATCCCGAGATCAAGCGCCCATTTGGCGACTCGCCACGCTCTTGTTCCCTCGTCCCACGATACCCACTTTTCGAAGCTTACCACAGGCCCCAATCCCCAAGTTAACAGAAGCACAACAACGAACCTCGTCCGAAACCCAGGTGCGGCGATCATCCTGTTTTCTGTTGGAGTCGAGTGTACGTTCATGAGGGATCCCGCTATCGAGCGGATGGAGAGGGGACATTATCGGCAAGTGTCAGGCTGCGCCTAGTCCGCTCGCTTCGGTGGGATCTTGTACCTTCTTCACGAGCACGAGGCCTTCCTCGTCGAAGAACTGGGCGATGGCCTCGGCTATGCCGTAGTCGAGCTTTGCTTCGCTGCCGGGGAGTTTTTCGAACCTCACCAGATCCGAATGGAGAAAGAGATCGTCGTCGATGCAGGGCGCGAGGGCTGCTCCGGCGAGGAGTTTCTCACGCATCCACCGACGATGCTCGGTCTGTGCGATGAGATGCCGGGCGGCGGTCTGGGTTTTCAGGTCGAGGGAGGCCGATGGCTCAACGCTGTCGGCGCGGCGGACTTCGAAACCGAGTTTGTCGAGACGCAGGAGTGTGAGTCTCGCCGGGAGGCGGTTGGCTTCCTTTTCGTTTTCGGGGAGCAACTCGTAAGCGACGAGCCTGGAGTCGGTCTTGCCCGTGGCGTCCCGTCCGGGTTTGTGGCGTTTGGACCACCCCGAGGCGGTCTTTTGAGTGACCCAGTTGTTGTGCATGATAGCGGCCATCTGATCAATCTGCGGCGGACTGAAATGAATACGGTCAGTGTGCTCAACAATCGTGAGAAAATCCTCAGAGACGTGAGGCCGGACGACCTCGTGTGGCGGAAGCTCCGAGGGCCCGAAGTGGCGACAGTCACGCAGACGGCTGAGGCTGACGATGGCCTCCATCGACCGCGCACCGTGCTGATACTCTCGCGCCTTGAGAAACGCGGCGAGGACCGACGGGTGCATCACGAGTTCGCCATTGTCGTGCTGGATGATGCCCTTGTGATGGCGCTCAATGAGCGACCGCAGCAGGAGGGCGCGACGGACGATATGAGCGTGGTCAAGATCACCGTCGGCGGCGGCAAACGGGTTTGGCCCCTTGATGTTCACATAGCCGCGCAGTCGGCTGACGAAGTCGGGGCCCTTCGCGGATTTCGTATCGGGTTCATTCTCGGAGACGGATTGGGCGAAGGCGTCGAACGTCGTGCAAGTGCCGCCAGCGAAGATGAAGATGCACTTGCCAAATGGATGCTCCCTGCCACGAGCGAAGAACTTGGCGTCCTGCATGGGAGCGAGGAATTCCTTGAGCCAGCCGAGCTTGCCCGACTTCAGCGGTGAATCGAACTCGTCCCAGAATACAAGTGGGAGCTGCCCCTGGACGGATTTGTCGCGCACCTCGTGAAATGCCTCGTGCAGCGCGTCGATGTCCTCGAACTGTGAAAGGTTGAATTCTAGGACCGCCTTGTCCTTTCCGAACAACGCTCCAGCTAGCTGTTTGATGGCGAATGATTTTCCTGAACCCGGCTGACCGAACACGGCAATGGAGAGAGGGCGCTTGTCTGCGAGATTTTGGCGGTAGTCGAGAATCAAATTGCGCACGGTATTGAGACTCTCGATCTCGCTGCGATCCACGGTGAAGTAGCCTCCCCACTCCATGTGGGGCACAGAGGGCTTTATTATCCGTTTGCCAAACCGGACGATCTCCGCCGCCGCGACAGTGAGGAACTCCGGCGTCATGCCGACCGCGTCTGTTAGCAGTGTTTGCTTCTCCAACGCTGGCACGCAGTTCGGCTCCACGAGCACCGGGGCGTCGAGCAGATCGCGATCAAACGCGCTACGGAACCTCGTCTCGGGCCTGTCATCGGCGGCTGCGGCGAGAGCTTTCCGCTCCACTGACTCGGCGTTGGTGCCGCGAGGCATGAACTCGTCTTTCGTCCCCCCGGCTCCGAGCTGATGCAGCCTGCGCGCAGCGGCCAAGCCACGACTGACCGTGATGTGACTCGAAGGCTTCTGTTCCAGACACTCGTCCACAGCCAGACGTGCGGTCACGAGTGACGCCGTGCCAAAGGTGGTGCCCTCGAATCCAGCGGACCACATCTTCTCCAAATGAGCGGGATCAAACACGAAACGCTCGAAGCGAAGCGTGTCCGGCGGACTCTGCACCTCCGCCCACGATCTCGGGTGACGGCTGAAAACAGCCGCGCCAGACCTGCCAAACGTCACCACGACACGATGGCAGTAGCGCATGGACCACCCCGCGCCGCCAGCGGCGAAAACACTCCGCACTTCCTCGATGGTGGCGTCCCAGGAGAAGCCACAGCCGAGCCGCGCACCGCCATCCCGCAAGGTCGCCGCCGCGATGACAAGGGTGACTCGTGATGCCCACTCGGGCGAGAGAAGATTTTTCCAAAGAGGCCGGTCAAACGGGGCCGACATCTTTGCGATGATGGCGCGGGGCTGCTGAGCAGGAGTCGATTTCAAGCAAGACGGCCATGCGGCTTCGTGCGAGGCAAAATCGAGCCCCAGATCGTCGATGACCAGCACATCAGGTGACGCCGCTGCTGGCTCAACAAGCGCTTGGCACGGCACAAGTTCAGGTTCCGACTCCTGTTTCCTCTCCCATCTGGCTGACTGACAGCCGAGAAACTCCGTAATGCGCCATGCGCCGGATTTTTTCTCGTCCTGATACCACTCCCAGACCGAGAACCCTTTGGCGATGCCGCCCGGATCGCCCGGCTTGGCATCCTCTATCTCCACATGGCCGACTTTCTTCGGACCCGTCACGGTGACATTGAAGATTTCCTTCCGTGCCTTCGCCCAAGCAGCAGTCTCCTTCGCTTCCGCTTCCAGTGCGGCAATGAGTTCGCGATCCGGCGCAGGCTTGGCAGCCTCCTCCTTCATCTGCTTCTCCACCGTCGCCACACGAGCATTCGCACTGGCGCACTCTGCCGCCAAGGCATCATAGATCACGTCCCGCAGATACCACGCACCGCCATGCCGATTGAGCAATTGCGTCTGCCGGTGTGGCTGATGGTAGCCCTTTGCCGCCCACGGCAGCCGGGCAATGTGTGTATCCCAGACCAGATCACCCGTGACCAGAATTGTTTTCTTCATGGACGAAGAATACGAAAGGGGTGGCTATAGTTGTCAACGTAGCGCGCAATCGAATTCCGCGCGCGGCTCTTTCCGCTTTTGTCGTGCGTTTAGCCCGTGCGCAGGATCTCACCCGTTTCGGTATTGTAATGCCACACCGACTTGCGCAAGGAGCGCGCGTAGGCCCAGACGTCGCCAGTGCCACCCGGACCTGCCGCTCTCTTTCCATTCCAAAGCAGCATCATCACATTAGCCGCCTCGACCGTTCTGCGACCGCACTCAAGGTAAGCGGCGCTTCGTTCTTCCGTATCCAAGGGTGTCTCAGGCACGGCCACCTCCACACTCTGCGCCCTCTCCAGACACGCCTCCGCACGCGCCCACTCGGCAGCGATGTAGCCGTCCTTGCGTAGTTCTTCTCTCGAAAACGGAAGCAGGCATCGCCACGCCACACCTGCCTCCAAGCATTCTTCGGCAAATATCAGATCGGCCCCCAGCGCGATTGACGAGACCGCCATCAACCGCGCTCCCGCCTTCGCCGCAGAAGCTTGCTGCTCAGCGAGTCCAGCTCGCACCGCCGCCCGGGCCGCGCGCTCATCAGGAAGTTTGCGGTGACCGGAGAAACCGACAGTGAACTGCGCGGAAGACGACTCGGCAGTGGCGAGCGGCTGTAAGTGGGGTTTTAAGGCTGCGTTCATGAACGAGGCGCATTGTAGATCGAGATCACTGCTTTGCCCACTCGGAGGCAGACGCCGACATCGACAAAAAAGATTTCGCCTCCTTAATGCGGGCTTAAGGATCGGCGGTCCATCGTCGGGCATCCATGAAAACCAAATCACTCCAACATCTCTCGACCCTCGCCCGCTTCGCGCTCGGCGTCGGTTTGTCTGGAATGCAATTGTCGGCCCAACTCCCCGAGGGATCCTCGCTCAGCATCACTCCAGCCGCTGGAGCGACCCCCGCTAAGGTGACGTGCATCGATCCGGGCAATCATGTGTGGAGGCTGCAAAGTTCCAACAACCTGAGCAATTGGACGGACGTGGCGACCTGGAAAGTCCACAACGGAAACTACAGCGGCAGTGTGTTTCCCACCGGCACACCCGGTGGTCTCTTTTATCGCACGACCTACGACTCGACTCTGCAAAACGTCACGAGCACGACGATCAATGCGCTGCTTTTGCCCGGTGGGACACCGAACTACGCCAACCCGACGCTGCCGCCAAATTTCCTCGTGCAGCCAATCCTAGGCCAAGACAACACGCCCGGAAACAACGCCGTCACGAATGCGGGCGCGCTGCTCGGTCGTGTGCTGTTTTACGACAAGCGGCTCTCACTCAACCAGACGATCTCGTGCTCCTCGTGCCATCAGGCGGAGCATGGATTCAGTGATCCGAAGAAATTCAGCGTGGGATTCAATGGCGGACTCACGGGGCGCAACTCGATGGGCCTGGCCAACGCGCGGTGGTATCAGCGGCGGTCTTTTTTCTGGGACGAGCGCGCGGCGACGCTGGAAGACCAAGTGCTGCAGCCGATCCAGAATGCAGTGGAGATGGGCATGACGCTTCCGGCGCTGGTCACGCGCCTGACGACGGAACCGTACTATGCCACCCTTTTCACCGACGCCTTTGGCACGGCGACCGTGACCTCGGACCGCATCTCTCGCGCGCTGGCGCAGTTCGTGCGCTCGATCATCTCGACGCAGACGAAGTATGATGCCGGAGTGGCCAGCGGCTTCACCAATTTCACCGCCGAGGAAAACCAGGGCCGCCAGATCTTCAACGCGCCCGGCGGCTGCAGTGCCTGCCACGGCACCGACAATTTTGTGCCCGGCAACAACATCTTCAACAATGGTCTCGAGTTCCCCTATGTGGACCTCGGACGCGGAGCCATCAACGGCATCGCCACCGACAATGGAAAGTTCAAGGTGCCCTCGCTACGGAACATCCAACTGACCGCGCCCTACATGCACGACGGTCGATTCGACACGCTGGAGCAGGTCGTAGATTTCTACAGCTCGCAAGTGGTGGACAATCCCAATCTCTCCCCGCCGCTGCGCCTCCCACCTCAGCAGGGTGGAGGCGTGCGTCGGCCGAACTTCAACGCCGCCCAGAAAGCCGCGCTCGTGGCCTTCCTCAAGACTCTGACGGACACAAGCGTCACCACCGACGCCAAGTTCCGAGACCCGTTCAACTACGGGTATTGATGGCCTCCCTGTGTGGTCCCCGCCGCTCGCCGCCTTCGCCGGCGGACCCACTATCGTTTGCGATTCTGTTGGCGAATCGTGAGATTTTGAATCTCCCGTTTGAAATGTGAGTGCGTGCTGCTACCGCTTGGACTGTTCTTGCGACAGAATCTCAACTCGACCCATCCCTGCGTGCCCGCTCCAACCAAGCTCTCCGAACTGCCTGAAGGATCCAGCGCCATCATTGAGAGCGTCATGTCGGGCAGGTCAACGCTTACCCGGCTTCGCGAGTTGGGCCTCGTGCCGGGCACCACGGTGCGCATCGTGAGGCGCGCGCCGCTCGGTGAGCCGATCGAGATCAGCGTGCGGGGCTCCATGCTGGCCATGCGGAACCAAGACGCGGCCCACATCAGCATCACATCGGTCACGCCATGAGTGCCACACCCGCCAACTCAAAGGCCGCTGAGCCCCTGCTCTTTGCCCTCGTAGGCAATCCGAACTGCGGCAAGACCACCGTCTTCAACGCGCTGACCGGTCTCCGCCAAAAGGTCGCGAACTATCCCGGGGTGACGGTCGAGAAAAAGATCGGCGAGTGCTTCTCCCAGCACGGCTCGCTCATGCGGCTCATCGATTTGCCCGGCGCTTACAGCCTGAACGCCCGCTCGCCCGACGAGGCGGTCCTCCGCGATGTGCTTCTCGGCCGCCGCGCCGACACCGCACGGCCGGACCGCGTGATTTGCATCGCCGACGCCTCGAACTTGGAGCGCAATCTCTACCTTGTCACCCAGGTGCTGGAGCTTGGCCTGCCCACCATCCTCGTGTTGAACATGATCGATGTCGCCGAGGCTAAGCAGTGGCGCATCGACGTCGCGCGGCTCTCCGAGTTGCTCGGCATCCCGGTCGTCCCCATGCAGGCCACGACTGGGAAAGGCCTCCTCGATCTCAAGATCGCCATGAGCAAGGCCGAAGTGCCCTCGCCCAAATGGCACTCCGCTCCCCTGCCCGACCTCATCCAGCACGAGTTGCAGCACAGCCGCGATGCCTTGAAGCAAGACGGTGCCGTCCACTCAAACTGCACCTTGCTGGAGCCGCTCTACCTCCTCTCCGATCACGATCCCTCCCACACCGGCATCGCGAATGCCCACCTCACCCGGATCGCCGACCGCCGGAAGCACTTGGAGAAAACCTTCCCCGGCTGGGAAGACCAGCTCGTCAGCGATCGCTACGCCGCGATTGAAAAACTCTGCGCCGAAGTGCTGCGCCGACCGCATACGCCGCAGGACACGCGCACCGACAAGATCGACCGCGTCCTGCTGCACCCCGTCTGGGGCTTTGCCACCCTGCTCTTCGTCCTCAGCATTCTTTTCTACACCATCTTCAGCGTCGCCGAAGCCCCGATGGGATTCATCGAGGCCACCTTCAATTCCATCGGCGAATGGGTGCAAGGCAAGATGGCCCCCGGCGACCTGCGCGACCTCATCGTGCAAGGCGTCATCGCCGGCGTCAGCGGCGTCGTCATCTTCCTGCCGCAAATCCTGATCCTCTTCTTCTTCATCGGTCTCATGGAGGACACCGGCTACATGTCGCGCATCGCCTTCATCATGGACTGGCTCATGAGCAAGGTCGGCCTCAACGGCAAATCCTTCCTCCCCATGCTCAGCTCCTATGCCTGCGCCATCCCCGGCATCATGGCCACGCGCACCATCGACAATCCCAAGGACCGCCTCATCACCATCCTCGTCGCGCCCCTCGCCAGTTGCTCCGCGCGTCTCCCCGTTTATGGCCTCCTCATCCCCGCCATGCTGCCAAAGGAAATTGCCAGCCCGCTGGTCAAAGCCGGACTCATGCTCGGCATGTATGGCCTCGGCACCTTCGGCGCGTTCTTCTTCGCCTGGCTCTTCAACAAAGGCGTCATGCGCGGCGTGTCATCGCCCATGATCCTGGAGATGCCCGACTACAAGATGCCCGCGCTCAAGTCCATCCTCCTTCACATGTGGGAGCGCGCCAGCCTCTTCCTCAAGCGCGCCGGCACCGTCATCCTCGGCCTCTCCATCCTCATCTGGGCCGCCTCCACCTATCCGAAATCTGAAGGCACCGCCTCCGAGCAACTCGCCAACAGCATCGCCGGACGCGCCGGCCATCTCATCGAGCCCGTCATCAAGCCCCTCGGCTACGATTGGAAGATCGGCATCGG
>Ga0075163_10004728_pt1 | contig 18227 bp, 14 predicted proteins | sample JI1023141ADNA_FD_71478 | JGI IMG/M metagenome (GOLD analysis project Ga0075163, IMG submission 71478) | Wastewater effluent complex algal communities from Wisconsin, to seasonally profile nutrient transformation and Carbon sequestration -... | ecosystem: Engineered > WWTP > Effluent > Algae...
CCGCCGACGACCAGTCGCCGCAGATCCTCGACGTCGAGATCGCCGCCGACGGCCCCAGCGCCTTCGCCACCGACACCCTCCACTTCGCCAGCCCCGCCGACCTCAGCTTCCCGATCGACGGCCTCGAGCCCGGCGCCTACACGATCACGATCACCACGCGCGACGAGGAGGACAACCAGGTCGACGCCACCGTCCACTTCACCGTCGTCGAGGCACCGGTCCCCACCACCGCCGGCGACAGCTCCGGCGACAGCTCCGGCGACAGCTCCGGCGCGCCCGCCGGGAGCAGCGACGACGGCGGCGCCCCGACCACCGGCGACGAGCCCGACGAGCCCGACGACACCGGCGAGCCCACCGACACCGCCAGCAGCGACGCCACCACCGCCAGCGACGCGGGCGACGACGGCGACGCCCCCGACACCGGCCTGCCCGGCCTCACCAGCGACACCCAGAGCACCGGCGGGGCCGACGGCGACGACGGCTGCGGCTGCCGTCAGACCGACCCCCGTCCGCTCGCCGCCCTGCTCCTGCCGCTGGTCCTCGGCCTCGCCCGCCGCCGCCGCTGAGCGCCCACGTCGCGGCTCCCCGGCCGCGCCGCCGAGGGCCCGCGCCGCTCGCCCGCCGCGCCCGACCCCACGCCGCGGCTCCCGGCCGCGCCCGCGCGTCGCCGCGCCGCGCGGGCGCCCCGGTGCGCCGCGCGGGCGCCCCGGTGCGCCGCGCGGCGATCCCGGGTAGCCTGCCGTCATGCTCCGGCCGCTCGTGCTCCTCGCGTCGCTCGTGGTCCCGGCGACCGTCGACGCGCGCGCGGCTGCGGACCTGTCCGAAGCGCCAGGTCGCCACCTCGCCACCGCGCCGCTGCCTCTGGCCGGTCCGGACGCGCTGCCGCAGCTCGCCGCGCGCCCGCACATGCTCTACATCAACTTCGACGGCGCGGTGCTGCGGCGCGGCTGCGGCAACGACTCGCGCCACGACTGCAGCACGCTGGCCGACCTGTTCGACGGCTACGTCGGCCCGTTCGTCGGGACCGAGAGCCGGCGCCTGGCGATCGTGCAGGCGGTGCGCAAGGACCTCGCCGACTTCGGCGTGCGCGCCGTGACCACGCGCCCGCCGGAGGACCCCGGCTACACGATGGTGCTCTACGGCGACCTCGGCGAGCAGACCTTCGCGGGCATCGCCCCCTACGTCGACTGCGGCAACCAGTGGGCCAACGACACCTGCTTCGCCGGCGCGTTCGAGGGCTCGAACATCGGCTCGACGATCATCCTGCAGGAGGCCGCGCACACCTGGGGCCTCGAGCACGTCAACGCGCCGTTCGACAACCTGCACCCGTTCGTCGCCCAGTCGACCCCGCGCTTCCAGGACGAGTGCCACAAGATCGTCGCCAACACCGACCTCGTCGAGACCGGCGGCGTCTGCAACCTCGTGCACGAGCGCTTCTGCGACGCCGGCTACCAGAACAGCTACCAGGAGCTGCTCTACCTGTTCGGCCCCGCCGTCCCCGACACCCAGCCGCCCGTGCTCGAGATCTCCAGCCCCGCCGAGGGCTCCGTCCACGTCCTGCCCGTCACCCTCCACCTCCGCGGCGAGGTCCAGGACGACCTCGCCCCGCAGTTCTACGACTTCGTCGTCCGCAGCGCCGGCCAGACCATCTACGAGGGCGAGGCCCCGCAGCTCGACCTCGTCCTCAAGAACCCGCCCGCCGCCGACTACGAGCTCGAGGTCACCGTCGTCGACGACGGCGGCAACAAGGGCAAGGACTCCGTCCGCTTCACCATCCTCCCCGAGGGCAGCGTCGACCCGGACACCGACAGCGACACGGACACCGATACGGACACCGATACGGACACCGACGCCGACACCGACGCCCCCGCCGACGACCCCGGCGGCTGCCGCACCGCCGCGTCGACGCCGACCCTGGCCCTGCTCCTGCTGCTCCCGCGCCGCCGCCGCGCCCGCCGCTGAGGCCGATGCTCGCCCCGACCGCGCTCCTCGCCCTGGCCGTGGCGGCCGGTCCCCCGGGACATGTCCCCGACGACATGCCCGAAGCGACCTGTCCTCCGGGACATGTCCCCGACGACATGCCCGAAGCGACCTGTCCCCCGGGACAGCCCCCGCGGCTCGAGCTGCTCCGGCCCGCCGCCCCCGCGATCCCGTCGGCCCCGGGCGCGCTCCTCCTCGACGAGCGGCTCGCGCCCGAGCCGGGCGGCGCGCGCGCGGGCCACGTCGCCGGCACCCCGACCACCCTGTTCGTCAACTTCGACGGCGTCACCCTGACCACCTGCAGCCCCTCGAGCGCGGCCGACGACTGCAGCACCCTCGGCGGCGGCCGCAGCTACGCGCCCTACCACGGCGGCGTCCAGGCCCGCGCGGCGATCCTTCAGGCGCTGCGCGAGCTCGTCGGCGAGCGCGGCATTATCGTCACCGGCACCCGCCCCGCGCAGCCGGGCTACACCATGGTCGTCTACGCCGGCGACGCCGCGACCGAGGGCGTGCTGGGCCTGGCCCCGTCCGGCGACTGCGGCGATCAGATCCCCGGCCAGATCGCCTTCGCCTACCTCGACGGCGCGCAGCGCGGGTGGATCGCCGGCGGCGCGACCACCGTGCTGCACGAGGCCGGCCACACCTGGGGCCTCGACCACGTCGACGCCCCCGGCACCCTCATGTACCCGACCGGCGACGACGTCCCGGTCACGCTCGGGGACGCGTGCGCCGGGGTCGTCGCCGACGCCGCGCTGACCCCCGGCGGCCCGACCTGCGCCGCCGCGCACGCCCTGTACTGCGGCGCCGGCGAGCGCCAGGCCGCCGCCCAGGAGCTGCTCGCGCTGTTCGGCCCGCGCGTCCCCGACACCGCCGCGCCGACGCTCGAGCTGCGCACCCCGGCCGACGGCGTCGAGCTCGGCGCGCCGGCCAGCTTCCGCGTCGAGGTCGGCGTCGCCGACGACCGCCACCCCCAGCCCTACGCGGTCCAGGCCTGGATCGAGGGCGCCGCGACCACCCCGGTCCAGAGCTTCACCGGCGCGCTCGACGTCCTCACCTTCGAGGTCGGCCAGCTCGGCCCCGGCGACTGGCGCTTCCACGTCCTCGTCACCGACCTCGGCGGCAACCAGGCCGCCCTCGAGTTCCTCGTGCACGTCGACGACGCCCGCACCGGCGCCTCCGAGCCCGGCTGCCGGGTCGCCGGACCGCGATCGGACCTGACCGACCTGACGTGGTCGCTGCCCCTCGCCTGGCTGGCGCGCCGCCGTCGACCGCGCTAAGAGTGTCCTCCGCCATGCTCCCTCGCCCGCGGACCGCCGTCCTCCTCGCGCTGCTCGGGCCCCTGCCCGCCTGCCCGCAAGCCACCGAACCCGGCCCCACGCGCGTGTCCGCCGAGCGACCGCCCGCCGCCGACGACCCGCGCGTCATCAACGACACCGGCGACTACTACGCCGCCGGCCCCGGGCGCAGCAGCCCGACCCCGGCGCCCACCGCCGTCAGCCCCGGCACCGGCCGCCCCGACGAGACCAACGGCAAGTGCCGCCTCTACGCCCCCGAGCTGCCCGACCCCGAGTGCTGCGAGCGCCAGCTCGGCTTCGACGTCGAGACCGTCAAGGCCGCCTGCGGCCTCAAGCTCTACCTCGGCGAGTCGTTCCACGCGACCTGCGGCTTCTACTTCCTGGCCGACGCGAAGGCCACCGGCCTGCCGGCGACGTGGTTTCGCCTGTCCTCGGTCCACGGCGCGAGCCCGCGGGACGCCGCCGACGCCCACGACGAGTACACGCGCAAGCTCTCGCGCGACCCGGAGTTTCGCTCCGTGCCCGTCCCGGGCGTCGAGGGCGCGTTCTGGTCGCAGCAGGACGACCTCCACTGGGCCTTCCTGCCCGGCTGGTCGGTGGTCCGCCAGTTCACCTGGCAGGAGGGCAGTTGCAGCGAGGAGGGCATCAAGCAGATCCTCACCGCCCTCGTCGCCGCCCCGGAGATCGCCGCGGGCACCGGCCGCACCGCCCTGATCCCGACCGCGAACCCGCCTCCCCGGGTCCAGATCGAGCCCGCGACCCCCGCCGACCTCGCGCCCGACACGCCCGCCAAAGCTCCCGCGAAGCCGTCGAAGCCCGCGAAGAAGCCGGCCTGAGCCCTCGCGGACCAGGTGGGTTCCCCGCTATCCTGCGGGCGTGATGAAGCCGCTCCTGTTCGCCGCCCTGTGCCTGTCCCCTGCTGCGGCGCGCGCGGGCGCCACGACCGACGCCGACCCGCCGACCGGCAGCGACGCCGACGCGGCGAGCGACGGCGAGACCGCGGGCGAGAGCGGCGTCGACACCGGCACGATGCCGCCGGCGTACGAGCCCTGCGGCTGCCGGGCCGACCAGACCGGCCCCGGCTGGACCGCGCTGCTCGCCGCGCTCGGCCTGTGCCTGCGCCGCCGCCGGGCCCGCTGAGCCCGGCGACGTCCGGTTCACTCCGGCCTCGGCGGCCTCACTGCGGCAGCCTCACTACGGCGAGATCACTGCGGCAGCCTCACTGCGGCAGCCTCACTGCGGCAAGATCGTCCCGACGCCGGCGCCCCACCACGCCACGCCCTTGTTGCCGAGCTTGGTGACCACCTTCGTGATCGGGTCGATCTTGATCATCTGGCTCGACGAGTCGAACGCGAGGATCAGGCCCTCCCAGCCGGCGAGCCCGTAGACGGAGTTGTAGCCGGTCGTGACCGCCAGCTCGCCGGTGACCTTGCCGGTCTTGGGGTCGACGGTGACGATCACCGTGCTGTTCTGGCCGTTCTTGTTGACGGCCGCGAAGGTACCGACGCCCTCGATCGAGAACGCGTCGCCGGCCGAGGTGTAGCCGGCGCCGTAGGACCCGAGCTGCTGCGCGGTGACCTGCTGGTTCTTGATCGTCAGCAGGTTCCAGGTCCCGGCGTTGGTGATGCCGATCAGCGAGTCCTTGCCGCTGTTGTCGATGATGCCCGCGGGGATCCACGTCAGGCCGTTGTAGCTGCCGGGGATCGTGCCGAGGTTGAAGCACTGCGCGCTGGCCGGGTTGCACACGTAGGCCCGGTCGAAGGTCACGCCGTAGAGCACGCCGTAGCGGTCGATCGCCACGTCGGTCATCTGGTGGCCGCCGCCGTCCGCCGGCCACTTGAACGCGCCGATGTTGCCGACCGTGTAGTCGACGACGTCGACGGTGTGCAGCGTGCTCGACGAGTGGGCGTAGATCTTCTTCGGGATCACGATGCCCGGCTGGCCGCCGTCGTCGGGGAACACGTCGTCGTCGTTGGGGATGCTGTCGCCGTCCTTGTCGTCGTCGCAGGCGTCGCCGACCCCGTCCTTGTCGGCGTCCTTCTGGTCGGCGTTCGGGACCAGCGGGCAGTTGTCGCCGCCGTTGGGCACGCCGTCGCCGTCCTTGTCGTCGTCGCACAGGTCGCCGAGGTCGTCCTTGTCGAGGTCCTGCTGGTTCTCGTTGACCACCAGCGGGCAGTTGTCGTCCGGGTCGAGCACGCCGTCGTTGTCGTCGTCCGGGTCGCACGCGTCGCCCATGCCGTCGCCGTCGCTGTCGACCTGGTCGGGGTTGCTGTCCGCGACGCAGTTGTCGTCCTCGTTGGCGAAGCCGTCCTGATCGTCGTCGGCAGGCGGCGCGCCGGTGCTGCTGTCGCCGCCCGTGCTGTCGCCGCCCGTGCCGGTCTCGGACAGCCCCGTCGAGCTCGACGAGGTCGTCGTCGTCGTGTCGTCGACGATGCCCGTCGTCGCCGGGTCCGCGGTCTCGGTCCCGCTCGCCGAGACATCGAGCGTCCCGCTCCCGTCGCTCCCGTCGCTCGCCGAGCTCGGGTCATCGGTGGTCGCCAGCGAGGTCGGCTCCGTCGAGGTCGGCAGGACGCCGCTGCTCGTCGCGGGCCCGGTGCTGCCGCCGCCGCTCGCGGTGGCGGTGTCCACTCCGGTCCCCTCGGGCTCCGCCGACGAGCACGCGGTCAGCAGGGTCAAGCTCAGACAGGTAATCAGGTTATGTCGCATGGAAGGTTCCCCCGACCGCACCATAGCCGATCTCGCCCCCGCGTGGCAGGCCCGGATCCCCGCCCCCCGGGGCCCCGCCTCCGGGTCCGCCTGTCCCTTGAGACAGCGTGGAGCGCCGGGGCGGCTCGCCCCCGCCTTCATGCCCGGTCCTTCATTCCCCCCGCGGCCGCGGACCGGCCATATCCGCGCCAGCGCCCTCACTGCGCCATACAACAATCCGGGTGGCCCTCGGTGCCGCACTTGGGGTCGGCCTCCTCCTCGACGCACAGGCCGCAGCACTTCGGGTGCCCGTCCTGGCCGCACTGCGGGTCGTCGGTCTCGAGCACGCAGCCTTTGCAGCTCCAGTGCCAGTTGTCGAGGACCGCCAGGCTCGCCTTGCTGCTGTCGCCCATGTCCATGATGGCGATCGCGAAGGTGAAGGTCTCGCCGGGCTCGACCTTCCAGTTGATCGTCACCCAGCCGGTCGTCCCGTGGCCCTCGAAGCCGGTGCCCGCCAGCTCCGGGTCGTCGCCGATGAACCCGACCTGCTCCATCTCCTCGGCCAGCGACGTGACCGTGAACGGCTGCTTCTTCAAGAACGTGACGTTGCCGGTGTACGTCTCGCTGCTGATCCAGCCGATGAACATGTCGTTGAACTTCTGCTCGACGTACTCCGGGTACTCCGACGAGAAGAACGCGACGTCGAAGCCGAAGCCGTGCGTGCCGCCCGGCACCGTGATGTCGAACGCGCCGAACAGCAGGTCGTTCGGGTCCTTGTTGCCGAGCGTCCAGTTCGGGTCGATGCTGTCCGAGCAGTCGTTGACCCCGTCGCAGCCCTGCGCCGGCGTCCCGCCCTGCCCGCCGTTGCTGCCGACCAGCGGGCTCAGCGGCGCCGGCAGCACGTCGTCGTCGGCGTTGAAGTTGTTGTCGTTGTCGAACTGCGGCATGGCCTCGACCAGCGTCCCGTCCGGCTGCAGCTTCGCGAGCTGACCGGTGCTGACGACCAGCAGCTTCTTGCCCTCGCGCGGCGCGAACAGCAGCTCGCCCGGCGCGTTCGGGTCCTCCGCCGTCCCGAACCCGCGCGCGACCCGGAACGCGACCGGCTTCGAGATGAACTTCGCGTTGGCGATCTTCAGCGTGTTCTCGGCCGCGCCCTCGCAGCCGAGCCCGAGCGCGTGCCACACGTCGTCGCTCTTGTCGTCGCACTCGAGCAGCAGCCCCGGCGCCTCGCACAGCTCGCCGGTCGTCGAGTCGCCGCCCTCGCTGCTGCTGCCGTCGCCCGTGGTCGTCGTGCCGTCGCTCGTCGTGCCGTCGCTCGTCGTCGTGCTGTCGTCGGTCGTCGGCAGGCCCGTGGTCGGCGGCCCCGTCGAGGTGTCGCCGGTGCCGACCTCCCCCGACGAGCTCGCCCCCGTGCTCGTGGTCGGCGGCCCGCCCGTGGTCTCGACCGTGGTCACGACCGGCCCGGTGCCGTCGTCGAAGCCGGTGCTGTTGCCACCCCCGTCGTTGCACGCGCCCACCACCACCAGGCCCCAGCCCAGCGCCCACCCCCGAGATCCCTTACGCATGGTCCAGCCACCATACCCGAGCCCCGCGAGCCCCGGCGTCCGCCCGCGGCGCGCACACCCGCGCGCGCGCCCGAGATTGCCCCAGCGGACGCGAACGCGATAGCCTGCCGCGATGCCGAAGCATCCCCGTCCGTGCCCCCTCCGCCTCGTTGCGCTGTCCTTGGGGACGCTCGCCCTCGGTGCGGCGTGCAGCGAGGGCAGCGGCGGCAGCTTCGCAAGCTCGCAGCCGACCGGGATCACCAGCGCGAGCGGGACCACCGGGACCACCGGCGACCAGGCCGGCCCGACCACCGGTGACCCCGACGGCTCGACCTCGACGACCGGCCCGACCACCGGCGACGACGACGGCGTGACCACCAACCCGCCGTGCGCCGAGCTCACGCTGTGCCCGACGACCAACGATCCCACCACCAACGACCCCACCACCAACGACCCGACCGGCATGACCTCGCTGCCGGACACGACCACCGACCCGACGCGCACCGACACCGGCGACCCCGACGACCCGTGCGCCGGCGCCGGCGACGGGGCCTACTGCGGCGCCGCGCTCGGCGGCCTCGCCGATCACAACAGCCTGTATCAGTGCATGGGCGGCATGACCGGCAGCGCCACGCCCTGCCCCGCCGGCTGCGAGAACGGCGCGTGCAAGCAGGTCGAGCAGGACCCCTGCGCCTCGGCCCAGAGCGGCAACGGCCTGTACTGCGGCGGCACGCTGATGGGCGGCGACGGCGGCGCGCTCTACAACTGTCAGAACGGCTCCACCGCGGAGAAGAAGCCGTGCGCCAGCGGCTGCAAGGTCAACCCGCCCGGCATCGCCGACGCCTGCAACCCCGAGGGCGACCCGTGCGCCGGCGCGAACTCCGGCGACGGCCCCTACTGCGGCGTCAGCCTCCCCGGCGGCGACGCCAACGTGCTCTACGTGTGCAAGGGCAAGGCGACCGCGAGCAGCGAGACCTGCGCCGAGGGCTGTCAGGTCAACCCGCCCGGCGTCCCCGACGCCTGCAAGAAGCCGCAGAACGGCGGCGAGTGCTGCCTCGACACCCCGCCCGGCGCGGTCACCCAGAGCTTCAGCGCCTGCGGCGGCGGCGGCAGCCACTACGGCATCGACTACGGCACCGCGATCGGCACCCCGATCTACGCCGGCATGGCCGGCACCGTCGTCGGCTCGGCGCTCGGCTTCCCCAACTGTTACAACAACGGCTGCAACATGGCGTGCTGGAACGCCTTCAACTACGTCAAGCTCAAGGCCGACTGCGGCGACCCCGACAACGCCGCCAACGACCTCTTCATCTACTATCTCCACATCGACAGCCTCGCCCCCGGCGTCGGCAACGGCGCCCACCTCGACCAGGGCCAGCTCCTCGCCCTCAGCGGCAACTCCGGCTGCTCCTCCGGCCCCCACATCCACATCGAGACCGCCTCCGTCGCCAAGGGCCAAAACGCCACCCTCAACACCTGCGCCTCGGTCGACCCCGGCTCCCGCTACTGCCCCTGACCGACCACGAACCCCAGGTCCACCGCCCCGTGCTCGCCCTCCTCCTGCTCGCCGCCCTCGTCACCGCGGGACCGCCCTGGCGCCGCGGCCTCGGCCTCGGCCTCGCCGTGCTGCTGCTGCTGTGGCCGCTGGCGATCCCCGGTCCCCCGCTCCTGCGCGGCTTTTTGGCCCTGTTCGCCTTCTGGGGCGCGGCCCGCGTCCTCGACCTGTCCCGCGAGGCCCGCCCGCTGACCCCGGCCCAGCGCACCGGCTTCGTCGTCGCCGTCCTCGACACCCGCCAGCTGCGCTGGTCCGCCCCCCGCCTCGACCTCCCCGCCCTGCTCAAGGCCACCGTCGGCCTCGGCCTCGGCCTCGGCGCCCTCGCCCTCGCCCTCGCCTGCGACCACGATCTCCCGCGCTGGACCCTCGGCGCCTTCGTCGTCTACACCCTCGCCGAGGGCCTCGAGGGCCTGCTCCGCGGCGTCCTCGCCCTCCTCGGCGCCGAGAGCCCGCCGCTCCACCGCGCCCCGATCGCCGCCCGCTCGCTGCGCGAGTTCTGGGGCGAGCGCTGGAACCTCATCGTCAACCGCTGGCTGCGGACCCACTTCTTCCTCCCGCTCGCCCGCCGCCGCCGTCCGGCCCTCGGCTTCGCCCTCGCCTTCCTCGCCAGCGCCGTCCTGCACGCATGGTTCATCGGCGTCGCCCTCGGCCCGCGGATGGCCGCGAGCATGGCCCTCTACTTCATCATCGAGGGCCTGCTGCTCGCCCTCGAGGTCCCGCTCGGCGTCGCCCGCTGGCGCGCGCCGCTGGGCCGCGCCTGGATGCTGGCGTGCACCCTGCTGCCCTCGCCGCTCTTCGTCGAACCGATGCTGCGCCTCGTCGCGCCCCGGCTCACCCTCCTGCTCGTGTAATCGCGCCCCGGGTGGACACCGTCTGCGCCCCGCTCGTGGGTCCGCCGGCGACATGTCCCGTACGACATGTCCCCTGCGACATGTCCCGCGCGACATGTCCCGCGCGACATGTCCCGCGCGACATGTCCCGCGCGACATGTGCGGGGCGAGGCACAGCCCGATCCCGCCGCACCCGTCCGCCCGTCCGCCCGTCCGCCCGTCCGCGCGAGCGCCTGGTCCCGGCGAAGAGCGGGCGCCGACGATGTCCGCCCGGGGAGCAGGGGCCGTCGGCGGGGGACGCAGCCGGGGGGACCAGGGTCCGCGCGGAGACGCCCATGACGGCCTTCAGTGGGAGGATACAGGGCTTGGTGAAATGCCGGGGTTAATCACGACTGATGGGGCGGCGAGCACGGGCCCTGGTGGGCCCCGGCGTCGCGAGGGACCAGCGGCCGTCGGCCCCCGCTCCCCGGCCCACACAGCCTCGCCCGCGTCCCCCGCCCGAAGCCAGCCCACGGTCATGCGCACGGCCCCACGGTCATGCGCACGGCCCCCCGACTACATCGGCAAGATCACGCTCTTGAGCTGCCCGCCAGTCATGTCCGAGTACGTGTAGTGATCGCCGATGATATCGACCTTCTGCATCCCGCCCGGGTTGGCCGGGTCGATCTTCCAGGCCCAGCCGCTCTCGTCGACGAGCCACACGAAGCCCTCGAGGTCGACGCTGACCCCGACCGGCGTCCCGCACGGGTTCGTCGGGTGGAACTTGATCAGCTGGTTCGTCTTGTGATCGATCTGCGTGATCCCGCAGGAGCCGTTCTCCGCGACCCACACGTTGCCATCGTGGTCCGCCGCGATCCCGCGGTAGCACGCGTTCGTGCCGGCGACCGCCGTGAACTTGTTGAGCTTCGGCTCGTAGGTCGTGACCGGGCCCGAGCAGCCGGCCATCCACGGGTCGCCGTCGGGGTCGACCGTCATGCCGTAGGACTCCGTGCCCGGCGGGGGCGTCCAGCGGTCGAAGGTCGCCGGGTTGTTGATCGTGTTGATGCGGAACAGCTCGCCGCGCAGGCCGGTGAACCACACGTTCTTGTCCTTGTCGAGCGCCGCGCCGTAGGGGCCGTAGTCCGTCCAGCCCTGGCTCCAATTGTTGATGACGACCGTCTCCTCGACCGTGCCGGTCGCGCCGTCGAGGCGGACCATGTGGGCGATGCCGGCCTGCGGGGGCAGGTAGCCGACCCACACCTTGGGGTTGATGAACGAGCAGGTGTTGAGGTCCCAGGTGCCGGGCGTCCACGTCACGCCGCGGGGGCCGGCGCCGATGTTGCCGACCTGGATCGGCTGGACGATCGACCACAGCTTGCACTCGTCGGCGTCCCACGCGAGCAGGTCGTTCTTGCTCTGCGACGTCTCGATCTTGCCGTTGCCGTTCTTGTCGACGCAGTCCTCGAGGTTCGCCGCGATCACCGTCGAGCGGCCCGACGAGCGGCCGTTGACGATCACGAACCGGCCGTCGAGGCTGACCGCCGTGCGCGACGGGTTCTCGACGTAGTTGCCGCCGCCCGGCCCCGTGCGGTAGCGGGCAATCTCCAGCAGCTTCTGCGTGTCGACCTTCGACACGCTGCCCTCGTCCGAGTTCGCGACCCACAGGTAGCTCTTCTCGACGTCGCCCATCCCCTGCGTGTCGCCCGGCTGGCAGTTGTTGCCGCTGTCGCCGGTCGTCGTCGTCCCGTCGCCCGTCGTCGTCGTCGTCGTCCCGTCGCCCGTCGTCGTCGTGTCGATGACCCCCTCGGTCGTGTCGGTCGTCGTCGTCGTCACCGTCGTCGTCGACGTCGTCACCGGCGCCTCCGTGGTCGCCGTCGTCTCGCCGACCGAGTTGCCGACCGTGCCGGAGCCCTCCTCCGTGGTCCCCGAGCCCGTCGGCGTCGCCGTCGTGCTCGTCGGGGTCGTCTCCGACGTCGGGTCGGTCATCGGCGGCGTGGTCGCGGTCAGGGTCATCCCCTGGCTGTCTGATGCGGTGGATCCACCGCTATCACCGCAGGCGGAGGCCCCGAGAACCACGGGGATCACCAGCAAGGCAAGGGTCGTGCACGAGGAGTTCATTTCCACACGCTACCCGTGTTTCCCCCTGCTCTGGGCCCTCCGACGGAGTCTGGCGCCAGAGACAAACCGCACGATCGCAGGGCGCGAAAGCGCGCGGACCCGCGCGCCGGTTTCGAGCTGTCTCTTCTGCCATGTCCAACAAGACAGACGACGACCCGGCCGTAGCGACCGCCGGACAAAACGTCGGTGGGGCCGCGCGACCCTCCCGCCGCGGCCGCGCATCGGTATCATGCGCCTCTCGTGCTCCCCGGTTCTGGACCTCGCCGGCCCGGCGCCGTCCCTCGCTCAAACCACCTGGACCCTAGCCCTATGCACAAGAAGATCCTTCGACCCCTCGCGATGACCCTCGGCCTCGGCCTGCTGCCGGCTTGCCCCGCCGCGCCTGGCACGACCAGCGACACCGACACCGACACCTCGACCTCGGAGGACTCGAGCTCGGACCCGAGCGACCCGACGGTCCAGCCGACCCAGACCACGCAGACGACGGATCCCCCGACGACGAGCGAGCCGACGACCGGACCCGACCCGGACACCTCGTCGACCACCGTCGACCCGACGGCCACCGGCAGCTCGACCACCGACCCGACCACCGAGACCAGCACCGGCGAGACCCTCGACGGCCTGTGCCTGCGCCTCGGCGGCCCGGTCGAGGGCGGCATCCAGGACCTCGTCGGCGGCTTCCTCGGCGTCGTCGTCGCCGACGAGCGCATCAACGGCTACTTCCTCAACTCGGACGTCGACGCCGGCAACCTGCTGGCGATGGTCACCGCGCAGCTCGGCGTCGCCGCCGAGTGCCCGAACGCCGAGTACACCGGCAAGGACATGGTCGCGGCCCACCAGGGCCTCGGCATCTCGCAGCAGGACTTCAACGACTTCGCCGAGGACTTCCAGGCCGCGCTCGACGACCACCAGGGCAGCCACCCGGACCTGACCGACGACGACAAGATCGCGATCATGGACGTGCTCGCCGGGATGGCCGGGGACATCGTCGAGGACCCCGACAACAACGCGACCGTGTACCAGCGCGTCGGTCGCAAGCCGGCGATCAAGCAGGTGATCGGGAGCCCGGACGACCTGATGTCGTTCATCGGCATCGTCGTCCTCGACGACGCGATCAACGGCTTCTTCGGCATGACCGACGTCGCCCGCCTCAACACCTGCCTCACCCGCCAGGTCAGCAGCATCGACGGCCCGATCAAGTACGGCGCCGAGGTCGACTCGCCGGCCCCCGGCGTCGACGAGGGCGTGTCGAGCGACATGCCGTGCCGCGACATGGTCAGCGCCCACGAGATGCTGCAGGACGAGGAGATGACCACGATCACCTTCGACGACTTCGCCGCGCTCGTCGCCGACCTGATCACGGCGATGGGCAACTTCGGCGTCGCGGCCGACGACCAGACCGCGATCCTCACCGCGCTCGGGCCGCTGTGCGACCAGATCGTCGTCACCAACTTCGAGAAGAACCGCTGCCCCGGCAACAACAAGGAGGAGACCGTCGAGGCCGGCGCGCTCGCGCAGGCCCTCAAGGAGGGCATGTACGACGGCAAGCTCGAGAGCATGCAGTGCCAGGAGCTGGTCGTCGCCGAGGACGCGGACGGCATCGGCTTCGTCGGCGATGTCCGCCTCAAGTTCGGCGCCGACCACAGCTGGCTCGGCGACCTCACCCTCAAGGTCGTCAGCCCGGCCGGCACGATCCTCACGGTCATGAACCGCCCCGGCGGCCCCGCCCTGCCCGACAACGGCCAGAGCTGCTGCGGCGACAACTCGAACCTCAGCAAGGACTTCCCGCTGATCTTCCGCAACGGCGGCGCCAACGACCCGGCGGCGATGGGCAAGACGCTCAACGCCATGCAGATCGTGTGCAAGGACGACGGCCAGTGCGAGTTCAAGCCCAACCACGGCCTCGGACCCGGCGTCGACTTCAGCGACTTCCTCGGCGAGTCGAGCGTCGGTAGCTGGCAGGTGTGCGTCGGCGACAGCGGCGACGCCGACCCCGGTATGATCGACTACGTCGGCCTGACCTTCACCAAGGTCAAGCTCGACCCCAAGCTGTGATCCGGGCCCCGCGCCCGACCACCCCGAGGCCCGGGCGCCCGCGCGGCGACCCGGGCCTCGTCACGTCGTCGTGCCATCATGCGTCACGCTGCGCGCGCGCGGCGGGCCGGGAACGCGACGACCTCGGCCCGCGGGGCGGTCGTCTCTGCAACGATCTTGCCGCAGTGACCGCAGGTCGGCGGCTCGCTGGCCAGCGCGTGCGCCCCCGAGATCAGGCTCGCGCCGCTGGCGAGCAGGAACGGCGCGACCAGCAGGATGAACGGGCCGATCATCCCGGCGCACAGCACCATCACCGCGGCGCTGACCCACGCGAACGCGAGCAGGACCCGCGTCCACGCCGCGGGGGCGACGATGTGGCTCTCGGTGTGACAGTGGGGGCAATGAAACGGGCGGTGCATGGCGGTCATCCTCTCGATCCCTATCGATCGATAGACAGACTACCTATCACCCGATAGTTTTGCAAACCCCTGCGACCGCGCGCCGCCCGGGGCCGCCGCGCGGTGATCCGCGGGCGCCCCGACGACCCCGGGGCGCGCCGGCGCCTCCGCGGACGCGGGCGCGGGCTCGCGGGGGCGCGACGCTCAGCGGGCGCGGTTGACCGCGAACGAGCCGACCATCGGGTACGACCCGTACTCCTCGGCCGCGGCGAACAGCCGGACCTGATAGGCGCCGGGGGCCGGCAGCGCGCAGCGGGCGGTCGCCCGCGGGCCGTTGACGACCGCGCAGCGCTCCGAGGTGCCGTCCTCGGCGACGTGGCGGGCGAGGATGAAGCGCCCGCGCGGGTTGTCGACCGCGAGCTCGAAGACCTCGTCGACGGTCACCTGCGAGCGGTCGGGGGCGACGAGCGTCAGGCCCTCGGCGAAGAAGTCGGCGCCCATCATCGGCGCGCGGAAGAAGTCGCCGCGCGACACCGGCGGCTCCTGCAGCTGCCAGCGCGGCTCGTCCGGGAAGTGGCTGACGGCGAACACCGCCGGCGGCGCGAACAGATAGCTGGTGCCGTAGCGCTTCGTGAACGTCCGGCCCTCGACCGAGCCGGCGTCCCAGGTCGCGTCGATCAGGTACCAGGCGTCGTCGATGCGCGCGGCGTTCCACGCGTGGCCCTCGCCGGTCACGTCGCTCTCGCGGTTGCGCGCGTCCCCGAGGACCACGACGATCTCCTCGCCCGCCGCCTTGCCGAGCGCCTCGAGCAGGTTCGCCGAGCCCGCGCACACCGCCATGTGGGTTTTAAAAACGGTCTCGGCGTCCTGCGGCGGGTAGCGGCGGTCCGCGTAGGCCTCGGCGTCGTAGGCGACGCGGTCGGCGACGTAGTCGTGCAGCGCCTTGATCCGCAGGCGCCGGTCCGGCTCGCGCTCGGCGATGTAGCGACCCACCGCCTCGATGCTCTGCTCGGCGTCCTTCGGCATGCCGACCACCAGCGGGTGCAGCGTCGCCGGCAGCGGCCAGGTCGCCGCGGGCGTCACCGCCGGCGCGGGCGTCACGACCGGCGCGGGCTGCCCGGGCGTCGGCGTGATCGTCGGCGTGATCGTCGGCGTCGGCGTCGGCGTGATCGTCGGCGTCGGCGTGCTGTCCTTGGGGACAGGTGGCGGATCGACCGGCGGCTGCTCGCCGCGCACGGCGTCCTCGTACGGGTTGGTGCGGACGGCGTCGTACAGCCACTCCACGCCGTCCGCGGCGCGGAACAGCAGCGCCCGCGCGCGGTCGACCCGGGGCCCGGCCTGACCGTCGAGGAACCAGTCGCCGCGGGTCGACAGCGCCGCGAAGGTGGTCTGCGGGAAGCGCACCAGCAGGGCCGCGAGCACGCCGAGGTTGAGCACCAGCGTGCGCAGCACCAGGCGGTCCCAGAACGTCAGGATCCGCGGCCGCGCCCGCTTGCCGCGGCCGCGCCACCAGCTCGCCAGCAGATCCCAGAGCAGCGGCGCGATCGGGAACAGCAGCAGGCCGCAGGCGCACGCGAGCCACACCGGGCCGTTGCGGTAGGCGGCGATCGACGAGGCGATCCACACGCCGAGCGCGGGGATCGCCACCACCGACGCGGTCCACAGCGCCTTCAGCGGCCACACGAGGAGCACCTGCAGCAGCCACCGGGCACGCGCCTGAGCCATGGAGGCCGAGCATAGCAGGCGACCCGCACGCGTCGACGCGGGCGCCCGCGCCGGGGGTCGCGTCGACGCGAGGCTGGGCCATACTGCGGGCACCGATGCCGCCACGACCCGCCCCGGCCCGCACCGCCCGCCGCGCCAAGAAGGACGCCGGGTCGCGTCCGGGCCGTGCTGCGGCCGCCAAGCCCGCCCGCGCGAAGCCGGCCCGCACGCCGCCTGCGCCGCCCGCCCTGCCGCCGCCGCGCGCCGCCGCCCCGACCGGCCGCCACCGCGAGATCATCGACGCCGCGGCGGAGCTGATGGCCGAGTTCGGCTACGGCGGCGCCTCGCTGCGCGAGCTGGCCCGGCGCGTCGGCATGAGCCAGCCGAGCCTCTACCACTACTTCGACAGCAAGGAGGACCTGCTCCTCCAGATCATCGAGACCCTCGCCGCGGACATGCAGCGCCGGGCCCCGACCGCGCTGCCGACCGACCCGACCGAGTTCCCGCGGATCCTCGCCGACCTCGTGCGCGACATCTACGACACCCGCGAGCACCCGCTCTACGTCCGCGCCGTGTTCGCGTGCTCGCGGATGGACCCGCGCTTCGGCGCGGCCAACCGCCACATCTTCGTCGACAGCATGCTCGGACAGCTGCGCGGCGGCCTCGCCCCGTTCGTCGCCCGCGGCGAGCTCCCGGAGCAGGAGTGCGTCGACCTCCTGCGCATGGTCGTGCACGCGATCGGCTTTCGCCTGATGGAGGAGCGCGTGCTGTTCGACGACCGCCCGCTCGACGCCGACGTCGACCGCTACATCGACTACATCGTCGGCGTCGCCCAGCGGCGCATCCGCGAGCTGTGGCGCCCGACGCCGCGGACCTCGAGGCCGACCGACTAGGACTCCGCGATGACCCGGGCGCCGCGCGCCCGGGCTCGCCTCAAGACCCGGCTCGCCGCGCGGCTCGAGCTCGCCGCGCGGTTCGAGCGGGCCTCACTGCGGGATGCCGCAGATGCCGACGTTCTCGAGGCCCGGGGGGGCCGTGTCCGGCTCGTACCACGGGGTGCACGTCTGGTTGACCCCGGGACAGTCGGGCGGCGCGCTCGTGTCGCAGAACGGCAGGCAGCAGCCGATCGCCTGCGCGTCGCACTCGGTGCCCAGCGCCGGGTTGGCGCACAGGAAGCCCTTGTCGCACGCGTTGATGAACTCGCACGGGTCGAACGCCTTGCCGTTGTCGCCCGAGGCGTCCAGCACGCAGGTGAACTCCTCCTGGTTGTTCGGGTTCGGGATGCACAGGCTGGTGCCCGCGCAGTCCTGCGCGAGCGGGTCGCACAGCGGCAGGCACAGGTTTAGCACCGCCATGTTCGACACGAAGCAGCTCCCGCCGCCGTCGCACTTGGGCGCCTCGGGCGTGCCCTTGCACTGCGCCACGCAGGTGCCCGTCTGCGTCGCCGGGTCGACCTCCCAGCACATCACGCCGAGGTCGCAGTCGTCGATGCCGCTGACGCCGCTGCCCTCGACCATGCACACGTCGCCGGGCTGACCCGGGTTCGGCTTGACGTCGACGCACTTGGTGGCGTTCCACGCGTTGCCGCCGTTGTTGGCCCACGGCATACACTTCTGCCCGTCGGGACAGTCCTGGGCCCAGTTGTCACACTCGTTGCCCATCATCTCGCCCGTGGTCATGCAGATGAAGGCGCAGCCGGTCGAGCTCTCGCCGCCGCCGGTCGACCCGACGCCCTCGGTGGTCGTCTCCGGCTCGCCGGTGGTCGGGTTGGCGATGCCGCCGCTGGTGCTCTCCGCGCCGCCGGTGGTCTGGCCGCCGGTCTCGGACTGCCCGGCGGTCTCGTCGGCGCTGTCCGTCATCGGCGTCTTGGTGGTCGCGGCGGTGTCGCCCTTGCCGCCGTCGCCGCAGCCGCCGAGCACGACGGCGCCGAGCGCGAGGGAACAGAGCAGAGGGGCGCCCAGGACGGGTGTCCCCGACAGAAGAGTGATTCGCGTCGACAGGATGGATCTCATGATTGCACCTCGCACACGTAGAAGCAGCGACCGATACCATGGCACGGGCTGCAGGTACAAGTATGGCCGCCGGCACCGCGCCGGAGGACCATG
>Ga0075163_10004729_pt1 | contig 18226 bp, 8 predicted proteins | sample JI1023141ADNA_FD_71478 | JGI IMG/M metagenome (GOLD analysis project Ga0075163, IMG submission 71478) | Wastewater effluent complex algal communities from Wisconsin, to seasonally profile nutrient transformation and Carbon sequestration -... | ecosystem: Engineered > WWTP > Effluent > Algae...
CGCGCAGTCGCCGTGTGTTGACGATGGAACTTCGTCAAAAAGGACTCGACGATGAAACTGTGCAAGCTGCGGTTTCAAATGTGGATGAAAATGCCCTAGCGTTTGACTCTGCCCGTAAACGAGCAGGCAGGTTCAAAAGTCTGGAGTGGGGCGAGTTTCGTAAGAAACTATCCGAGTACCTCGCACGACGCGGCTTCCCATATTCTGTGATCGCACCAGTCGTCACCCAGGTTTGGAGTGAGATGCACCCGGACGATCACGGGAAAAACTTTGAAGATGAGGATTTACAATGAACCCGATAATCCTAGTATTGATAGACCTGCTTGTACTCATCGTCGGCGTAGCGGCTGGATATTTTTTCCATCGCTATCAGGCTGAAAGCGCTGCGAAAGCGCGTCAGGAAAAAGCTGATGATATTTTAAAAGCGGCCAACTCACAGGCCCGTATGATCGAAAGCGGTGCGAGAGAAAACGCCACCAAGATCGTTCAGTCTGCAGAGACGGAGATCAAGGAACGCCGCCTCGAACTCAACCGCGAAACCGACCGCCTCGACAAACGCCGCGCCGAACTCGATAGCCGCTTCGACAAAATGGAACAACGCGAACAGACCTTGAACAAGCGTCAATCGCAGGTGGACCGCCGCGGCAACGAGATCGACAAGTTGTACGAAGATCAAGTCAAGAAGCTCGAACAGATCGCGCAATTGACCCCCGAAGATGCGCGCAAGGAACTCTTTGCCGCTGTTGAAAAAGAAGCCCGCGGAGACATGGCACGTATCATCCGTCAGGTGGAAGCTGAAGCGCGTGAAGAAGGTGAAAAGCGCGCCCGTAAATTGATCGCCGACGCCATTCAACGTGTTGCTTCCGAGCATGTGGCTGAAGTCACCCGCGCCGTGGTCACCCTCCCCAGCGAAGAAATGAAGGGACGCATCGTCGGACGCAATGGCCGCAACATCAAAGCCTTTGAGCAAGCCGCCGGTGTGGATGTGATCGTAGACGACACCCCCGACTCGGTCACCGTCTCCTGCTTCGACTCCGTCCGCCGTGAAATCGGACGCCGCGCCCTTAGCAAGCTCATTCTTGACGGACGCATTCATCCTGCCCACATCGAAAAAGTGGTGGAAGATGAAACGAAAGCCGTTGAAAAGATCATCAACGAATCTGGCGAACAAGCCGCCTACGATGCGAACGTGACTGGCTTGCACCCCGAAGTGCTGCGCATGATGGGACGCCTCAAATTCCGCACCTCCTATGGGCAAAACCAACTCGCCCATGCCGTGGAAGTTTCCAAGCTGGCTGGCATCCTCGCCGCAGAGATCGGCGCCAATGTGGAACGCGCCAAACAAGGCGGCTTCCTGCACGACATCGGCAAAGCCATGGATCACAATCAGGAAGGAACCCACGCTGCGCTCGGTGCGGAATTCTGCAAACGATACGGCGTCAACCCCATCGTGGTGAACGCCATCGCTTCGCACCACCATGAAGTGGATCAGGAAACTGTGGAAGCGGTCATCGCTGAAGCAGCAGACGCGATCTCCGGCGCCCGCCCCGGCGCCCGCCGCGAAGATTTGGAAGCGTACATCAAGCGCATCCGCTCGCTGGAGGAAATGTCCATGTCCTTCGATGGCGTTCAGCAAGCCTTCGCCATTCAAGCGGGGCGTGAAGTCCGCATCCTCGTCAAACCCGACACGATTGATGATCTGGGTTCCGCCAGACTGGCGCGTGATATCGCCAAGAAGATCGAAGAGACCATGCAATACCCCGGTCAGATCAGGGTTACGGTCATTCGGGAAACCCGCTCCACCGAGTACGCAAAGTAAATACAAAATCCCGCAGGAAAGCCTTCCTGCGGGATTTTCTTTTCTTACAAAGGGATTGTAGTTACCATTATTTTATGACGGAATGTTAAAATATATCCTATGAAGATGAGCCCTTATCTACTTTCAAACCGCTCAAAATGGATTATTACCATTGTCGTTTCGGCATTGTATCCTTTTTACATGGAGTGGCTCATAAAATTCTTCGGAGCATCAGCCACCACATTAAGCGTCATCCCCGTCAGCTTTATTGGTTTTATCTTCGGTATCACGGGAGGGCTGATTGCAGGATTTTATGCGATCTTCATCAACATTCTGATTGTATTTGGGTTTGGAAATAACTGGATGGCTATTCTGGCAGATGAGGGCTTTTTATCCGGCTGTGTTGTCTTATTATTTGTGGGAGGTTTAACTGGAAGATTAAAGCAAAGCATCGAAACCCGTTTACGAAAAGAAGCTGAGCTTCAATCCCGTGAGCGTTACCTTTCCCTGCTGAATAAAATGACCCACTCGATCATCGCATCTGAAAACCCGGACGAGATGATCGGCAAATTAGTTTTAGATCTGAAAAACCTGTTGACAGCAGATGATTGTTACCTCACCCGCTGGAATGATGAGACCAAGAAAACCATCCCACTAGGGACATCCGCCACGCTTGAAAAATCCTACGATAATATTGACATTCCAACAGAACAATTATCAATGACCCGTTCTGTCATTCAGGAAAATCGCGTTCTTGCCGCGGAGGATGTTTATAACTCACCGTATATCAGTCCGGAGGTTGCAAAACAATTCCCAGCGCGCTCCATTCTGGGAATCCCGCTAATCTACGGACAAATAAAACTGGGGGCGATCCTGGTTGCCTACAATACGCCGCATAAATTCCCGATGATTGAAATCGAACGTGCGGAACAGGCAGGTAGTCAAATTGCCATTGCAATTTGGAATGCGCAACAGGATTTTGAGCTCAAAAAACGGCTGCGTGAATCGGATGCGCTCACAAGAATCGCACATGCACTTAGCCAAAGCGAGCGCATCGGCCTTTCCAACGTGCTGGAGTTAATCGCCTCTTCTGCCAAGGAATTAATATCTGGTGCAGAGCAGGCCGTAATCCATCTTCTGGATGAAGATGAAAAATATCTTGTCGCAGAAGCAGTCGCAGGAATCAAAGATACGTCCGATGGAAATTCAAGGATGCGCCTTGGAGAAGGGGTTGCGGGGCAGGTTATCGCTGATGGCGAAACGATCAACATCTCGGATATTAATTCCGATGGCCGATTCTTAAAACTGGGTGTACTCCCAAAATTCCGATCCCTCATGGTGGCGCCTATTATCAGCGGAGGGCAAAAACTGGGAACCATCAGCGTACAAAGTAAAATGCCGCATACCTTTACTGAAAACGAAAAAGAGTTGCTCAGCACCCTTGGCACGCAGGCGGCAATTGCCATTGAAAATGCCAATTTACTGGAAAGTACACAACAGGCACTTAAGGAAACCAATGCCTTGTACCGCATTAATCAGGGGATGGTCGCGCTAAATACAGACGAACTGTTAGCGGATGCAGTAGATCTTCTGCAAAAGAATTTTGGCTACTATCAGGTACAGGTATATGTGATCGAAGAAGGCACAGGCGATTTTGTTCTCCAGGCTGGCAGCGGAGAAATTGGAAGAAGACTAAAAGAGCAGAATGTACGCCTACCAGCAGGCGCGGGAATTATAGGGTATGCAGCAGAAACATCTGCACCTTTCTTTACAAATAACGTGGATGAAGTCATGTTCTACATTCGGCACGAACTTTTACCTGATACAAAATCAGAATTAGCCATGCCGGTGATCATCGGGGAACAGCTCTTAGGAATATTGGATATTCAGCAGGCTCCGCCCGGCCTATTTACGAACCGTGATCTGCAACTAGTTGCAGCCGTGGCAGATCAACTGGCTATTGCCCTGCAAAAAGCCGATCTATACGAAGATCTGCAAACCTCTCTCCAGCATGAAAAAGAAGTTCGAAACCAACTCGTTCAAAATGAACGTCTGGCAGTTATGGGACGTTTGCTCGCTTCGGTATCGCATGAATTGAACAACCCATTGCAAGCGATACAGAATGCTTTATTCCTGCTTAAAGCAGAACAGGCACTATCCCAACAAGGCAGACAGGATCTGGAAATCGTTCTCTCAGAAACTGAACGCATGGCGGCGTTGATCCAAAGACTACGAGCAACTTATCGTCCAACCCATGCTGAAGATTTCAACCCAATTCAAATCAACAATATTGTGGAAGATGTGTATGCACTCATCTCCACACACCTTAGGCACAACAACATTTCATTTGAGTTCTACCCAGACCCCGCCCTGCCAATGATTCCTGGCCTTGCTGACCAAATACGCCAGGTAATCTTGAATCTCTTCATGAATGCAGTAGAAGCTATGAAAGCCAGCGGAAGGCTAAGTGTCAGCACAAGGCACATCGAAGCAGATGGAGAGATATTCCTTTCAATTTCCGACGATGGCCCAGGCATTGAATCGCACATCCTGCCAAACATTTTTGATGCATTCATTACAAATAAAGAAACCGGCACCGGACTCGGGCTAACCATCACCTATGACATTATCCTCAAACACGAGGGACGTATTACCGCAGAAAACAATCCAGACAAAGGTGCAACATTCAAAGTATGGCTGCCAACCAGAAGAACGGACTTATCATGAACATCACCGGACACATTCTGATCATAGATGATGAAGCCACCCTGCGCCAAACTCTGGCTCGCATTTTACAGCAGGCAGGCTTTGAAGTAACCACAGCCGAAAATGCCGAACAGGGGCTGGCATTCCTAAAAACCACCAATTTCGATTTGATCTTCACCGACCTGCGTATGCCGGGCATCCAGGGGTTGGATGCGTTACGGCTGATCCACAAAAGTTACCCAGCGCTGCCTGTTGTGTTATTCACCGCCCAGCCGGATGTAAACTCAGCAGTGGAAGCGCTGCGATACGGCGCAATTGACTATCTACTAAAACCGCTCAAACCGGAAGTCATTATCGAACGCACAAAATCTATTCTCTTACAGAAGCAAAAGGAAAAACGAAAAAGGCAGATCGTTCTTCAAATTGAGTCTTTGCAAAACGAATTAAAGAGAATCGAAAATGGCGAAAGCGACATCACTGCATCCGATGAAACAAAACCCAACGAACCAGATCGCTTCATCAAGCGCGGCCCGATCGTGCTGGACCTGCACACCCATCGCATCACAATCCACGAAGAAGTCATTAGCCTGCCCCCCACCTCCTTTGATTACCTGCTCGTTTTAGCGCGGCACGCTCCCGAGGTAGTGGATTATCAAACCCTCGTGGCTGAAGCACAGGGCTATCAAGCTGAAATGCGCGATGCGCAGGAACTCACCAAGTGGCACATCCATCAATTGCGGCAGGCATTTGACAAAGACTCGCAGAATCCCACCTACTTGATCAACGTCCGCGGCAGGGGATATCGACTCGTAGCAGATTGAATCCACCCAAAGCGCTGATTCGCTCATTGGACAGAACCCGCCTCCAGCTAAGCCGGAAGCGGGTTCTGTTATCCTGCAATAGGAGATATGGGCTGGACATTCACTTAGCCAATTCAGATATACTGAGTCAAATTTCCATTTAAAAAAGGAAGCTATGAAAAAACAGCGGCTGGTTATCGCGTCATTAATTCTCATCGCAGCATTAACAATAACATTATCAGGGCGGGTATTTTCTGTTGCCGAAGCCAAGCCTTTGTTGGCAGTGAATAGCAAAACACTAACCGCAGGCAGGGCAATTGCCACCTGGCCCACTGGAATTCCAATAAATGAAAAACGACCCGTTGTAGTTTTCCTGCCGGGCTGGGGCGGGATAGGCGCTGTGAACGCTTCGGTATCTGCGCAAAATACGAATCTGGTAAATGAAGGATATGTTACTCTGGCTATCGGATTTGATTCAAGTGCGGAATGGATCAGCGATATCGAAGTGAAGACGCTGCAAGGGTTGAATAAATTATGCGCGGATGCGTCCATCCCTGCCAATTGCAATGCGATCATTTTGAACGGCTCCTCCTACGGCGGCGCGCAAAATTATTGGGTGATGGAATATCTGCAAGATAATGGCTACGCGGGCAAAGCGCTGGGATTCATTTCGGAAGATGCCGGCTACGGCGCTCCCGGAACTTTAACAGACCCAAACACCGGAGCCTACACACGCACAGGGCTGGCAGATACAACTTCCTACAGCGTTGCCATGATCGAAAATGTAGGTGACACCACCTTCCCTGTGGACGAATGCACCTGGGGAAATTGCGGCATCCGTGTGTTGAGCAATGCGCATCTCACAAGAGGTGATACGAATGTCTTCAGCATGTGTCCGGCTGGCGGCGAACACGGCACACGCGGATACGCAAACTGGAACGCCTGGGTCATCTCAGCCATCAAGACCATGCTTCACGTTACAAGCGGCATTCCCAATTTCACCGGGTACACCAGTCCCACATTAAGCGTGAGCAATTCCTGCGTGGATGCCGCCGCATTGCCCGGACTTTCTATTTCAGGGACAAACATCACAGCCAATGGACAGCCCATCCGTTTGCGCGGCGTCAACATGGGTGACCCGTTCTGGGCGCGCGGTTGGTATGGCGCCACCTACTCCACTGCCGACTATGCAACTCTGGCGCAAGATTGGAATGCGAATGTGGTGCGCATCAGCATTTTCCCAACTCAGTGGAAAAACATGAATCGCGCCACCCTGTTGGCTGGCTTGGATCAGGAAATTGATGCCGCATTGAACAACGGCATGTATGTCATTATTTCGTGGCATGTCATTGGCTGGCCCAATGGGTTTTATCAAGCAGCATGTTGCGGCAACCCAGCAGATACGTATGACTCGAGCCTGAGCGTGGCAACCGCCTTCTGGACTCAAATGGCACAGACCTACGGAGCAGATACCCGCATCATGTTTGACCTGTGGAATGAACCTGTCCATCCGGATGATTTCACGCTGTATGGTTCCACGCCCAATCCCTTGTGGCCTGAGTTAAAACTGGCGTATGAAAGTCTCATCCAAGCTGTGCGAACCAATGGCGGGCAGAACATCGTCATTGCTACTGGCAATCGCTGGGCAAGCTGGCTGGTGGGAATTAAAGATAATCCGCTCACAGACCCTAAAGTGGTGTATGCCTATCACAAATATTCTGTCGAAGGGTCGAATACAACCACCGAATGGAATCGGGATACGGGCGGGCTGATCGGCGTAAAACCGCTCATGGTCACTGAATGGGGCTACGAAGATACAGATGTGACAAATCCCACCTGGCCCGGTAGTCAGGCAACGTATGGAGATGCGTTCACGCAATGGATGGAAAGCAACCATCTCAGCAATCTCGCATGGATGTATCACCACGATTGGACTCCCGCCTTTTTTAAGTCAAATGGAAGCCTGACGATTTTCGGAACCTTTGTAAAAGGCTATATCGCCGCTGCAACAAACACCCCAAATTACCCCGATCTCATTGTTACAAGCGTCATCATCAACCCGACCACGCCGGGCACCGACCAGACTTTTGAGGTGAGCATCACCGTCAAAAACCAAGGGGGCGCGGGCAGCGCAAATGATATTTACAGGGATGTGTACATTGACAGAAATCCATCGACTCTTCTTGACCCCATCACAGGCTGCCCCCCTCCCGGCGATTTCTTCACATCAAATCATTATGACAGTATTCCAGCGGGGATGACAGACACAAAGACAGTCACTGTTACCGGCGGGCTTCCGGCTGGCAATCACCAAATTTGGGTCTATGTAGATGCACGCTGTCTCATTGATGAGAGCGGCGGGAGCAATAACGTTCCTTAGAAAATATAAGAGCGTTGATTCGCTTATTTGACTTCTTGCATAAGTGACCACAAGGCAGCCACAAAGGCGCAGAGACTCTGAGAAGAACAAAAGAATTTCTCTGTGACTCTGTGGCAAAAAAGGACTTTTGCAAGAGGTCTATTGGATAACAGAACCCGCTTCCGGCTTAGCTGGAAGCGGGTTCTGTTTTAATCTGCATTTCCATCCCGCCAACTTTTGCCAACTCTTTTGTCCTCTAGACAATCGTTCCAAAATGGGATTCAAGAGAGAATGGGAGCAATGAACACATCAGATTCTCCCCACACTGACCAGGTACGCATTCTGGTCGTAGACGATCACCCTAATACGGCTGCTACGCTGGCGCGCGCACTTGCCCAGCTTGGCCCCACGGTGGATGTGGTTTCCGCCGCGAGTGGCCGGGAGGCCCTGGAAAAGGTAAAGAATAAAGGGGTGGATATTTTATTCACCGATATGATCATGCCAGAAATGACGGGGCTGGAATTGATCGAAAAGATGAAAAATCACCCTGCGGGGAGGCCTGCCTATACATATCTGGTGACTGCGTATGATGTGCCAGGGCTAAAGGTGACGGCGCAACGATTGAAGGTAAACGAAGTGATCGTGAAGCCTGTGCGCCCGGAACGCATTTGCCAGATCGCCACCCAGGCGATGGAAGAAATGAATAACGTCAGCCAGCCTGTTGGGCAGCCTGCTGCCAACAAAAGAAAATTCAAGATCCTGATCGCAGATGACCGCCCGGACAATGTTACTTTGCTGGTACGGTATCTTGAATATGAAGGCTACGATCAGGTGAGCGCAAGGGATGGTGTAGAAACGCTGGAAAAAGTACATGACGAAATGCCCGATCTAGTTCTGCTAGACGTTAACATGCCTCTAAAAGATGGCTTTGCTGTTTTGAGCGAGATTCGTTCCAACCCTGCCACCAGCCATATTCCTGTCATCATTCTTACCGCTGCGCGCCTCGACCCTATCGATGTGCAATCTGGCTTAAACCTCGGCGCAGATGATTATGTAACAAAACCTTTTGAGCGCCATGAATTAATGGCTCGCATTCGCACAAAATTACGTGTGAAAGAAGCTGAAGACATTATCCGCCGCCGCAATCGTGAGTTGAATTTACTGCCTGAGATCGGCAGGGAATTAAGCGCACGAACAGATATCAAAGATCTTGCAAACATTCTGCTCAAACGCACTGCGGAAACATTGGGGGCCATTCAGGGCAATATGCTCATTCTGCAAAATGGAACAACTCCCCAACAGAATTACCAGGTTTCACTCTCTCCAGAAGAGGAACAACACCATAAATTGGAGGTCACCCAAGGGCTTATCGATCTTATGCAAGCGGAACCCCAGGGTCTTGTGGTGAACAATGCCCTAAATAACCCGCTTTGGCAAATAGATGAAAATCCCTTTATCGGGTCAGCAGTGGTTGCTCCGCTATATGGACGCCACAAATTATTGGGGCTGCTCATTCTAGCTCATGAGCAGGAATATTATTTCAATACTGACCACCTTCTCCTGCTGCAAGCCATTGCAAGCCAGGCAGCAATTGCAATAGAAAATGCACGTTTATATACGAACATGGAACAGGAACAAAAGAGGCTTTCCGTTATCCTGCAATACGCGGCAGAAGCAATTTTATTATTTGATGTGAGCGGAAAACTCTGCCTTATGAATCCGGCAGGCGAAAAACTGTTTACTGATTTCAACATACATCTCAACGAGGCGCTTCCACAAGGTGCCGGGTACGAGACATTTATCGCCCTGTTGAATGAGACGCGCGCATTACAGCAACCAAAATCTGGCGAAGTGCAATGGCCCGATCAACACACGTTTGCGGCATTGATCTCCCCCATTGAAGACGGTGGGCAGGTTGCTATTCTTCATGACGTCACCCACTTCAAAGATCTTGAAAAGGTCAAAAATGAGTTTATTGCAACTGCATCGCACGACCTAAAAAATCCCATCACCACCATCTCCGGGTTTAGCAACCTTCTCGACCAAGTAGGGCCATTAAATAAACAGCAGATTGAATTCGTTAACTACATAAAAGCTGCAACCCTCAACATGACCGAGCTTGTGCAAAACATGATGTCGCTCGCACAAATGGATCTGGATGTTCAAAAAAAATATACTGCCGTGGATATGCAAAAACTGCTGGAGGAAATGACCGGCGAATTTACCCCACAAGCCGAAAAGAAAGAGAAAACGCTGAGCATTACGCATCTCTCTGCGCCCGTGCATGTCAATGGTGATCTGTTGCAGTTGCGTCAGCTTTTGCGAAACCTGCTTGGGAACGCCATTAAGTACACGCCCACTGGCGGAATTATCCAATTGACTGCAAAAGCCGATGCGGCTCGAATTTCAATTGAGGTTCAAGACAACGGCTTCGGAATCCCATCAACAGACCTGCCATTCATTTTCGACCGTTTCTATCGTGTACGCGAAGGAAAAGCCAGTGAAGTGGAAGGCAATGGTCTTGGGTTGGCTATTGTTAAATCCATTGTGGAACAGCACAACGGGCAGATAAGCGTCGAAAGCGAAATCGACAAAGGTTCATGTTTTAGCATCTCACTTCCGATCAAATAAAAATATTTACAACTCGTTGACCCATCTTATTGCCGCTATTCAGCTTATCAAAGAAAATTCAAATTCATTTTCAGGCTATTACCATCATTTGGAGGCACGTCATGAATAATTCAAAAAACATTCGTTTTATTGCAGTTTTGGCATTAGTCATCGCACTTACATTGGCAAGCTGCACAGCTTCAGCGACACCTATCGCAACAGAGGCTCCACAGTCCACGCAGGAAATCGTAATAGGGCTTTCTCTTTCCGATCTAAGCAATCCATTTTTTATCTCTGTACAGGATGGAGCACAGGAAGCCGCAGACCGCCTCGGCGCAACTCTTATCGTAAATGATGCAAGCAATGACAGCGCCATCCAGACCCAACAAATTCAGGCCATGCTAGACAAGAAGGTGAATGTCCTGCTTATTAACCCTGTGGACAGTGATGCGATAGGGTCGGTCATTCAAGCCGCGAATACAGCCGGCGTTCCAGTCATCACAGTAGACCGCAGTGCCAGCTCCGGTGAAGTTGTTTCTCACATTGCATCAGATAACGTCGCAGGTGGGGTCATGGCTGGAGATTATCTGGCTGAACTTTTAGGAAAAACTGGAAACATAGTGGAACTAGAGGGTATCACTGGCACTTCTGCCGCCAAGGACCGAGGCACAGGCTTCAATGAGGCTATGGCTGCTTATAGCAACATCACAATTGTTGCACACGAAGTAGCTGAATTTGACCGCATCACAGCAAAGCAGGTCTTTGCCGAATTATTAGATCAATACCCTGACATTAATGGTGTTTTTGCACATAACGATTCAATGATTCTCGGAGCAATGGAAGCAGCGCAGGAAGCCGGACGTACTGGGATAGTCTTTGTCGGGTTTGACGCAGTAGATGAAGCTGTTGATGCAGTCGAAAAAGGCACACTCTCCGCGACGGTTGCACAACAACCCACAGAAATTGGACGACTCAGTGTGGAAACAGCCATAAAGTATTTAGACGGTGAAACTGCCCCCAAATTTATCCCCGTTGAGCTCGCTTTGGTACATAAATAATTTTTTTAGTTCTTTATGTTTTTTTTCAAAGAATAATTTATTGAAATAAGGCAAAAGACTGGAGAACATCCACATGACAAGAATCAATCTATCTGTTGGGCAACGTGTAACGTTAGGTTTCGTAGTTATGATTTTCCTGGTTGCCCTTGCCAGTGGTGTAGGATTGTTTTACTCCAGGTCTGCAAAAACAGCCCTGGATACGGCCCACGACTACAGTATTCAAATTGACGAAGTCCGATCCCTGCAATTGCAATGGGCATCTGTTGTGTCACTTGTGGACAAACTCCTCTTAAGCCGGCAAACCTCCATCATAGATCAGCAACTGAATCAGGAAATTGCTGCATTTAATCAGAAATTAGTCGATCTACAAGAACAAAACATAGGGCAGAATTCAGCGGCGATAGCGGAAAATCGGGAAATTGTAAAAGATTTACAGCAGCTTGGGGCAGATTTAACAAAGATCACCAGCCAGATCACCAAATATGCGCAAGAGGGAAGTTGGGCAAGGGCTCAGACTCTGCGCTTCACTGAAATGACATCCCTTCAACGCCGTTTGAACGACAATCTGGATCAATTAAATAATAATGTTGCCAGCGATATTGATGCGGCAATTATAGTTTCCAATACACGACAGGACTCAGCAAACACACAACTCACTACCATTCTCGCTCTGGCTTTGATAATGAGTGCCATTTTGGCCTATATCACCACCCGCAGTATTACCACGCCAATTGCGCAATTGCTTGGCAGCGTTCAAAAAATCATGAATCGCGATTTCAGCCACCAGGAAATCCTTCAACGAAACGATGAATTTGGCAAACTTTCACAAGCGACAAGTTTGATGACAGACCTTCTCAAGGAAACTTATGAGCAATTGGAACAACGTGTGGCAGACCGCACCAAAGCGCTGACAACCTCATCTGAAGTAAGCCGCCGCCTTTCCACCATCCTTAATCGGAATGAACTGGTTACAGAAGTGGTAAACCAGGTAAAAAACTCTTTTGGGTACTATCATACTCAGATTTACTTTTTTGATGAAACTTCTGAAAATTTGATAATGGCCGGAGGCACAGGGGAAGCCGGTGAAATGATGCTTTCTCAATTTCACAAAGTAGCAAAGGGGCGTGGTCTTGTGGGGCGCGCAGCAGAAACCAATGAGCCTGTCCTGGTATCAGATACCTCTCAAAATACCGAATGGCTGCCAAATAAATTATTGCCCGACACAAAATCTGAAGTTGCTGTTCCGATCTCAATTGGTAAACAAGTATTGGGTGTTTTGGATGTACAGCACAATATCGTGAATGGGTTAAAAGGCGAAGACGTAGACTCCCTCCAATCCATTGCAAACCAGGTTGCAGTTGCTCTTCAAAATATCCAATCCACAGATGTGGTAACCAAACGTGCTTCTGAACTACAAACTGTGGCACAAATCAGCACAGTTGCAGCTACGATTGGCGATCCCCAAAAAATGCTGGAGTCCGTTGTACACCTAACCCAGCGCGGGTTCGGGCTATACCATGCGCATGTCTTCCTTTACGAAGAAAGCGTGAATAAACTCACAATCGTCGCCTGTGGATATAAAGAAGGTGATGAGCATGAAGGCACACACGGCATCACAAGTATTCACCTAGATCAAGAACAATCCCTGGTCGCCCGTGCTGGTCGTACCAGACAAGCAGTTATCGTCAACAACGTACGGAGCGACCCAGGCTGGCTTCCCAATCCATTTCTCCCTGAGACAGCATCTGAAATGGCAGTGCCTATGATTGTTGGCAATAAGTTACTAGGTGTCTTGGATGTACAGTCGGAAAAGTTAAATGCCTTTTCTGATGAAGATGCCAACATCCAAACCACGCTGGCATCTCAGGTTGCCACTGCGCTGCAAAATACCCGCTCCTTTTTAGATACGCAACGACAGGCGGAACGTGAAGCGTCCGTAAACTTTATTACCCAAAAAATCCAAAGTTCGAACAGCATCGAAGAAGCCTTGCAAATTACAGCACGCGAACTGGGTCACGCATTAGGAATGAAGCCCACACTTGTAACTCTCACCCCTGAAACACTGACCGACGAGCACAAAGGCAATTAACGATCCTGGAGCATGAATATGAATACAGAATCCACCTCTGATATACCAACAAAAATTAGGCGATTTGGTTTTTGGGGCGGTTTGTCCCTGTCCCGTAAAATGCTGATAGCTTTCGGATCTTTATTTTTACTAGCAATTCTCATTGCGGCAATCACCTTATCAGGCGCAAACAGAACACAACAGGCTTACGACGAAGCATTGGCGCAAGGCGTTGAAGTCCGTAGCCTGTCCGACAAACTAACAATTAGTTTGTTACAAGCCCGACGCGCCGAGAAAAACTTCCTCCTGCGTTGGCAGAGCGAAGGATTCGACACCGCCTATTCAAACTATATACCACTCTTCGCGCAAGAAGTTGCATCTGTGCGTAATGATATTGGCGATCTTACTTTGTTCGCGAAAGACGCTACAGCATCTTCCACAAGCGCAATAACCCAGGCTCAATATAATGAAGATATCAATTCGCTGACCCTTAACCTGAATACCTATGTTCAAAGTTTCAACACTCTCGTGGATGCGTATCGAAGAAGGGGCTACGATGAAAACACAGGATACGAAGGCGAAATTCGGGCTGCCGCGAAGAATATCGAATCAAATATTTCCGGGCAGCTTGGTCTGGAGCAATTGGAAATCACCTTCCTCCAGATTCGCCGAAACGAAAAAGATTATTTATTGCGCGGGGATCAGGAATATATTGATAACATCGATAAACTTGTGACGCAGCTAAAAGTGCAAGTTGCAATTTCTGAACGGCTTAAACCGGATACAAAAGCCGAAACGCTCTCACAAATTGATGTTTACATAACAACTTTTAATGCCCTGGTAGAACTAGATAAAGATATTGCACTTCTCAATGACAATCTGATTACCTCAGCTCGCGCAGTGGAACCACTAGCCGCAAAATTTGAGCAGTTAGGCGAACAACTCGCCATAGAGAATATCGATAAAGCCAGACAAAACAGCGCCCAAACCATCACGATATCATTTGTTGCTGTTCTCGTAGTTCTTGGTATGTCGATCCTTTTAAGCATCGTTCTATCACGGCAGATCGCACAACCGATTTTGCAATTAACAATGACTGCGCGTCAAATATCAGAAGGCAATTTTGATGTTCTGGCGAAAGTATCTTCTGCAGATGAAATCGGCACATTAGCCGAGACGTTCAACGCAATGACCTTAAGGCTACAACAAGCGTTTGAAGATGTACGTCGCCGGGCTTTAGCTGTGCAAACTTCCGCAGAAGTCAGCCGCCGCCTGTCTGCCTCTATTAATCCCCGCCAACTAGCCGTAGAAGTGGTAGAGCAAGCGCAAGCCGCATTTAATTATTATCATGCTCATATCTATTTTCTCGATGAAGAAACCGGAGATTTGATCATGGCAGGCGGTACAGGAGAAGCTGGTGCAGCGATGCTGGCCCGCAGACACAAGGTCCCCAAAGGACGCGGTCTGGTAGGACGTGCAGCAGCCACCAATGCCCCGGTTCTCGTTCCAGATGTTTCCAAAGAAGAAGGCTGGCTTCCGAATGCGCTCTTGCCAGACACGAAATCAGAAACGGCTATTCCGATTTCTTCAGGTAAAGAGGTACTTGGGGTGCTGGATGTGCAGCAAAATACAGTCAACGGGCTGAATGAAGAAGATGTATCACTCCTGCAATCTCTTGCAAGTCAGGTAGCCATTTCATTACAAAATGCTCGTTCATTTGAACAATCCAAAGAACAAGCCGAATTGGAATCGCTGGTAAATGCCATTGGTCAAAAAATCCAGGGTACAACTACTATCGAAGACACTTTGCAAACGGCCATCCGTGAAATTGGTCTGGCTCTTGGCGCATCACGCGTCATGGCAAATATTCAAGCCAATCGTGAAGATATAAAAGCCAGTAACAATTAAGGATTTCAAGATGAATCACACCACCCCTTCTTCTACTGAAAAGTATTCCGAAAGCGCATTCCGAACGGCGGTAATCATCTTTATCGCGAATCTTCTTTCCACGGGCAGTTGGCTGATCATCTCACGGCAATTCGGCGCCTGGCAGCTTTATTTGCTAACCGGACTACTGGGAGCGTTCAGCATAGTCACTGCATTTGCAATAGCAGCTATTCGACGTGGAAAATCAGAAACTGGCGGCTGGATGGTGGTAGCGGGCATACTTATCCTTCTTTCTGTTGGAGCATTTTTGTACTCGGGCGTGGCTCTGATTGCCGGTATTTCGATCATTATTCTTGCCAATCTCGTCGCGAATCAAATGCTTTTGCCGAAGTCTAGAAGATCGGTATTGATTATCAGTGTTATAACGGGGACTCTAACCGCGTTACTGGATCAATCAAAATCAGAATACCGCTTATTTATCCCAGAAATTCAAAACATTCTTCCAGTCATCGCCGGCTTGGCTAGCCTGCTCCTAATCTACCTTGTTTTGAGGCAATCATGGGGAGTCATCAACCGCAGCGTACGCCTTAAGATCACGACCTGGGTAGGGTTGATAATTGCGAGCAGTTCTATTGTTTTGATTGGTTACTCTACGATCACCGGACGGCAGGCAGCCATTGACGCAGCTACAAAAGAAGCATTGGCTATCACATCATCAGAAGCGCTGTTGATCCGTGCAGACACTGAAATTCCATTAGACACGGCACGCGCACTGGCACATGCACTGACCGCTCTAAAAGACACCTCCAACAACACAACCCTCAGCCGGGCTCAAGTCAACGCAATGTTGAGACAGGTTTTGATTAAAAACCCTGACTTTTTGGGAACCTATACATTGTGGGAAGAAAATGCCTTTGACGGACGTGATGAGAGCTTCAAAAACACAAAAGCACATGATGCAACAGGCCGTTTCATCCCTTACTGGGTGCGTGGAGATGATGGAAGCATAGAAGTCAATGCCTTGGTAGATTATGAAACTCCCGGGCTGGGCGATTGGTACCTTCTGCCGCGAAACACAAAAACCGAAATAACCATTGCTCCCCTAATCTACCCAATCAATGGTGTGGATACTGTTATGGCTTCCTTCGTTGTTCCCATCATCAACAACAACAAATTTTATGGCATCGCCGGCGTAGATGCTCCTATCGGCTTTGTGCAAAATATCGTAGATAATATCGATCTGTATAACGGCCATGCGGACGCTATTTTGATGACAGCAGAAGGCACTTTAATCGGCGTTCGTAATAAGCCCGAATTGGTAAATCAGCCTGCCACCAAAGTCTTCCCCGATTTCTCTAACTTAAAAGAACGATTAATCGCAGGGGAATCATTTATCAGTACCACCTCAGATGGTCAGTATCTGCGGGTCTTTGCTCCGGTGGATATTGGTCAAACTGGGCAGCACTGGTCCTTCGCTTTGATAATTCCAATTGCAGATATTAATGCTCCTGCAACCACAGCAGCAATCACCCAAGGCGTGATCGGCATTCTATTGATTCTGCTCTCATTGGCTTTTCTATGGTATCTGAGCGGCCAAATTGTTCATCCTCTGCTCACTCTTACATCAACAGCCACAGCAATCTCACAAGGAAATCTTAATATCGCCGCTGAGGTTCAAACAGTAGATGAGACGGGCACGTTGGCAAATGCCTTCAACATCATGGTGTCCCAATTAAAGAACTTACTTGCCTCTCTTGAGCAACGCGTGGCAGATCGTACTCGTAACCTGGAGTTGGCAGCAGAAGTAGGCCGCACCGTATCCCAGGTTCAAACTTTGGACGCCATGCTGACAAATGCAGCAGAACTCATCCGTGAACAGTTCGACTTGCATTATGTTCAAGTATATTTAGCGAACCCCAGCCAAACATATCTCAACCTACAGGCAGGAACTGGACATGTAGGTATAGAATTATTAGCACGCAATCACCGCCTTCCCTTAACCACAGGCTCTATTAATGGACGTGCCGCCATCGAGAAAAAATCAGTGGTCATCTCTGATACAAAAGCCAGCATAACATTCAAATCCAACCCTCTATTGCCAGATACGCGTTCAGAAATGGCTGTACCATTGATTATTGGAGAAAAAGTAGTGGGAGTATTGGATATGCAAAGTAACCGTGCAGGCTCGTTGAGTCAGGAAGTATTGCCAGCCTTTGAAGTTCTCGCGGGGCAGTTGGCCATTGCTATTCAAAATGCCGAATTCCTGGCTGAAAGTGAACAGACTCGTGCTGAGGTGGAAGCCCAAGCGCAGCGACTTTCGCGGGCAAATTGGGCGGAATATCTGAATGCCATTCATAAACCTGAAGAAACAGGTTTCGTGTTCGAACAAAACAGAATTGCCCCTATGCCACGCGAGGAGCAATCTAAATTAAATCTCAATCGAAATACCTTGAGCGCTCCCATTGAAGTCACGGGCGAAGGGCTTGGAAATTTAGTTGTGGAGCTGGAAGAGGAGGCTCCTACCACCCGCACATCTGAACTGGTGAATATAGTAGCCCGTCAGGTGGCACAACAGATCGAAAATCTGCGTCTTTTGGATAACGCCGAGCGCTATCGCCATGAAGCAGAAGAAGCTTCTCGCCGCATCACTCGCGAAGACTGGAAAGATTACAAACAATCCAATGCAGGCAAACCCCTGGGATATTTGTATGACTTGAAGGAAGTCCGCTCTTACGATAATGGAAACGGACAAACTGAGAATTCTAATTTCAGTTTGCCGCTTGAAGTTCGCAATGAAAAAATCGGGCAGATCGTTGTTAAAGGTCTGGAAACAAATGACCGTGAGAGTTTGGAACTTGTCAATGCCGTTGCTGAACGCCTTAGCCAGCACATCGAAAGCCTACGCTTGCTGGAGAAAACAGAAGAAAGCCGTTCTGAGAT
>Ga0075163_10004730_pt1 | contig 18226 bp, 19 predicted proteins | sample JI1023141ADNA_FD_71478 | JGI IMG/M metagenome (GOLD analysis project Ga0075163, IMG submission 71478) | Wastewater effluent complex algal communities from Wisconsin, to seasonally profile nutrient transformation and Carbon sequestration -... | ecosystem: Engineered > WWTP > Effluent > Algae...
GCAGGATCGAATTTCTGGCGCTCTCCGCTCGAAATATAGAGCATTCCATCGGGTCCGAACGCCAGCCGATGCCCGAAATGCCCATTGCCGGAAACCTTGGGTTCCTGCCGCCAGATGACCTGCAGACCGTCTAGACGAGCGCCTGCGGTATCCTCCACCAGCCTGGCGCGGCCAACAGCAGCACCCTTGCCACCCTGTCCCGCTTCGACCCAGCTCAGATAGACAAGGCGGTTGTCCGCGAAATCGGGATGAAGAATCACATCCCCCATTCCGCCCTGCCCGCCATAGACAGGCTGCGGACCGCCGCTGACCAGCCGGGCGGGCTCGCCTTCGCGCCACAGCTTGATGGAGCCGCGCTTCTCGGTGACCAGCGCGCGACCATCTGGCAGGAACGTCATTGCCCAGGGCTCGATGAAGGTTGCGGCTTTGGCGATGGCAAATGGCGGCGGGCCAGATGACGAATCGCTGCTCGAGCCACAGGCAACCAGCGCAATGGGGATCAGCAAACCGAACGAACGCAACATGATTGCCTCCACAACGGGGAAGCCAAAACCTAGCAACCTCCTGCCTGTTTCACCAGAGCAAGACGAAGATGGTTCAGCTTGCCTCTTGCCTCCCCCATCCAATCGGCCTATCAGCCCCTCAATTCTCGACATTGGCAACATTGACGAGGTCGGGCCCGACGGGTCCGGCGCCGAGAAGTCATGGTTTTTGCACAGGAGCATGGATGGCGGATATCGCCGCATTGACGAAGCTGATCGAACCCCACGCAACCGCGATGGGTCTCAGGCTTGTGCGCGTTGCGATGTTCGGCGGCAAGTCTGATCCGACACTGCAGGTGATGGCGGAACGCCCGGATACGCGCCAGCTTGTGATCGAGGATTGTGCGGAGCTTTCCCGCCGCATTTCCGACACGTTGGATGAAGCCGATCCGATTGAGGACGCCTATCGGCTCGAAGTCAGTTCGCCGGGAATCGACCGTCCGCTGACGCGGATTTCGGACTATGGCGATTGGGCCGGCTTCGATGCGCGGCTGAGGCTTTCGGAAACAATAGAGGGCCGCAAGCAAGTCGACGGCCGAATTGGTGGTCTTGACGGCGACACTATTCTCATCACGACCCCAAAAACCCGCGAAACGCTTCGCATTCCATTCACCAGCATTGCCAGCGCCAAACTCCTGCTGACCGATGCATTGATCAAGGCCACGGCGCCGCTCTCCACCGAGGGCGTCGATACGATTTCACAAGAGAGGTAGTTTTCATGTCCAGCCCGATTTCAGCCAACAAGGCAGAATTGCTTGCAATTGCGGACTCGGTCGCGCGCGAGAAGCTGATCGACAAGGCCATTGTGCTCGAAGCGATGGAAGACGCAATCCAGCGCGCGGCACGGGCCCGATACGGCGCGGAAAACGATATTCGGGCCAAAATCGACCCGGCATCGGGCGATATGCGCCTGTGGCGGGTTGTCGAAGTCGTCGAGCAGGTTGACGATTATTTCAAGCAGGTGAACCTGAAAGATGCCGAAAAGCTCCAGCCGGGGTCGGCCGTTGGGGATTTCATCGTCGATCCGCTGCCCCCGATCGAATTCGGCCGGATTGCCGCACAGGCGGCAAAGCAGGTCATTTTCCAGAAGGTCCGCGATGCGGAGCGCGAACGCCAGTATGAGGAATTCAAGGATCGCGCGGGCGAAATCATCACCGGCGTCGTGAAGCGGGTCGAATTCGGGCATGTCGTCGTCGATCTTGGACGCGCCGAAGGCGTGATCCGCAGGGATGCACAGATCCCGCGCGAAGTGGCCCGAGTTGGCGACCGCGTTCGTTCGCTGATCCTGCGCGTCGTGCGCGAAAACCGGGGCCCGCAAATCTTCCTCAGCCGCGCGCATCCCGATTTCATGAAGAAGCTCTTCGCGCAGGAAGTGCCCGAAATCTATGATGGCGTCATCGAGATCAAGGCCGCTGCGCGCGATCCGGGCAGCCGCGCCAAGATTGGCGTGATCAGCCGTGACGGGTCAATCGACCCGGTCGGCGCCTGCGTCGGCATGAAGGGCAGCCGCGTCCAGGCCGTTGTCCAGGAAATGCAGGGCGAAAAGATCGACATCATTCCCTGGAGCGAGGATACGGCAACGTTCGTCGTCAATGCACTGCAGCCGGCAACCGTCAGCCGTGTGGTGATCGACGAAGAAGAGGGCCGGATCGAAGTGGTTGTGCCCGATGACCAGCTGAGTCTCGCAATCGGGCGGCGCGGCCAGAATGTCCGTCTTGCTTCGCAGCTGACGAATTCCGCAATCGATATTATGACCGAGACCGACGCCAGCGAGAAGCGTCAGCGCGAGTTCGTCGAGAATTCGGAAATGTTCCAGAATGAACTCGACGTCGATGAAACCCTGGCTCAGCTGCTGGTTGCCGAAGGATTCGGCGCTCTCGAAGAGGTCGCCTATGTTGGCGTCGACGAGCTGGCCGGCATCGAAGGGTTTGACGAAGAACTGGCAGCTGAATTGCAGAGCCGCGCGCAGGAAGCGCTCGACCGTCGCGAAGAGGCCAATCGCACACTTCGGCGCGAACTGGGCGTCGAAGATGCGATCGCCGAGATGCCTCACCTGACCGAAGCGATGCTCGTCACGCTGGGCAAGGCGGGTATCAAGACGCTTGACGATCTTGCCGATCTCGCAACCGACGAATTGATCCAGAAGAAGCGTGTCGATCCGCGGCGCAAGGCCGGCACCGCTGAACCAAAGGGCGGTGTGCTGGCCGAGTATAATCTGACTGAAGAGCAGGGCAACGAGATCATCATGGCTGCCCGCGCGCACTGGTTCGAGGAAGAGGGAGACGCGAATGCGGTCGCCCCAGCATGAGCCGGCAAATGAACCCGAGCGTCGCTGCATAATCAGCGGCGATCGCGCGCCGAAGGGAGGCCTCATACGCCTTGCTCTCGGTCCGGATGGCGAAGTCGCTCCCGATGTCCGTGCGCGGGCACCGGGGCGCGGCGCATGGATTGGCGTCGACCGGTCAGCGTTTGAAGCGGCGCTTTCCAAGGGCAAGCTCAAGGGCGCCTTGATTCGGGCGTTCAAGACCAGCGCCGTGAATGTGCCGGAAGATCTTGGCGCCCGAACCGAAGCGGCGCTTGAACGCGCAGCACTGGATCGGCTTGGCCTGGAAGCCCGCTCCGGCTCACTTGTTACCGGTTCAGACCGGATCGCGGATGCGGCACGAAAGGGACAGGTTCTCCTGCTCTTGCACGCGAGCGATGCAGGCGAGGACGGAAACAGAAAGCTTGACCAGGCGTGGCGGGTTGGGTCGGATCTTGAAGGATCCGGCCGGGCAGGGTTGGTTCTCGGCGCAAACCGCACTATATTGTCTAAAGCGCTGGGGCGGGAAAATGTGGTCCATCTCGCAGTGACGGATCGAGCGGCTGCCGCTCGCATCTCTGCTGTTCTGGATCGCTGGCACGGATTTATCGGGCGCGATTTGAGCGCTTTACCTTGCGAAACACGTTCGCAAGGTTCACAGGCGCGCGGCGCGGACTTGGATTGAAGGGTAGTTGGGTTAATCGATGAGCGATACGGAAAAGCCGAAACTGGGAATGCGCGCACCGCTTGGTATCAAGCGGACGGTCGAGACTGGCCAGGTGAAGCAGAGCTTCAGCCATGGACGGCAGAACACTGTCGTCGTGGAAGTGAAGCGCCGCCGCATTCTGGGCAAGCCCGGCGAGGCCGAGGCTGCACCGATTGTCGAGACCAAGGTCGAAGCTGCCCCCCCACCTCCGCCGCCCGCTCCGCCGCCTGCGCCCAAGGCGCCAGCTGAGCCTCAGCTTTCGCGCAAGGAAATCCAGGAAAAGCTGCTTCGCGAGGCTGAGGAAGCCCGCATGGCCGCACTCGAAGGCGCACGTCGCCGTGAGGAGCAAGCGAAGCAGCAGGTCTCCGAGGAAGAGAAGCGCCGGGCCGAAGACAACCGCAAGGCCGAGGAAGCTGCGGTCGAGGCCGCGCGGCTCGCGCTTGAGGAAGAAGCACGGCAAGCAGCGCTGGCTGCTGAGCGTGAAGCCAATGCGCTGGCTCCGGTCATGGCGCCCACCCCCGCCGCTGACGACGAGGACCGCCCGCGCCGTCACGGTGCGGGACTACCGCCGCGCCGCGAACCGGAGCGTCCGACACGTGGCCGTGGCGTCGATGACCGGCGTCAGTCTGGCAAGCTGACCGTGAGCCGAGCGCTCGACGATGGCGAAGGTGCCCGTGCCCGTTCGCTTGCGGCGCTGAAGCGCGCTCGCGAAAAGGAAAAGCGCAGCCACATGCAGGGCGGCCCGGCAGTCAAGCAGGTACGCGATGTCAGCGTTCCTGAGGCCATTACCGTGCAGGAACTTGCCAACCGCATGGCAGAGCGCGGTGCCGACCTTGTGAAGGCACTGTTCAAGATGGGCATGCCCGTCACCCTGACGCAGACGATCGATCAGGATACGGCCGAACTGTTGGTCACCGAATTCGGCCACAACATCACCCGCGTGTCCGATGCCGATATCGACATTGTCCATGATGAGGATGTCGATGCGCCCGAAACTCTGAAGGCACGCCCGCCGGTTGTCGCGATCATGGGTCATGTCGATCACGGCAAGACCTCCCTGCTGGATGCACTGCGCGGAACAGACGTGGTTGCGGGCGAAGCCGGCGGCATCACCCAGCACATCGGCGCCTATCAGCTGACGATGAAGGACAAGTCGAAGATCACCTTCCTCGATACGCCTGGCCACGAAGCCTTTACCGAAATGCGTGCCCGCGGTGCGAACGTGACGGACATTGTCGTGATCGTTGTCGCGGCTGACGACGGTCCGAAGCCACAGACGGTTGAGGCCATCAACCATGTGAAGGCGGCGGGCGTGCCGATGATTGTCGCGATCACGAAGATCGACAAGCATGAGGCCGATCCGCAAAAGGTTCGCGAACAGCTTCTGCAGTATGAGGTTATCGTGGAATCGCTCTCTGGCGACGTCCAGGAAGTCGAGGTTTCGGCAAAATCGAAGCAGGGCCTCGATACGCTGATTGAAAAGATCCAGCTGCAGGCGGAACTGTCCGAACTGAGAGCCAATCCTGATCGGCCAGCCGAAGGCAAGGTCATCGAAGCCAAGCTCGACAAGGGCCGTGGCCCGGTTGCCACGATCCTCGTCCAACGCGGGACATTGCGGACCGGGGATATTTTCGTGGTCGGCGCAGAAAGTGGCCGCGTTCGCGCTATGGTCAATGACAAGGGCCAGCAGATTACCGAAGCCGGACCCTCACTCCCAGTCGAAGTGTTGGGCCTTGGTGGCGTACCGTCAGCGGGTGACACGCTTTCAGTCGTCGAAAGCGAAGCACGGGCCCGCGAAGTTGCGTCCTATCGCGCAGGCGAAGCGACCAAGAAGCGTACTGGCACTGGTCCGGCGAGCCTTGAATCGATGTTCTCTGCCCTGAAGGAAAAGCAGGTCCAGGAATATCCGCTTGTAATCAAGGGCGATGTGCAAGGGACAGTCGAAGCCATTGTCGGCAGCCTGGCCAAAATCCCCAATGAGGATATCCGTGCGCGCGTGCTTCATTCGGGCGTCGGCGGCATTACCGAAAGCGATGTGACGCTTGCCAGGGCATCGGGCGCGCCGATTATCGGCTTCAACGTCCGCGCCAATGCCAAGGCGCGCGAGATTGCGGAAAAGAGCGGGGTCGCGCTCAAATATTATGACGTAATCTACGACCTGCTCGACGATATCCGCGCTGGAATGGCGGGCCAGCTCGGCCCCGAATATTTCGAAACGGTCGTCGGCCGTGCCGAAATCCGCGAAGTCTTTCCGGCTGGAAAGCATGGCAAGGCAGCGGGACTGCTCGTCACCGAAGGCTATATCAAGAAGGCGCTGCGCGCCCGTGTCACCCGCGACGATGTCATCATCTATACCGGCTCGATCGCTTCGCTCCGGCGTTTCAAGGATGATGTTCCCGAAGTGCGTGCGGGTCTCGAATGCGGCGTCACGCTCGAGGCGACAACCGACATCAAGCCGGGCGACTTCCTTGAAACCTTCGAAGTCGAGGAGCGCGAACGGACGCTGTGAGCGCGCAGGCTTCCGAAACCCGCTCCGTCCGCGTGCTGCGCGTGGGGGAGCAGGTGCGTCACGTGCTGTCCGAAATCCTGATGCGGGGCGAAGTGCATGACGATGTGCTCACCAGTCATCCGGTTTCGATCACCGAAGTCCGCATGTCCCCGGATCTGCGGCATGCCACGGTGTTCGTGAAGCCCTTGCTCGGCGAGAATGAGGATGCCGTCATCAAGGCGCTCAGGACCAACACGGCCTTCCTGCAACGAGAAGTAGCTGCACGGGTGAGGCAGAAATATGCGGCCCGGCTCAAGTTCCTGGCGGACGAAAGCTTCGACGAGGGCACCCATATCGACCAGCTTCTGCGCGCACCACAGGTTGCACAGGATCTTCGCGACGAAGACTGAGCGGCATGTCATGGGATGCTTGTAATGATTGAGATCGACGCCTTGCTCGCCCCGATGGATGACGGCGAAATTCACCTCGAGCAGTTGGCCGAACAGCATCGCGAAGGCCTGCGCGCCGCCTGCGCGGCCGACCACGAAATCTGGCAAATCTATCCGGCAAACATGTCAGGAGCTGGATTTGATCCGGCTTTCGACGCAATCCGCGCGAATGCCGATCGACGCCCGTTTGCCCTCAACGTCGATGGTGTCGTCATCGGCATGTCCGGTTATCTCAATTTCGCCTTGGACCGACAGGCGGTCGAGATTGGCGGAACATATATCGCGCCTGCGACACGCGGCACCGGCATTAACGGGCGGATCAAGCGACTCCTGCTCGACCGAGCCTTTGAATGCGGAATCCGCCGTGTCGAGTTTCGGGTCGATGAACGTAATGCACGTTCGCAGGCCGCCGTCCTAAAGCTCGGCGCCGTGAAAGAAGGCGTGCTGCGCGCCGAACGCATTACGTGGACCGGCCATGTTCGCGATACGGCAGTTTTCTCAATCCTTGCCGAAGAATGGGCGTCGCGCGCTTAGGTCATCGACCTGTCACGATCGCGGCCTAGCATTGGTCTCAGGAAAAATGTTGCACTGCACAAAAAGTGCTTGCAAATCCCGTATCGAAACACTATTGTGCACTGCAACATAAGACTTGTGGAGTCCAATATGGCCAGCGTACCCGCCGACAAGGCAACCAAGATTGAAGCCGAACCGGTCACTGTGCCGCCGGTGATCGAAGCCAAACCCGAAGTTGCGGTCGTAGCCCCTGTGGTCGAGGCCAAGCCTGTCGCCACGCCCGCTGCCGCCACACCCAAGGTTGAAGCGAAGCCAACCGCAAAGCCGGTTGCCGCAGCTCCGAAGATTGTCGCCAAGGCTGCTGCAAAGCCGGCACGCAAGGCGAAGAAGACGATCGCCCCAAAGGCGGTCAAAGCAAAACCCATCCCATCACCAAAAGCGGCGCCCCTTGCCGCTCCGAAAGGACTGAAGACCATGACCGATACTGTAAAGCAGGTTGAAGAAACCATGAAGAAGGCCACTGCCGAATTCAGCGAAAAGGCCACCGAAGCGCTCAAGGACGTCAACAGCCGCGCCAAGGCTGCCTTTGAGAAGGTTGGCGGGCTTGCCAAGGATGCGACCGAGTTCAACAAGGCGAACATCGAAGCGTTCGTTGAATCGGCGAAGATCGCTGCAAAGGGCGCACAGACCGCTGCTCAGGCTGCTGCCGAATATGGCCGCAAGAATTTCGAAGCGACTTCGACGCTCGTCAAATCGGCCGCCGCAGTCAAGTCGCCGACCGAGCTGTTCAAGCTCCAGGGCGATTTCGCTCGCAGCCAGTTCGATGGCGCAGTTGCCGAAATGTCGAAGTCGAGCGAGCGCTATCTGAAGCTCGTCGGCGAAATCTTTCAGCCGATCCAGAGCCGTTATTCGGTAGCTGCTGAAGAGATCAAATCCCGTCTTGCTGCCTAAGCAGAACGACAAAGACAATGGACGGCCGTCGCAGGAAACTGCGGCGGCCGTTCGTTTGTTTCCTGTTTACGTTGATTTGCTGCAATCCGATCTTGCCCTGAAGGGGCAGGATACCATATTCTGTGCACAATGAGCGAAACCCGCATCCCGATTCAGGCAATGGCCGAACGCCGTGACGGTGACGAGGGCACTGGCCTTGGCATTGCGACTCGTACCCGGACCAAGACGAAGAAACCGACGCCGTACAAGGTGCTCATGCTCAACGATGATTACACACCGATGGAATTCGTCGTGCTGTGCCTCCAGCGCTTCTTCCGGATGAACATGGAAGATGCAACACGCGTCATGCTCCATGTCCACCAGAAGGGCGTGGGCGTTTGCGGGATTTTTTCCTACGAAGTCGCCGAAACCAAAGTCACGCAAGTGATCGATTTCGCGCGCCAGAACCAGCACCCGTTGCAGTGCACGCTTGAAAAGGCGTGAGCGCTTCGCCAGCGGCTGTCATCATCGGAGCGGGTGATGCAACTGGCGGCGCGATCGCTCGGGCCTTTGCCGCCGAAGGATTGACGGCATGCGTCAACAGGCGTTCGCGCAATGCCGAACAGCTTGAACGGCTGGCACAATCCATTCGGGACAATGGTCACAAGGCGCGCGCCTTTCCTGGCGATGCCCGTGACGAAGCCGAAATGGTTGCCGTGTTTGACAGGGTCGAAGCCGAGGTCGGGCCGATTGAAGTGGCGGTTTTCAACATTGGCGCCAATGTGCAGTTCCCGATCGTCGAGACGACCGCACGCGTCTACACCAAGGTCTGGGAAATGGGGTGCCTGGCGGGCTTCCTGATGGGCCGGGAAGCTGCAAGGCATATGATCCCGCGCGGACGCGGCACGATCCTTTTTACGGGTGCAACAGCCAGCATTCGGGGCGGCTCTGGCTATGCTGCATTTTCAGGGGCAAAGGCGGCGTTGCGGATGCTCGCGCAATCCATGGCCCGAGAGCTGGGCCCCAAAGGCATCCATGTTGCCCACACCGTGATTGACGGTGGCATTGACACGGAATTCATCAAGGGCCGACATCCTGCCTTTGACGAGGCGAAGGCCGCCGAGCTGATCCTTTCGCCCGAGGCTATCGCTGCCAATTATGTGATGCTCCACAAACAACCAAGAAGCGCCTGGACGCACGAGCTTGATCTGCGTCCCTGGGGAGAAAAGTGGTGACCAAGAGTTTCGACTTTCTTTTCGATATTGGCGGGCCGAACGGCTATCTGACCCACCGCGTGTTGCCCGATTTCTGCGCGCGCACGGGGGCGGTCGCGCGCTATGTGCCTGTTCTGCTGGGCGGGTTGATGAAAGCGACGGGAAACCGGCCGCCCTGGGCCGTGTATGCGGACGTTCCGGCCAAGCTTGCCTATGACAGGCTTGAGTTTCAGCGATTCATCTCCGCAAACAATTTGACCAGGTTTCGCATGAATCCCCATTTTCCGATCAACACACTTCCGCTTATGCGCGCCATTGTTGCTGCCAGACATGAAGCTGTGTTCGAACAGGCCGTCGAAGCCATGATGGTTGCGATGTGGGAAGACAGCATCAACCTGTCCGATCCTGAAGAGATCGCCAACGCCTTCGATCGTGGCGGCGTGGACGGGAAGCGGCTGCTGGAACGGGCCAGCGAAGATGCGATCAAGGCCGAGCTTGCACAGAACACTGCAAGTGCCGTGGAACGGGGCGCGTTCGGAATACCAACATTCTTCGTCGGCGATGAAATGTGGTTCGGCAAGGAACGGCTTGCACAGGTTGCTGCAGCTCTGGGCTGATCCCTGCCCGGCTCTAGCGCAGTGCCGCTGCCACCAGCGGATAGATCCCTTTCACAATGATGGCCACGCCCTTCGCATTGGGATGCATCTGGTCAGCAATCAGCAGCGACCGGTTTGGCGTCACGCCGTTCATGAAAAAGGGATAGAGCCTTGCGCCGTGCTTCTTTGCCAACGCCGGAAAGATAGGATCGAACCGCGCCTGATACGACTTCCCCATATTGGGCGATGCGCGCATACCGGCGAGAATCACGGGGATGCCGCGCTTCTTCAATTCGGCAAGAACGGCGTCGACGTTGACTCGCGTCTGATCCGGACTCAAGCCGCGCAACATATCATTCGCGCCAAGTTCGAGGATCACGAGATCGGGCTTGGCCTTCAATCCCGCCAGCACGAAGGCCAGCCGCCCCCGCCCCGCTGCACTGGTATCGCCCGAGACACCCGCATTGTGCACCCGGGCCGGGATGCCGCCCTTGATGAGCGCAGCCTGCAGCTGGGCGGGAAAACTCTCATTGGGCTTCAGGCCGTAACCGGCGGTGAGGCTGTCACCGAATGCAAGAACGAGCTTGCTCTTTGCAAAGGCCGGTTGCGCAAAAACGAGCGCCACCGCTTGGAGAATTGCCAAAGCCCACCCATATGCAACCAAACGCTTCATCAGAAAGTCCTCAATGCCTTCCCCCCATATTGTGATGAATGCCCGCAATGTCACGCTGACACTCGGAGAAAAGGACGCGCGCGTCGAAATCCTGCGCGGAATCGACCTGTCAGTGGGCAACGGAGAGACTGTGGCCTTGCTCGGCCCGTCGGGTTCGGGAAAGTCCTCTCTCATGGCCGTCCTTGCTGGGCTGGAGCGCGCAACAGGCGGAGACATCGAAATCGCCGGAGCCGATTTTGGCAAACTCGATGAAGATGGTCTGGCTCTTGCCCGACGCGGTCGGATCGGGATCATCCTGCAGGCGTTTCACCTGCTCCCGACGATGACAGCGCTTGAGAATGTTGCAGTCCCGCTGGAACTTGCGGGGATGGAGGCGCCGTTCGAAAGAGCCCGCGCGGAGCTTTCGCTCGTCGGGCTTGCAGAACGGACCGGGCACTATCCCGCCCAGCTTTCGGGCGGCGAACAGCAGCGCGTGGCCATTGCCAGAGCATTGGCGCCGCGCCCGCAAATCCTTTTCGCCGACGAGCCGACCGGCAATCTCGATGCAAAGACGGGGGCAGCGATCATGGACCTGCTGTTCGCGCGGCAGACCGATACGGGCGCGACCCTGTTCATCATCACGCACGATCCCGCGCTGGCTGCCCGTTGCAAGCGAATTGTCGAAATGCAGGATGGACGGATCATTTCTGACAGGGCCTCCGCGTGAAGGAAGCGCTTCGGCTTGCCTTGCGGGATTTGCGGGGCTCGAAAGCGGGGCTGCGGCTGCTTGCCGTCTGCCTTTTTCTTGGCGTCGCTGCGCTCGCCGGAATCGGAAGCCTCTCGACTGCGATCCTGACTGGCCTTTCGGAACAAGGCCAGGTCATCCTCGGCGGCGACCTGCAGGCGGAAGCCGCACAGCGGAGCGCTACGGACGAGGAACGTGTCGCCTTCGCTCGCTTTGGCACGCTCTCCGAAACGACACAGATGCGGGCCATGGCAGCAACCGTCGATGGAAATCAGTCGCTGCTGATCGAGCTCAAGGGCATTGATGCCAACTATCCGCTCTATGGCCGATTGCGCATGGCAAGGGGAGCTTTCGCTGAACGGCCATCCGGCACCGATGTCGCAATTGCACCGGCGCTGGCCGAAAAGCTGGACCTCAAGGTCGGAAGCCAGATTCGCGTGGGTGACGCGCAGTTTCGGGTTATGGGCATCATTGCCGAAGAACCGGACCGGGTCGGAGAAGGCTTCACGCTTGGCCCGGTCGTCATGGCGGACAAGGCGGGAGTCGATGCGACCGGACTGATCCAGCCTGGCAGCCTCTTTACCAGCAGATATCGCGTGAAGATGCGCGACGGGGCCGATCCTGCAAAGGCGACGGCCGCCCTGTCCAAGCAATTCGCTGGCGCGGGATGGGACTATCGCGACCGCAGCAACGGAGCCCCCGGTACGCGCCGCTTCATTGAGCGGCTTGGCCAATTTCTTGCGCTCATTGGGCTCGCCTCCCTCGCGGTGGCGGGAATAGGCGTTGGCAATGGGGTCGCCTCCTGGCTTGACGGCAAGCGGGAGAGCATCGCTACGCTCAAGGTCCTGGGCGCATCGTCGCAGACGATCTTCATCGCCTACCTGGCGCAGATTGTCCTCATTTCGACGGTCGCTATCATGACCGGCCTTGTGATCGGCGGCCTGGTACCGTGGGTGGTGACATGGCTTGCAGGCAACCTCCTGCCCATCACCCCGCACCTGGACCTGTACCCTGCCCCATTGGCGCTTGGGGCGCTTTACGGGCTCATGATTGCCCTGCTCTTCTCGCTGGCCCCGCTTGCCCGCGCGCGCGCCGTGACAGCTGCCAGCCTGTTCCGTGATCAGGTTGAAACAGTCCCCCGTCCCACATGGGCAATTGTCGCCGGCATGGGCACGATTGCCGGGCTGATCGCTGCATTGGCCATCATCACGGCCCGAGATCCAATGTTTGCGGCGAGCTTCATTGGCTCGGTGCTTGGTCTCCTTGCTCTCCTTGCCGGGCTGGGTTGGCTGATCCGGCGCATCGCCGCGGCCCTGCCCCGTCCAAGAGCCCCGCTGGCGCGCCTGGCCCTTGCCGGTCTTCACCGCCCCGGCGCGCAGACCGGGCGACTGGTCGTGGCCTTGGGGCTCGGGTTGACGCTGTTTGCAACGCTCGCAACGATCCAGACCAGCCTCAATTCCGCAATTGAGAATACGATCCCGAAACGCGCACCAAGTTTCTTTGCACTCGATATTCCAAAAAATGAGGAGGCGCGTTTTCGATCCTCTGTAAGCGCCATTGCGCCAAACGCGGAGGTTGTGACTGTCCCGACCTTGCGCGGCCCTGTCGTCGCGCTCAACGACCTGCGCGTCGCCGACATGAAGGATATTCCCGAAGAGGCCTGGTTCCTGAGAGGCGATCGCGGATTGACCTTTGCGCGCACTATTCCAGAAGGCAGCAGGATCACCGAAGGCCAATGGTGGCCTGCCAATTATGCGGGGCCACCGCTTGTCTCCATTGACGAACGGGCCGCCAAGGCGACGGGCCTCAAACTGGGTGACCGGCTGACCATTTCGGTGCTGGGGGTGGAGATAGAAGCCAAAATCGCGTCATTCCGCGAGATCAACTGGGACACTTTGGGCTTCAACTTCGTGCTCGTCTTTTCGCCCGGCACGCTTGAGGCAGCCCCCTATACCCTTGCCGCAACAATCGGCACGGCCACCAAGTCGGAGGCCGCAATCAGCCGAGCTGTCTCCGACGGATTTCCCTCGGTCTCGATGATCCGCGTGAAGGATGTCGTGACCCAGGTCGGTGATCTCATGCGGCAATTGGGCTCGGCAATTGCCGTGGCAGCATCGGTCGCTGTTCTGGCTGGCATCGCCGTTCTGATGGGCGCTGTGGCTGCCGCCAGACGGTCACGCAGCTATGATGCCGTGCTCCTGAAACTGCTTGGCGCAACGAGATTTCAGGTGCTGACTACACAAGCGATAGAATACGCGATCCTCGCGACAATCCTGTCGCTAGTTGCCCTCGCGATCGGAAGTGTTGCGGGTTGGTATGTCGTGACCGGGATCTTCGAACTCGAATGGGCCCCTGATTGGGCTATCGTGATCGGTACCATTGCTGCAGGAGGCGTTGGCACGTTGGTGCTGGCGCTGATAGGCACTCTGCCCGTGCTCTCGGCCCGCCCGTCCGCAGCCTTGCGCGCGCTCTAGCCGGGAACGCCTGTGGTCAATTGCAAGGCGTGGAGCACGCCACCCATCCGGCCGCCCAGCGCCGCATAAACCATCTGGTGCTGCTTGACGCGCGGAATGCCGGCAAAGACAGCGCTCGTGACCCTGGCAGCATAATGGTCCCCATCACCGGCGAGGTCCATGATTTCTACCGTCGCGTCGGGAATGGCGGCACGGATCATCGCCTCAATATCTGCCGCAGCCATTGGCATGGGGTTACATCGACTCCATCAGTTGCCGGCGTGCCTCGACCGTCATATCGGCAAGCGCCTGTCTGATTTCCTCGTCACTTGTCTCGACCTGAGCACCCGTCAGGTCGCCCAGCAACTTGCGGATTACATCCTCATCGCCCACTTCCTCGAAATCGGCCTGAACCACGCTCTTTGCGTAGGAATCGGTTTCTTCCGGCGTAAGGCCCATGCGCGAGGCAGCCCATTGGCCCAAAAGCTTGTTACGCCGGGCAGTCACACGAAAGGCCATCTCCTCCTCGCGAACAAATTTGGCCTCTTGCGCCTTTTCGCGATCATTGAACGTCGTCATCATCATCCCTTCAATCGAAACTTGTCTGCCTAGATAGGCGCGAGTTGCATCGGCTTCAATCGCCGATCCTCACCACCAGCTTGCCAATGGCGCCGCGCGCACCCATTTTCGCGATGGCGTCGCCTCCGCGTTCGAACGGAAAGATCTCCGTCACCCGTGGTGCAATCTTGCCCTCCTGCCAAAGCCGGAACAGCCGCGTGACATTGGCACGATTGGCCTCTGGATCGCGCTGCGTAAATGCACCCCAGAATACGCCACACACGTCGCAGCTCTTCAGGAGCGTCAGGTTCAAGGGCAGCTTTGGAATGCCAGCCGGGAAGCCGACGACAAGATAGCGTCCCTCCCAGGCAATCGAGCGGAGCGCAGGCTCGCAATAATCGCCGCCAACGGCATCATAAATCACATCGGCACCATTGGGGCCAAGGACTGCCTTGAAGGCGTCGGCAAGGGCCTTGGATTGCTCCTTGTCGAAAGGCGACGTGCCATAGAGAATTGTCTCATCCGCTCCGGCCGCCTTGGCGGCCGCCGCTTTTTCCTCGGTGGAAACAGCGGCAACGACACGCGCGCCAAAGGCCTTGCCCAATTCAACGGCAGCCATGCCGACGCCGCCGGCAGCGCCAAGCACGAGCAGCGTTTCGCCTTCCTTCAGGTGCCCGCGATCAAGCAGGGCATGGATGGTCGTGCCGTATGTCAGCAGGAGCGACGCACCCTCTTCGAAACTGCGTTCCGGCGGCAACGCAAAAGCCTGTCCTTCGCCAAGGACAATCTTTTCGACCAACCCGCCATTTCCTGTTGTCGAAAGCACACGGTCTCCCGGCTTCCACTTGGTCACGCCTTCACCGACCGCTTCAACGACACCGGAAATCTCGCCACCGGGCGCAAATGGCCGCGGCGGTTTGAATTGGTACTTGTCCTCAATGATGAGAACGTCCGGATAGTTGATCGAGCACGCCTTGACCGCAACCAGGATCTGCCCCGGCCCCGCAACAGGATCCGGAACCTCTTCCAGAGCCAGCGTTTCGGGACCACCCACCGCCTTTGACAAAAGCGCCTTCATGCGTTCGCACCTCCTGCTTGCCACGGCCAGGCGGCAGCGGCACGTTGCTCATAGTTACTGATCTGGCCATCCATCGCCATGGTCATGCCGATTTCATCAAGCCCACCCATCAGGCACTGCTTGCGGAACGGGTCAATCTCGAAGGAAAAACGGTCCTGAAACGGCGTGGTCACTGTCTGGTTTTCCAGATCGACATGGATTTCGTCCGTCTTTGCGACCTCCATCAGCCGATCGATCGCCTCTTGCGGCAGGACGACAGTCAGAATGCCGTTCTTGAAAGCATTTCCTGAAAAGATATCCGAAAAACTCGGCGCGATGACAGCCTTGATACCCATGTCGCCCAGTGCCCAGGCCGCATGCTCGCGGCTTGATCCGCAGCCGAAATTATCGCCCGCAATGAGGATGGGCGATCCGGCATAGGCTGGGTCGTCGAACAGGTTGCCGGGCTCTGCCCTCAACGCTTCGAAAGCGCCACGCCCGAGGCCGATACGACTGATTGTCTTGAGCCAGTGAGCCGGAATGATGACATCCGTGTCCACATTCTTGCGCCCAAAGGGATAGGCCTTGCCCTCAACGTGATTGACGGGATCCATCAGGCGTCTCCTCCCAGCTCACGAACGTCCGAGAGGCGCCCAGTCACGGCCGCAGCGGCTGCCATTGCCGGCGAAACCAGATGCGTGCGCGCTCCCGGCCCTTGCCTGCCGACGAAATTCCGGTTCGAAGTCGATGCAGAGCGTTCGCCCGGCGGAACCTTGTCCGGATTCATGCCGAGGCATGCCGAACATCCCGGTTCCCGCCATTCAAGGCCCGCGTCCTTGAAGACGCGATCCAGGCCTTCTGCTTCTGCCTGTTCCTTCACAAGGCCAGAACCAGGCACAACAATGGCCCATTTGACGCCGGGCGCTTTCTTGCGGCCCTTCAGGACAGCCGCCGCAGCGCGCAAGTCTTCGATACGGCTGTTGGTACAGCTCCCGATAAAGATATTCTCGACCGCCACATCCTGCATCCGCATGCCCGGTTCCAGCCCCATATAGGCAAGCGATTTCCGCGCCGCCTCCTGCTTGGACGGATCGGCAAAGTCCATGGGATCGGGCACGACGCCCGTAATTGGAACCACATCTTCCGGGCTTGTCCCCCAAGTAACGTTGGGCGCGATTTCGGCCGCGTCGATCAGCACTGTCCGGTCGTAGGTGGCGCCCGGATCGGTCACGAGCGTGCGCCAATAGGACACAGCGGCGTCCCAATCCGCGCCCTTCGGTGCCATGGGTCGCCCCTTGAGATAAGCAAAGGTCACATCATCCGGCGCGATCAATCCGGCACGGGCCCCGCCCTCGATCGACATGTTGGAGACGGTCAGCCGCCCTTCGACGGATAGGGCACGGATCGTCGATCCGGTATATTCGATGACATGACCTGTGCCACCCGCAGCGCCGATCCGGCGGATGATTTCGAGCGCCAGATCCTTGGCGGTCACGCCAGGACCAAGCGCACCCTCAACCCGAACTTCCATTGTCTTCGACGGCGTCAACAGCAGCGTCTGGGTCGCAAGGACATGCTCGACTTCAGACGTACCGATGCCGAACGCGAGCGCGCCGAGTCCGCCGTGACACGCCGTATGGCTGTCTCCGCACACAATGGTCGTTCCGGGCAGGGAGAAGCCTTGTTCCGGGCCGACAACGTGAACAATGCCCTGTTCCCGGTCGGTCGCGCCGATATACCGGATACCGAAGGCCGGCGCATTCTGTTCAAGCGCGGCAAGCTGCTGCGCGCTTTCGGGATCCGCGATTGGCAGGCGATTTCCCGCAGCATCCTTGCGCGGGGTTGTCGGGAGATTGTGATCCGGCACGGCCAGCGTCAGGTCAGGGCGGCGCACTTTGCGACCCGCCACCCGCAGCCCTTCGAACGCCTGCGGGCTGGTGACTTCATGGACGAGGTGACGGTCGATGAAGACAAGGCAGGTGCCGTCCGCACGTTGATCGACAACATGGGCGTCCCAGATTTTTTCATACAGTGTGCGAGGTCGTGAAGCCATGCCGAGGGCCTTAAGCATGGATTCTCCGGATTCGCAAAGAAGCAATCGTTGCACGATCGAAAACCTGCCCTTAACGACTGGTCGATGGACGCTTTGCTCACCTCCACCCTGATCGTGGCTCTGGCGGAAATGGGCGACAAGACGCAGCTTCTGGCGATCATCCTCGCCACGCGCTTTCGCAAACCCTTGCCGATCGTCGCCGGAATATTGGTTGCAACTCTTGCCAACCATGCATTGGCCGCCTTTGCGGGCGTAACCGTTGCGTCCCTGCTCGACGGACCGTGGTTCCGCTATGCCGTGGCGGTATCATTCATTGCCATGGCGGGATGGACGCTGATTCCCGACAAGGCAGATGATGAAGCCGGTCAGGCAAGCCGGTTCGGACCTTTCATCACGACCTGCATTGCCTTTTTCATTGTAGAGATCGGAGACAAGACACAGATCGCGACGATCGCTTTGGGCGCGCGGTTCCAGAGCGTGCTGTGGGTCACCATGGGCACGACGCTCGGCATGATGATCGCCAATGTGCCCGCAGTCTATATGGGCCACGAACTTGTCAAACGTGTGCCGCTGCGCACTGTCCAGATCGTGGCGGCCTTGCTGTTCCTGGGACTCGGACTCTGGCTCGCAGCGGAGACAGCCGGTCTTGTCTAGGGGCGCGGTCAACCGCTCCTGAAGTCGGCCAGTATATCGCCTGAGTCGCGCAACTCCTCTTCGTGGCTTGCCTCGCGCCAGCTTTCGGCCAGGGCTTCCGCTTCCCACTGCTGCATGGCCGGATGCGCAATGATGTGATCGACCCATGCCTGACCCGCACCAACCTCAAGCCCATAGGTCCGAACCCGGTAAGCTACTGGCGCAAAAAAGGCATCGACCGCGCCGAAGGCACCGCCACCCAGCCAGGGACCACCGAAGCGGGACAGGCCTTCTGCCCAAAGCTCCTTCAGCCTCTCCACGTTTTGCGCGACGGC
>Ga0075163_10004731_pt1 | contig 18225 bp, 14 predicted proteins | sample JI1023141ADNA_FD_71478 | JGI IMG/M metagenome (GOLD analysis project Ga0075163, IMG submission 71478) | Wastewater effluent complex algal communities from Wisconsin, to seasonally profile nutrient transformation and Carbon sequestration -... | ecosystem: Engineered > WWTP > Effluent > Algae...
ATAGCTCAATTGGTAGAGCATCGGACTCTTAATCCGCTGGTTGTAGGTTCGATTCCTACTGCCCTCACCCGTCGAGGGAGCTGAAAGGCTCCCTCGAGTCATTTTCGGCCTCATCGCCGGCGCGCGCCGGCTATCCGATCGCGCCCCCTCCAACGGCCCAGATCTCCCGGAGCGGCAGCGACGCCGGGCCGGGGCTGTGCGACAGAATCGTTACGGATGCGCGTCTTTCTGATGAACCGGGTGCCGACCTGGATCGTGGACGGCCTCGCGCGGGAGGGGTGGCGCGGTCAGGTGGTCGACGAGCCGGCGCAGGTGCCGGTCGACGCGGCCCTGGTCCTGGTGGGGGAGCCGGACCGGGCGCTCGTCCTGGCCGTCCACCATCGGGCCCCCGAGGCCGCGGTGGTCGGATGTGGCGCCGCGGCCGAAGCCACCGCCGAGCTGATCGCGGTCGGCGTCGATGACCTCCTGCCGATGGCGCCACCGGTCGACGCCGCCACCCGCCTGGCCTTGATCGCGCAGCGGGCGCTCCGCCGACCGGCCGGGGTGAGCGCCTTCGGCGACGTCCTCGAGCTCGTCCTGTTTCGCGCCAGCGCGGCGACCGGCGACGTGCAGTTCGTCAACGACGCCGCGTTCCGCGCCGGCCTGGCGACGGCGGATCACGTCGGGGCTGGCTCGGGCTGGCGCGCGGCGATCCACCCCGACGACCTCGATGAGGTCGACCGTCGCCGACGGGACGCCCTGGCTGGCGCGCCCCAGAGCTTCGTCCACCGGTTCATCGCCCGCGACGGCGGCCAGCGCTGGGTCCGAGCGTCGCTGCGCCGGGTCGGCGACAGCCTGTTCGGGAGCCTGCTCGACATCACCGCCGAGCGCGACCTCGAGCGGTCGCTATCGCTCATCGCCTACGAGTGGCGGGCCATCCTCGACAGCGTGCCCCTTGGGGTCATCCTGTTCGACGACCGGCGGCGGATCGTCCGGCTCAACGCCGCGGCGCTCGAGGTCTTCGGCACCTCCTTCGCCGAGCTGGTCGACGCCCCGCTCGACGACTTCATGGCGTGGCAACCGTGGGCCACCGCCGCGCCGCTGGTCGCGCAGGTCCTGGCCGGCGCGTCGACCGCTAGCGCGGTCAGCCACCCTGAGCCCGACGGGCGCGCCTGGTCGCTATCGGTGACCCCCTTGCGCGCCGACCTGGGCGGGGAGCGGCGCGCCATCCTCCTGGTCCGCGAGGTCACCGACGACCTGCGCCTGCGCCGGACCGCCGAGCAAAACGAGCGGATGGCCAGCGTCGGCAGCGTGGTCGCGGGCGTCGCGCACGAGGTCCGCAACCCGCTGTTCGGGATCTCGGCCATCGCCGACGCGCTCGAGATGCGGCTCAAGGATCTAGGCGAGCCGCTGCCGCACCTTCAGATGCTGCGGGTGGTAGTGGCGCGGCTGGCCAAGCTCATGAACGAACTCCTGGTCCTGGGCTCGACGGCGCGCCTCGAGCGCGAGCCGCTGGTGGTCGGCGAGGTCCTCGAGGAGGCCCGGCAGGCGGTGGCCCACCTGGCCGGCGAGCGCCAGGTGATGGTCGACCTGGCCGCGCCGCCCCACCCGGTGATCGCGGCCGCCGATCGCTCGCAGCTCGCCCAGGTCGTCCAGAACCTGCTCGACAACGCGATCCGCCACGCTCCGGCGGGCTCGGTCGTCACCGGCGCCGCCGTCGCGCTCGACGGCGGCCGGGTCCATATCACGGTCCGCGATCGCGGCCCCGGCTTCGGGCCCCATCGGGCGCGCGCCCTCGAGCCGTTCTATTCGCGGCGCAAGGACGGCACCGGCCTGGGGCTCGCGATCGTGCAGCAGATCGCGCAGCGCCACGGCGGTACGGTGAGCTTGTCCGATCACCCCGACGGCGGGGCCTTGGTCACGGTCGAGCTGCCGGCCGAGGGACCGACGTGACCGCCGGGCTGCTGATCGTCGAGGACGATGACGTCATCGGGTTCGCGATGACCGACTATTTCGGTCGATTGGGCTATCGCGTGGCGGTGGCCCGGACCTGCGCCGAGGCCCGATCGGCGGTCGCCGCTGGCGACTTCGATCTGGCGGTGATCGACAACGGCCTGCCCGACGGCGACGGCGTCGAGCTGGTGCGGGCCTTGATCGCCACCAGCCCTCACCTGGGCATCGTCATGGTCACCGGCCTCGGCACGATCGATCTGGTGGTGCGCGCTATCCGCGAGGGCGCGCGGAACTTCTTGACCAAGCCGGTCGAGCTGCCGGCCCTGGCCGTGATCCTGGCCCGGGTTCTCGAGGAGCGGCGCAACGAGCGGGTGGCGGCGACCGCGCGCAGCCGGCGGGCGACCGCGCTGCCGAACCCCGCCTTGGCGTTGCCGGCTGCCATCCGCGAGGTCGGCCAGCGGGCCGCGGAGGTCCCGGTCGCGGTCCTGATCCTCGGCGACACCGGCACCGGCAAGGGCTACCTGGCGCGCTGGCTCCACAGCAACGGCCCGCGTCGCAACGAGGCCCTGGTCGAGCTCAACTGCGCGGGGCTGTCGCGCGAGCTGGTCGAGTCGGAGCTGTTCGGTCACGATCGCGGCGCGTTCACCGGCGCCGACAGCTCGAAGCCGGGCCTCCTCGAGCTGGCCCACAACGGCACGCTCTTCCTCGACGAGGTCGCCGAGCTCGATCTGGTGGTCCAGGCCAAGCTCCTCAAGGTCCTCGAGGATCAGCGGTTCCGGCGGGTCGGCGGCACGCAAGATCGCCGGGTCTCGGTCCGGGTGGTGTCGGCGACCAGCCGCGACCTCGAGGCCATGGTGGCGCGCGGCGAGTTCCGTCGCGATCTGTACTTCCGCCTGGCCGGCGTGGTCATCGACATGCCGGCGCTGCGCGATCGGAGGGACGAGGTCCCGCGGCTGGTCGACGACGTGCTGCGCGACCTCGGCCTGCATCCGACACATCGGTTCTCCGACGAGGCCGTGGCGGTCCTGGTCAGCCACGATTGGCCCGGCAACGTCCGCGAGCTACGCAACGTCGTCGAGCGGGTCTGCCTGTTCACCCGCCAGCCGGTGATCGAGGCCAGCGAGCTGACGCCGCACCTGCGGCCGCTGCGGCGGTCGGCGGGGGTGATGGCGGCGGTGGCGCCGCCCGAGTCGCACGGTCGGCTGACCCTGGCCGAGCTCGAGCGCCGCCACATCGCCGCGACCCTCGATCAGGTCGACGGGCGGGTCGAGGTCGCCGCCGAGTGGCTGGGCATCCCGCGCAGCACGCTGTACGAGCGCCTGCGACGCTACGGGCTCACCCGCCGCGGGTGAGACTTCGTCCAGAATCCGGATTCTGGACGACCGCGGGACCGGGGGTTGGGCGTCGGATCGAAGGAAGCCGAGCGGTTAGCGTCGCCGAGCGGGCGGCATCTTCTGTGCAATCACCCGGCGGCGGTGAGTTCCCGCCCCTCGATCTTGATCGTCGAAGACGACCCGGTGGTCGGCTTCGCGATCGAGGACTACCTGCGCCACTGCGGCTACGCCGTGCGGGTCGCCGGCACCGTCGACTTCGCGCTGCGGATGCTCGAGCAGTACGCCCACGATCTGTTGATCGCCGATCTCCGCCTCGAGGGGACCGACTCGATCGACGGGCTCGAGCTGGCGAGCCAGTCGCTCCGCCGCGGCCAGGTCGCCCACGCGATCCTGGTCACCGCGTGGAGCGATGACTCGACGGTGACCCGGGCGGCCGTGGCGGGCGTGGCGGCGGTCGTCAAGAAGCCTGCGCCGCTCGCCGAGCTGGCGGCGCTCATCAACACCATCGTCGCCTCGCGCGACCCGGAGCCTGCATGACGCGCACCTTTCCCACGATCCTCCTGACTGCGGCGCTGGCCGCGCCCGCCGCCGCTCAGCCGACGCCGGCCGACCCGGTCGTCCCGACGCCCGAGGCGACGCCCGAGGCGACGCCGGAGCCGACCCCGGAGCCCACGCCCGAGCCGTCCCCCGCGCCGACCGCGTCGGAGCCGACCGCGTCGGAGCCGGCCGCGGCCGCGGCGCCGCCGTCGTGGGCCGACCGGGTCACGGTCACCGGCCTGGTCGACGGCTACGTGTCGGTGCCGTTCCAGGGCGACCTGCGCTCGCCCAGCGCGCTCCGGGTCTTCGACGGTGGCAACGGCTCGTTCCTCCTGGCCTACGCCGAGGTGGCGCTGAGCATCCCGGCGGGGCCGGCCGGGTTCCGCCTCGACCTCGGGTTCGGGCCGGTGGCCGATCTGACCAACCTCGAGACCACCACCACCGGCACCCCACCGACCACCGTCACCGGGCCGAGCGAGGTGATGAAGCACGTGCAGCAGGCCTACGCCAGCGCCAAGCTGCCGGGCGCGCGCGCGATCGTCATCGACGCCGGCAAGTTCGTCACCACCGCGGGCGCCGAGGTGATCGAGGCCAAGGACAACTGGCTCTACGGCCGCTCGATCCTGTTCGGCTACGCGATCCCGTTCACCCACACCGGCGTTCGCTTGACCGCGGCCATCGACGACCGGCTGTCGCTTCAGGCCATGGTCACCAACGGCTGGGACGTCGGCTTCGACGCCAACGACGCCAAGAGCTTCGGCGCCAGCGCGCTCTACGCCGACGCTGACAGCGGGCTCAACGTCGTCGCCACCGCGCTCGTCGGCGAGGAGGCCGACGAGGTCCGCGTGCTTGGCGATCTGGTGATCGGCAAGCGGGTGTCGGAGCGCCTGGCGGTCAACCTGAACGCTGACTTCGGCAAGGATGGCGACGCCACCTGGTTCGGCGCCGCGGCGATGGCCCGGCTCACGATCAACCCGAACCTCAACCTGGCGGCCCGCGCCGAGCACTTCCGCGATCCCGACGGCGCGCGCACCGGGGTCGCCGACGGCGTGGCCCTGACCGAGGTAACCGTCGGCGCCGGCGTGCCGGTCGGCGGCGGCGCCGAGTTCCGGTTCGAGGCCCGCCTCGACCTGGCCGACGCCGACATCTTCGACGGTGGCGCCAGCTCGACCCAGGGCACGGCCACCGCCGCGGCGCTGGCCTGGTTCTGACATGCTCGGGTCGGCGCTCGACGTCCTCACCTGCACCGTGGCGCGCGCCCACATCGGGCTGCCGCGGGCCGCGGTCGATCAGCTCATCGAGTATGAGCTGGCGCCGCTGCCGGCGCCGGCGCCGTACGTCGGCGGGCTGGGCGTCTACGCCGGTCGGATCGTGGTGTCGGTGGCGCTGACCCCGGCCTTGGGCCAGCGGCCGCGGACCACCCGCGGCGTCCTGGTCGCGGCGCCGGGCCCGACCCGGTGGTGCGTCGAGGTGTCGACGGTCGCAGGCTTCGCCGCCGCCGAGCTGGTGGTCGACGGCGACGGCGCCGGGGCCGGCCCGGGCTGGCTGCGCCGGGCTCGCCTGGCCAGCGGGGGCTCGATCATCGCGGTCGACGTCGTCGCGATGGTGGCCAGCTTGACCGCAGGGGTCGGCCATGGCGGATGACGTCGTCGTCGCCACCGCCGACCTCGACGACGAGGTCGTGCGGCACCTGGCCGCCGCCTGCGATCGCCTGGCGGCGCGCTACGTCGCGTGGGACGGCGGCGAGCTGCGCCTCGAGCGGCCGTCGCTCCTGGTCGCCGGCTTGCCGGCTGGGCAGCGTCGGGTCCCGCCACACCTGATGCGGCTGTGTACCGAGCAGCACCCCGGCACGCCGCTCTTGCTCTTGTGCCACGAGGGCCTGGTGTCGCCGACGGTGTCCCTGCACGGCGGCCAGATCGTCCTGGTCGGCCCGCCGTTCTCGAGCGCCCGGCTGTACGGCCGCCTGGCGGTGCTGGCCGCCGAGCGCGCCGGTCGCGAGCCCGACTCGGTGGTGTCGGTGATCGACGATCCGCACCAGCCGGTGTGGACCCGCGAGCGGCTGCACGCCGACGTCTGGGTCGCCAGCGTCGGCTGTCGTGGCCTGGGCGGTGGGGTGCCGCTGGCGCCGATCGTGAGCAACGGCCCCGACGGCGTCACCGCGCTCTTGCCGTGCCGACCCGACGCCGTGGTCGACGAGGCGAGCCGGATCGAGCTGACCGAGCGCCTGGCCGCGGCCGGCGCCGACCCCGGCCGTCTGACCGAGCTGCGCGACCGCGCGCCCGGGCTGGCCATGATCCACTACGACCGTCGGTCCGAGGAGTGGCGGGTGATCGCGCCGGCGGTCGACCACCTGCTGTGGCTGCACTCCGCGCATCGCCTGCCGGCGCTGTGGAACCTGAGCGCCGGGGTGGCGCGCCGCGGCGGACGGGTCGTGCGGGCGGCGGCCGGCGACCTCATGGTCGGCCTGACCGGGTTGCCCGACGGTGACTCCGACGAGCTGGCCGCCAGCGGCTACGACCAGGTCATGCGCCGCGGCGGGCACTCGCTCCTGGCCGCGCTCGAGCGTCGCCTGCACGCGGTGCCGCGCGCCCTAGCCGGCGTGCTGGTGGAGATCCGGCCATGAGCAGCCTGCGCATCCTGGTCATCGACGACAGCTTGACCATCCGCAAGCTGGTCGAGATCGCGCTGCGCGGAAGCGAGCACGTCATCGAGTACGCGGCCAGCGGCCAGGCCGGCATCGACCGCGCCGCCGAGCTGCAGCCCGAGTTGGTGCTGTGCGACTACGTCTTGCCCGATCGTCGCGGCGACGAGGTGTGCCGCGCGATCGCGCGCGATCCGCGCAGCCAGCGGGCGGCGCTGGTGGTGATGACCGGCAAGCAGGAGCAGGTCCGCGCCCACTTCGCCGACCTGACGATCCTCGACTACCTGCCCAAGCCGTTCGCGCCCGAGGCGGTGGTCGCGCTGGTGGCCAAGGCGGCGACCCGGCGCGCCCCGACCTTCGCCGCCACCCGCGAGACCGCGCTGGCGCTGGCGTCATCGTTCCGGGCCGCGCTCTACGAGGTGTTGTGCGAGCGGCTGGCCCGGATCCCGGCCTGGTCAGGTGAGCTCGGCGCTGAGACCCCGGCGACGTTCTTCGCCCGCAAGCTGTTCACCGAGTCGGTCCTGGCCGAGCTGTTCGAGGCGCTCCTGCCGATCTATCAGCAGACCCGGACTCGGGTGCGCGATCGCAACCTGGTCGCCGAGGGTTCGCTGGCCGGGCTGCGACCGGCGCGCTTGATCGAGCTCGCGCTTGGGTTGGTCGGGACCAGCGAGCTGACCTTCGTCGCCGATGGCGGCACCACGGTGTTCTTCATCACCGGCGGACGCCTGTACCTCGGCACGCCCGGCGCCGCGGCGGCCGCCGCGACCGCCGACCCCGCGACCCTGGCCGAGGCCCTGCGCGGCCACGACGGCCGCTTCACCTGGCGCCGCCTCGAGCTCGTGCCGGCGGCGATGTGCGGCGCGCCGATCGACGCGCGCCAGCTCCAGCTCGAGTGCCTGCGGCAACACGACGATCTGCCGGTGGTCGCGCCGCACCACCTGCTCTTGCGGTGCGCCGGCTTCAGCGACCGCGTGCGCGGCCTGGCGCTGTCGCGCGAGGAGCAGCGGGTCGTCACGCTGGTCGATGGCGCCGCGACCGCCGGCGACGTGGTCCGGCGCCTCGAGGCCACGCCGGCGGTGGCGCAACAAGCGATCGCGCGGCTGGTCGAGCTCGGCCTCTTGCGTCACCGCCGCGGCGATCGCGGCGACGACCCCGGCCCCCAGGACGACGTCAGCGGCCAGCTCATCGCGGTGGTCGACGCCGACGCCGATCACTTCAGCACGCCGCTGGCGCGCTACCTGGCCGAGGTCGCGCCGACAGTCGGGGTGATCGCGATCGACGGCCACAAGGGCGTCGACGCGGTCCTGACCCCGCGCCCGACCTCGGTGATCATCGACGCCACTGCCCACCGCGGCCTGGCGCAGGCGCTGGCCGCACGCCCCGGTGGACCGCGCGTGATCGCGGTGCTCAGCGACGACCTCGGCGACGACGACGCCCTGCGCGCCGCCGGCTGCGCCGCGGTGCTGGCCAAGCCCATCCACGTCCACGACCTGCGCCTCGCCGTCACCGGCGTGACGCCGAGCGCGTCCCGCGATCCGCAACCCTAACCACCTCCCAGGAGCCCATGTTCACCATCCTCATCATCGACGACGCCCAGACCGACCGCGAGCTGGTCGGGCGCGTCGTCACCGCCGCCGGCCACCGCGCGGTCTACGCCAGCGACGGCGCCGCCGGGGTGGTCGCCGCCAAGGAGCACAAGCCGGCGATGATCTTTCTCGACGTCGTCATGCCCAACCAGGACGGCTTCGCGACCTGCCGCCAGCTCAAGCGCGATCCGGCGACCGCGACCATCCCGGTCGTGCTGGTGACGTCGAAGAACACCGACAGCGATCGGTTCTGGGGCAAGAAGCAAGGCGCCGACGATCACGTCGGCAAGCCCTTCGCGCCGGCCGACCTCGAGGCCCTCATCAAGCGCTACGTGCGGTGATGCGGCCGCCCCCCGCCAGTGAACCCCGGCCCGGCCCGCGCTCGTCGTCGGCCAGCGGCGCCCCGACCGGCTCCTCCGGTCGGGCGCCGGCGATCGGCCTGTGCGTGTTCGACGTCGCCGCCGGCCGCTTCGCCCTCGACGTCGGCGTGGTCGGCGAGGTCGTGCCGGTCGAGCGCTCGATCGTGGTGCCGCGGGCGCCCCATGGCGTCCTCGGGCTGTTCAACCTGCGGGGGATCGCGGTGGCGCTGCTCGATCTGGCGGTGCTGCTCGACATGCCCGACCCGGGGCCGCGTCGCCCGGGGACCGGAGCGCCGCTCGGCCTGGTGCTGCGCGCTGGCCCGACGGTCCTGGCCGCGCTCCGGGTCGACGCGGTCGTGACCGTGATCGCCGCCGCCGCCGCCGCGCCGGTGCCGTCCGATCGGCAGGCCGACCACCCGGCGGTGGCTGGCTTCGTCTCGACCCCGGCGACCGGGGTGGTGTCCCTGCTCGACGACGCCTTTCTGCAACAACGCATCGCAACCCTGCGCTCGCGCGAGCTGCAGGCGCACTAGGAGGACCTCATGACCGCCCCCTCGTCATCTGGAGCCGTCGCCGTCGTGCGTCGGGCCTTCACCCCGGCCACCTGGCTGCTCAACCGCCTGCGCTACGCGCCCAAGTTCGTGTTGATCGGCTTGGTCTTCTTCTTGCCGTTCGCCTACGTGTCCTATCTGCAGTTCCAGGGCACCAGCGCCGACGTCGAGTTCAACCAGGCCGAGCGCGAGGGCGTGAGCTACCTGGCGCCGACCACCAGCTACCTCTACGCCTTGCAGCGCCACCGCCTGTTCGCGGCCGCGGCCGCCGCCGGCGATCCCCAGGCGCGGGCCAAGGCCGACGAGGCCGCCGCCGACGCCGCGCGCTGGGAGAAGGAGGTCGACGCGGTCGACGCCCGGGTCGGCGGGCTCCTGCGCACCACCGCCCGCTGGCGCGAGGCCAAAGCGGCGTGGGCCGCCGCCCGCGATGGCCGGTTCGCGTCCGCCCGTGAGGCCGATCAGGCCCACGCCGCGGCCAACGCGGTGGTCGCCGATCTGATCGTCAACTACGTCGGCAACTACTCGAAGCTAATCCTCGACCCCGATCTCGACAGCTACTGGCTCATGGACGCGGTCATCCTCAAGCTGCCGTTCCTCGGCAACACCACCGCGCAGCTCGCGGCGGTGGCGCTGGTGTCGTCGGCCGACGCCACCTCGACCCAGCTCGAGCTGGCGGGCCTGTCGGCGCTGATCGACACCAGCGCTGGCGACCTGAAGGCGGTCAACCTGGCGACCGCGATCAAGGAGACCAAGAACTTCGGCCGCAGCCGGACCCTGGCGCGGCTGAGCGACCCGATGGAGCAGCTGAGCGTCACCCTGGCCGGCACCCGGGCCGCGGCGCTGCGCGAGTACGGCGGCGTGGCCCCGACCCGCAACCCCAGCCCGGTGATCGACGCCACCGCGCAGTCGCTGGCCCAGCTCCACGGCTTCGCCGGCGCGATCATCCCCGAGCTCGACGGGCTGATCGCCAAGCGCGTCGCGCGCTACCAGGTCGATCGCCGCAACGCGCTCATCGCGGCGGTGGTCGCCAGCGTCCTCCTGGTCTACCTGTTCGTCGGGTTCTTCTTCGCGGTTCGCGACTCGATCGCCGCGATCGGTGACGCCACCCGGCGCATGATCGCCGGTACCACCGAGCGGTTCGCGCTGTCGAGCAAGGACGAACTCGGCCAGGTCGCGGTCGACTACAACGCCATCAACGCCGCGCTGGTCGAGTCCCGTACCTTGCAGGCCAAGGTCCAGAAGGACAACGACGAGCTGCAGGAGAACATCATGCAGCTCCTGGTCGCGGTGTCCGACGCCTCCGACGGCAACCTGACGACCCGCGCCCCGATCACCGCCGGCGCGCTCGGCAACGTCGCCGACGCCTTCAACCAGCTCATGGAGTCCTTGCAGGCGCTGATCGGCGACGTCAAGGCGCAGGTCGAGCAGACCCGGTCGGTGGCCGAGCAGATCAACCAGGCCTCGCAGGCCATGACCCAGGGCGCGACCCGCCAGGCGCTCGAGGTCAAGGAGGCCACCGCGATCGCCGAGCAGATGGCCGTCAAGATGCGCGACGTGTCGCGCGACGCCGCCAACGCCGCCGAGGCGGCCCGCAACACCGAGGCCTCGGCGGTCGACGGTCAGCGCTCGGTCGAGGACGTCATCGGCGGCATGGAGGGCCTGCGGCAGAACGTCCAGGCCGGCGCCAAGAAGATGAAGGGGCTAGGCGATCGGTCGATGGAGATCACGACCATCGTCAGCACGATCAACCGGATCTCGGAGCAGACCAACATGCTCGCGCTCAACGCCGCGATCGAGGCGGCGCGCGCCGGCGAACACGGCCGCGGCTTCAGCGTCGTCGCTGAGGAGGTCCGCAAGCTGGCCGAACGGACCGCGGCCGCGACCAACGAGATCGAGAAGCTGGTGAAGGCCATCCACGTCGAGACCAACGAGACGGTCGCGGCGATCGAGCACCAGACCCAGATCGTCGAGCAGGAGGCCCAGGTGGTCGGTAACGCCGGCGTCTCGCTGCGCAAGATCCGCGAGGTCTCGACGCGATCGGCCGAGCTGGTCGCGACCATCACCCAGATCGCCAACGCCGAGGCCGAGCGGACCCGCCAGGTGGTGGCGACGATGACCCAGATCCAGCAGATCGCGGCGGCGACGCAGCAGGGGGCCGACGGCACCCTGGCCACGGTCGGCCAGCTCCTGCACATGTCGACCCGATTGTCGGACTCGGTGGCGCGGTTCCGCGTCGCCGCCTGATCGTCGTCCCGCCTCGCCCGGCCGCCGCCAGGAGCGCCCATGACCTTCTCGCTCGATCTCGTCCGCGACAGCGTGCAAAGCGACGTCAGCAACTTCCTCGGTCGGATCGAGGACCAGGCGCGGGCCCTCGCCGAGCTGCCGCTGTCCTGGCCCGCGGGCCCGGCGCTCGAGGCGATCGGCATCCAGTGCCACGGCATCGCCGGCACGACGTCGCTGGTCGGGCTGAGCGCGATGTCGTCGAGCGCCCGGCTGCTCGAGCACCTGGCCGAGGTCGGCAAGGAGCTGGTCGCCGAGCTCGAGCTGATGGCGGCGCGAACCCGCGACCTGGGCGGCCTGTACCTCGACGGCGCCGCCGCGCTTCGGGCGATGCTGGCCCATGAGCTGGCCGGCCAGGGCCAGGAGTCGGCCCGGCTGTCGGCGCAGCTGAACGAGCGGATCGAGGTCGCGCAGGCCGGCGACCTGCGTCCAGCGCCGCCGCCGGCCGCCGCCGCCGCCTCGCGGATGCCCACGACCCCGAGCGTGCCGCGGCGCGCGGTCGCCGATCCGGCCGAGGTGCCAGCCGAGCTGGCCGCGATCTTTCGCGAGGAGGCGCGCGAGGCGCTGGTGACGATGCGCGAGCTGGTGCGGGCGTGGCTCGCGGCCCCGGGGCCGGCCACGACCGAGCCGATCGAGCGCCTGTTCCACACCCTCAAGGGCGCGGCGGCCACGGTCGGGCTGACCGAGGTCGCCGAGCTGGCCAAGACCCTGCAACTCCGGCTGGCCGCCGCGGTCGACGGCGACGAGCCGATCGACTCCGACTTCATCGCCGACATCGCCCGCGACGCGACCTGGTGGTTCGAGCTGGCCGGGGTCCCCGACGCCAGCCTGATCGCGCGCGGCGAGTCGCCGCTGGTGCTGTTCCGGCGCGAGGCCGCGCGCCTGCTGGCCGAGCTGACCGCGAGCCCCCTCGACCGATCGGAGGCGGCCCGCTCGCTGCATCTGCTCAAGGGCTCGGCCCTGGTGGTCGGCGAGACCCGGTTCGCCGACGCGGTGGTCGCGGTCGAGGCCATGCTGGCCAATCACCTCGACCTGGTGACGATCGGCGAGGCGCTCGCCGGGCTGATCGAGTCCATCGACGGTCCGGCCACGCCGGCGACGGCACCGGCGGCCCACCCGGCGCCCGCGGTCCCCGCGGCGCCGCCGCCGGCGATCGATCCCGAGCTGTGGGAGGCGTTCCACCAGGAGTGCCAGGAGCTGCTCGACGGTCTGGACCGCGGCATCCTCGCCCTCGACGCGCGGGCCGGCAAGCCGGCGCTGGCGGCGCTGTTTCGCCAGTACCACACGCTCAAGGGCTCGGTGAACACGATCGGCCTGGCCGGCCTGGGCGCGATCGTCCACGACGTCGAGGATGTCCTCGAGCGCCTGGGCGACGCCGCAGCGCCGCGGATCGACAAGGCCCTGGTCGAGGCGCTGCTCGAGGCGCAGCGGCTGATCAAGCGCGGGCTCGTCGAGGCCGGGCGCGGCGAGCTAGCGCTCGATCGCCGGCGCCTCGACGGTCGGCTGCGGGCGCTGGCGGCGCCAGTCGGCGAGTCGGCCAGCGCCAGCCTGGGCTCGAGCCCCGGCGCGAGCGCCAGCGTCGACCCGCCGTCGGTCGGCTCGGTCGGCTCGGTCGGCTCCGCCGGCTCGGCCGGCTCGGCCGGCGACAGCGGCGCCAGCGGGCTGGGCGACGATGGCCGGCGCTACGTCCGGGTCGCCCTCGATCGCCTCGACGCGCTCATGAACCTGGCCGGCGAGCTGGTGATCGGCCGGTCGCGTCTGGTCGAGCGCAGCTCGCTGTTGCGGGCGATCCAGCGCGACCTCGGCGTCGGGCGGCAGCGCCTGGTCGACACCGTCGACCGGTTCTCGGCCGAGCACGAGTTCGCCAACCTCGACGGCCGCGGTCGAGCCCGGCCGGCGGCCGACAAGCTGGAGGCCGGGTTCTCGGCGCTCGAGCTCGATCGCTACGACGACGTCCACATCCTGGCCCGCAGCCTGACCGAGCTGTCGACCGACTTCCGCGAGATGGACAGCGAGCTGGTGCGCGAGCTGCGCAACTTCCACGAGGACGCCGATCGCTTGGGCGCGATCGTGTCGTCGCTGCAGGGCGAGATCACCCGGGCCCGGATGATCCCGGTCGACAACCTGTTCGCGCGCCTGCGCCTGCCGATCCGCGACGCCGCCGAGCGCGAGCGCAAGGAGGTCCGGGTCACGACCAGCGGCGACGACGTGGCCCTCGACAAGGCGATCGCTGACGCGCTGTTCGCGCCGTTGCTCCACCTGGTGCGCAACGCGGTCGGCCACGGCCTCGAGCGACCCGAGGTCCGGACCGCGCGCGGCAAGGCGGCGGTCGGCACGATCCACCTGGCGGCCCGCCAGGAGTCGGGGCAGATCGTCCTCGAGATCGGCGACGATGGCGCCGGCCTCGATCGGGCGGCGCTCTTGGCCAAGGGCAAGGCCCTGGGCCTCGTCGGTCCCGAGGTCACGGCCGAGGACCCAGCGGTCACCGAGCTGGTGTTCGCGGCCGGGGTCTCCACGGCGGCGGCGGTCGACGCGGTGGCCGGCCGCGGGGTCGGCGGCAACGTCGTCAAGCGCGCGGTCGATCGCCTGGGCGGCTCGGTGCGCGTCAAGCCGACCGCGACCGGGACCACGTTCGTCATCACGCTGCCGATGACGCTGGCCATCACCCGCGCGGTGATCGCCCGCGCCGGCGACCTCCAGCTCGCGGTGCCGCTGTCGTTCGCGCAGCGCATCCGCGACGCTGCCGACGTCGCCCTGGTCGAGTCGGCGGGGGTCCGGCGGATCCACGAGGGCGAAGAGCTCCTGACCGTGACCTCGCTGGCCCAGCTCCTCGGGCAGCCGGCCGGCCGGCCGGCCGGCTACGTCGTCGTGCGGATCGGAGACGACGCCCTCGCCCTCGAGGTCGACGCCGTCATCGGCCAGGAGGAGATCGTGGTCAAGCCGCTCGGCACCGTCCTCGACGGGCACCCGCTGTTCGCCGGCGTGACCTTCCGCGGCACCGGCGAGCTGGCCCTGATCCTCGACGTGCCCGGCCTGGTCGAGCTCGCCGGCGGGACCCGGCTGGCGGCGGCGCCGGCGCCGGTGGTGGCGCCCACCCCGGAGGTGGCGACCAGCGCGCCCGTCGAGCTCATGATGTCGGTGGCGCCGGGCGTCAGCGCCGCGCCGGGGCTGCGGGTGCTGTTCATCGACGACTCGGTGTCGGTCCGCAAGGTGGCCGAGCGCACGCTGCGCGGGCTCGGCGCCGAGGTCACGACCGCGATCGACGGCGTCGACGGCCTCGATCGTCTGCGGGCCGGCGGGTTCGACCTGGTGTTCACCGATCTCGAGATGCCGCGCATGCACGGCTACGATCTGCTGCGCGAGATTCGGTACGTCCCGGCCTACGCCGAGCTGCCGGTGGTCGTGGTGTCGAGCCGCTCGGGGCAGAAGCACCAGGACCAGGCCCGGGCCCTGGGCGCGACCGACTACCTGACCAAGCCGTTCTCCCCCGAGTCGCTGGCCGCGGTGCTGTCCAAGTGGGGCCGCCGTGGCTAGCGCCGCGCCGCGCCAGGTGCTGTACGTGCGGGCCGGGGGCCTGCTGTTCGCCCTCGACGCGGCCCAGGTCGAGCGCATCGTCGCGCTCGATCAGGTCGACGCCGCGGTGGTCCGCCCCGGCGCGCCGCCGTCGCAGGTCCAGGTCGGCGGTCGCTGGTACGCGGTGCGGGCGCTGGCCGAGCTGTTCGGCGGCCAGGGCGAGAGCGCGGCGCTGGTGCTGCTCGAGATCGAGCCGGAGGTCCGGGTCGCCCTCGCGGTCGCGGCGTGCCTGCGCCTGGCGCCCGCGCCGCCGCTGGCCAAGGTGCCGCCGGGCGTGTTGCGGCGCGGCGGCGACGGCGTGCTGGGCGCCTTCGTCGGGGGCGAACTCGGGGCCAGCCTCGGGCTGGCGGTCGGGCTGGCGATCGACGTCGGCGCCGCCCTCGGCCCCCGCGAGCGCGGCGCGATCCGCGGCGAGCTGGCGTCGGCGGCGGTCGACGACTGGGGCCCGGCATGACCGGACCCGAGCGGGCCACCCCACGGCCGATGCGCAGCGCCCGCGACAGCGCGCCGCCGCTGCCGACCGGCGGCGCCACCGTGCTGGTGGTCGACGGCGACGCGGTGACCCGCCGGTTCGTCGAGTTGGCCCTGGCGCCCGAGCAGCGCCTGCACGTCGAGACCGCCGCGACCGCGGCCGCGGCGATCGATCTGATGCGCACGACGCCGTGCGATCTGATCGTCACCGAGGCGCGCCTGCCCGATCTCGACGGCCTCGATCTGGTGCGCCGGCTGCGCGGCCGCGGCGTCGGCCACGAGCTCACGATCATGGTGCTGAGCGCCGACGAGCGCGTCGAGCGCAAGGTCGCGGCGTTCGCCGCCGGCGCCGACGACTACCTGGGCAAGCCGTGCGCGCTCGACGAGCTGCGCGCGCGAGTGGTCCGGCGCCTGCGCCGGCGGTTCGCCGAGCGCGCCGAGCGCCAGCGTCGAGTCGCGACCTTGGCCGGCCAGCTCTCGGCGATGCCGTTGCCCGACCTGGTCGGCGTGCTGGCGATGGGGGGCAAGCCCGGGACGCTCGAGATCCACACCGACCGCGGCCAGGGCCGCCTGTACTTCGCCGACGGCCGGATCGTCCACGCCACCTACCTCTCGGTGTCGGGGGCGCGCGCCTTCTACCACCTGTTCGCCGAGCAGCACGGCAGCTTCCAGCTCTACGACGGCTGCGACGCCCTCGAGCACACCGTCCATGAGTCGGTCACCGGGTTGATCATGGAGGCGGCGCGCCTGCTCGACACCGCGCGGGCCCAGGGCGGCACCGGCGCGGCGCCGGGCGACGGCGAGCCCCGGCCGGTGGCGTTGCCGATCAGCCTGCGTCGCCTCAACCCCGATCGCGACCTGGCCCTCGGCTTCACCCGCGACCTCACCGACGTCTACAACCAGGCGACGCTCGAGCTGTGCCCGGCCAGCGACCTCGCCGCCTGGGTCCATCGACCAGCGCGGGGGCCGCGCCTGCAGGCGGTGGTGGTGGCGCCGGCCTTGACCGGCGCCGCGGCGATCGCGTCGATGGCCACCGCGCCGGGGGAGCGCGAGTTGGCGGCGGCGGTCGGCGGCGAGCCCCTGACCCTGGTCGCCACCATGCGCGGGCGCGAGCAGCGCGAGCTCGATCTCCTGCTCTTGCCCGTCGACGGGGCCGACGCGGTCATGGCCGCGCTCGGTCGCCGGCCGGAGCTGCTCATCCTCGGCGGTCCCCAGGGCGAGTTGATCGCGAACTGGCGGGCCTACCCCGAGGCCCTGGCCCGCCTCGGCGCAGCGGTGGTGGTGGCGGTCGGCGCCGAGGGCTTCGGCGCCGCGGTGGCGGCCGAGCTGACCGGGGTGACCGCGGTCGGGTGCTGTCGCCGGGTCGGCGAGCTGGCCGAGCCCGGGGAGCTGCGTCGGGCCTTGGTCGAGGGCCTGCGCCTGTGGCTGAGCGCCGCCCGATGACCAAGCGCACCGGACCACCGACGCCGTGGCCGGCCGCCTTGCCCGACGAGGTGTTCGCGACCGGTGCGGGCGCGGCGCGCCCAGGCGCGCCGACGGTGCCGCCGACCGTCGCCGAGAGCGAGCCCCCCGAGCTGCCCGAGGTCGGCACGGTGATCGATCGCTACCGCATCGAGGGCGTGATCGGCCGCGGCGGGTTCGCGGTGGTGTTTCGCGGGCGCCACGTGATGCTCGACATGCCGGTCGCGATCAAGCTCTTGCGACCGTCGGTGGTCCGCCGCGCGCCGCACCTGGCGATGACCTTGTGCGACGAGGCCCGCCTGGCCGCGCGGATCGCTCACCCCAACGTCGTCCGCGTCCACGACGTCCACCACAGCGACGCCATCACCTTCATCGTGATGGAGCTGTGCGAGGGCGAGACCCTGTCGGAGCTGATCGCGCGCAAGGGCCGCGTCGCGCCGGCGCGGGCGCTGCGCATCGGCCACGCGGTGGCGTGTGGGCTGCGCGCCGGGCTGGCCGGCCAGATCATCCACCGCGACATCAAGCCGGCCAACATCATCGTCACCACCGGTGGCGCGCCCAAGGTGGTCGACCTCGGCCTGGCCCGCCGGATCTCGGCGGCGATCGACGAGCGGCCGGCCCCGCGCGGCATGGTCGGGACCCCGGGCTACATGGCGCCCGAGCAAGCCCTCGACCCCGACGGCGTCGACTTTCGCGCCGACGTCTACGCGCTGGGCGTGACGCTGTACCACGCGGTGGTCGGGGCCCCGCCGTTTGCGACCGGCGATCCGCTGCGCGCGCTGGCGCTGCACCAGAGCGCGGCGATCACGCCGCCGAGCGCGCGGGCGCCCGGCCTGCCGGCGGCGGTCGATCACTTGCTCTTGTGGATGCTCGAGCGCAATCGCGAGCGCCGCCCGGCGTCGTACGATGTCCTGATCGCGGCGATGCGCCGCACCCTCGACGACCTCGAGCGCGCCGACCGCGAGCGCTGACCGTGGTCGCCGGGTCCGCAACCGGTGCGCCCCGGCGCGGCGGCGCTGCCAGGTTTGCGCCCTGACCGTCGTCGGCGCCGGCGCGCGGTGGTGCGCCGCTTGCTTCTCCTCAGGGCGTGGCCAGCGCTGTCGAGCCGATCCTGCGCGCCCGTGGGCTCCGCAAGACCTACGGCGTCGGCCCAACCGCGGTTCACGCCCTCGACGGGGTCGACTTCGACCTGGCGGCCGGCGAGCTCCTGGTCCTGCTCGGCCCCTCGGGCTCGGGCAAGTCGACGCTCCTCAACCTGCTCGGTGGCCTCGACACTCCGACCGCCGGCGAGCTGCGCTACCGCGATCGCGACCTGACCCGGGCCAGCGATGACGAGCTGACCGAGTTCCGCCGCGCCCACGTCGGCTTCGTCTTCCAGTTCTACAACCTGATCCCGAGCCTGACCGCGCGCGAGAACGTGCTCCTGGCGGCCGAGCTGGTCGCCGCGCCGATGCCGGCGGCCGAGGCGCTGGCGGTGGTCGGACTCGGGCCGCGCCTCGA
>Ga0075163_10004733_pt1 | contig 18223 bp, 13 predicted proteins | sample JI1023141ADNA_FD_71478 | JGI IMG/M metagenome (GOLD analysis project Ga0075163, IMG submission 71478) | Wastewater effluent complex algal communities from Wisconsin, to seasonally profile nutrient transformation and Carbon sequestration -... | ecosystem: Engineered > WWTP > Effluent > Algae...
GTAGAAGCCACGAGATCGAGTGTTTCCAACATCAGTGATCCTTCCCGCCAAGCTGCCCGCTCGGCGTGTCAGACCAAGATCAGATCCACCGTCTTTCCGACACTCCCTACATCTGCTCGTTCAGAGTCGCTGGCCGCCAAGGCATCCGCTTCGAATTAGGTTCCGCGGGCTTACCCGCTCCCAGTGGGGTTCCGCGCCCGTACTCGTATCGCTATGAACTCGCTTCGCGTGCGGGAGGTTTCACCAACTGGCAGCCGGGTCCAACGCTTACACATCGCAAAGGATCTTCCAGTACATCGTGAAGAACTTGAGAAGCACTGTGCGTTGCAGGCGAGTTGATCGCGGCTAAGCCCGAGGGCGGAGGCAACAGCTGGGAAGTCAAAGGTGAACAACCGAAACTTTGCGATCACGGCTTCCACATCGCGCCGCGTTTCAGGAGTGAGATCGCCAGCACGTACCGGTAGTGGTGAGCCTGGTTGTTCGCCGTTTCTCGGCCATCATTTCTGTCACTGACCACCACGCGGATGATCCCGCGCTTCATCTTCTGGGCGTGGGTCAGTAGCCAAGCGGCGCACCCGTCCTTGATGGCCAATCGCGTTGCGAGGAGCTTCCTGTCTTGTACCGCACGCCGCAAACTAGATCGTCACCTCACCCCAAATCGAGCGAACCAGATCGCCAAACCAGGCCATGCGGATGAAGGTACGACAGTCACCCCACAGCTGACTGAAAGCTCGGCGATCTACGACCAACAGTGCGGAGGCCACACGATGATTAGTCCGAACCGACGAGGAGAGCGCAATGAGCCAGATAATGCCGACCTTCAGCAAGACGAGTGAGGTGCTCGCCCCGGTCGACAAGGTATGGGAGCGGCTCATCACCCAGGAGGGCATCAACCACGAGATGGGGCCCTACCTCAAGATGACGATGCCGAAGTTGTTCCGGGGCAAGTCGATCGGCGATGTGAGCCCCGGCACTCACGTCGGCAAGAGCTTGCTCCTGCTGTTCGGGGTGATTCCGATCGGCTACGACGACCTGACCATTGTGCAGATCGAACCGGGCCGGATGTTCCGCGAGGAGTCCGCGATGACCGGGATGCGGACCTGGATCCACGTCCGAACGCTGGAGCCTGTCGGCGACAGAACCATGGTCACTGACGCGATCACCGTGGTCCCGCGTCTGCCGATCCCCGGCCTTGGACGGCTGCTCAGCACCGTCGTTGGGGCATTCTTCTGGCACCGCCACCGACGCCTGAAGGGGTACTTCGCCCCATCGGAGATTGGCTAACCGGAACCTCTTGTCACACCCTTCCATCAGTATGTGTGCTGCAGGCGAGCCACCGAAACCGGCTTCGACGAGCTGATTGCCAAGCAGCGATCCGAACCGGGCCAGGCGCTGGTGACGCTCTCGATGTTCGATGACCAGTACGAGGACGTCTACGCCAACGTGCCCATCAACGACGTCAAGCCGTTGGAGTTGGTGCCACGCAACATGACAGCGATGCTCGACGCTATAGGTCGATTCGTCACCGAGATCGGTGAGCAGCTGGCCGGCATCAGCGAGGAAGAGCGGCCAGGCACTGTGATGTGCCTGATTATGACCGACGGCTGCGAGAACGCCAGCCGGCAGTGGACCTGGGACGCGGTACATGCGCTGATCACCCAGCAGCGCGAGCAATACAACTGGAAGTTAATCTTCCTGGGAGCCAACATCGATGCTGTCGACATCGGACGGCAAATTGGAGTCCCACAAGCGGCAGCGTGCCAGCGGGGCACTATGAGCTGGACATTCGAGACACAGAGTCTGAAGCGCCCAATAACCGACGTTTACCGTTGCGGAGATTGCGCGCTTCCGAGTTGACAACGAGTTGGCGTACTCCCATTGTGAGTACATGACATCGATGAAAGACGACCGGCTTCAATTGCGGGTCGACACTGCCGTCAAGCGGCGGTTGGAGGAGGCGGCCAGCGAGGCTCATCTCAGCGTGACGGCGTTCGTGTTGCAGGCCGCCAACCGTGCCGCCGATGATGTGCTGGCCGACAGGCAGGTCATCCACCTCTCCCCCGACGTCGCGTCAGCCTTCACCGAAGCTCTCCACCGCCCCGCCCGAGTCAATGAACGGCTCTCCAAGGCGCTGAAGCAGCCGACGAAGTTCGACTGGCTCGACTGAGGTGCAGTTCCATCGACCGGCATTACTGGATCCGAATCAACACCACAAAGACGAATTCAATTCTGGCCAAACAGCATTAGACGATTGGCTGCATCGCTACGCCGGCCAGAACCGCCGCGGCAACACAGCAGCCGTGTGGGTGATCACCGATACCGACAACATGGTCGTCTGCTACGCCTCTCTCGCAATGACCTCCGTCGATCGTTCCGCCAGCCCAGAACTGCTAAGCAAGGGCGCACCCGCGCAGATTCCCGCTCTGCTGATCGGCCGACTGGCTACAGACACTCGCGCCACAAGGCTTGGCCTCGGGACCGAGATGATCAGACACATCCTGGCAACAGCAGCCGAATTGAACATCAAAGCAGCCTGCCGGGCTGTGATCGTCAACGCACTCAACGATGGTGCGCTCAATTGGTGGCAGCGGTTCGGGTTCGAACCATTCAATGCCGACGACGCGGACAGCATGGACCTCTACCTACTCACCAGCGACATCACCAAAACGCTGTCCAGCATGTAGTGGCAGCGAGGGCCTGGCGAGCAGCAACTCCGCAGCTCACGCATGACTTGTGATCTGGGTGCGCTTCGACCAGTTAGCAGGGTTGGGACGGGCCAGCGTCAGGTGCTGCATCATGCTGGCCATCGCGAACCCGTGCGCACGCGAATTCAAAAGCCGCCCACTCCTGGCCGGTTGGTAGCACCGAAGTGCGAGCTGTCCATGAGGCGGACAACACCTACGGGGCGCCGCGGATCACCGCTGAACTCAACGACGGTGTGCCCGAGCAGGAGCGGGTCAACCACAAACGGGTGGCGCGGGTGATGCGGGCGGCCAAGATCGCCGGCTACCGACGCCGCCGCCGGGACCAAGATGCGTTCGGTATCGGCCGCCGCGTTGGGTGGCCTTCATACTGAAACGATCTCGATTAGGTCCTCGAGTCCGCGTAGATCGCCAGCGTTGCGGGTGTAAAGGCGGGCCTGGTGTGCGTGAGCGGTTGCTGCGATCAGCAAGTCCAAGGACCGCGCCCGTGGCTTTCTGCCCGCCTCGACGACGGCAGCCGCGATCCGGCCGTAGCTTTCGGCCACCGACTCGTCTACCGGCAAGGCATCAAAGGTCCGCCGCAGCACCAACAAGCGGCGTAGCCGTTCGGCACGAACAGCCTGCCCCGTCGCCACCAATACGCCGAAATGCATTTCGGCCAACGTTATTGAGCTGATCGCCAGTTCACCATCGAGCGGACCGATATCCATCGCGATGACGACGCTGGTATCCAGAATCGCTCTCACGGACACTGCTCCCACGGATCGCGCACGTCGTGAGCGATCCGGTCTCGATCGGCGGACCAGTCGAGGTCGGCAGGGCCGGCGAAGAGTTCAGCAACGTCATTCCAGCTCCGCCATGCGCGAGGAACCGCAGCCACCAAGCGGGCACCGGGTCGGCCAGCAACCGTAATGATGATCTCTTCACCCTCTTCGACTCGGCGGACCAACTCAGACGCGTTCTGCCGCAGCTCACGCAAACCAACTGTCGCCATACCGCAAAGTAGCACAAGTGCTATCAGGCGGCACGGCGCTTTCGCCGTGAGCAGATCGCTGCGGGTCCCCAAACTCGTCCGACCCGACGGCTAACCTTCCCAACGTGGGGATGACGTCGTCGGTTCTGCGGTACCGGCGCCTTCAGCAGGAGGCGCCAGAGTGGTCACTGCTGCGGGCCCGCACCGCGGCCTTGATCGTCGCGGTGATTCAGGAACATTTCCCCCCTGAGCGGCGGATTCGTCCCGCGGCCGAATTGATCGCCGAACTCGACCAGGATCTGGAGAGGCTGCGTGAAGCAGGAGCCGAATTCGAATCCACCGCCGCCGCATATGTGGCCAGCTGGGTAGCGGCCGGCTATCTGATTCGCCGCCCCGGTGAGACGCGCGGCAGTGAAACTCTAGCGCCGTCGGCAGCCGCCCTGAACGCGACGGCCATGGTGAGCGGTATCGAATCGCCCCAGCGCGCCGCCTCAGCATCTCGACTGGGCTCGATTGCATCGAATCTGTTTGCTCTACAACGTGACTCGGACCCAAACCAGGCAACCAGACTGGCTTTATTGGAGGCTGAACGCGACGCAACTCAAGCGCGGATCGCGGAAGTGCGCAGTGGCGATTTCGAAGTCCTCGATCCTGAATCCGCCAGGGAGCGGGTCTTTGAGACGCTCGGTCTGGCTCATGAAGTACCTGTGGACTTCGCGCGCGTGCGCTCAACGATTGAAGAGCTCAGCCGGGAGCTGCGGACCAAAATCCTCGATGACACCACCGAGGGTGGGGCGACGCTGAGCAATGTGTTCCGCGGTGTGGACCTGCTCGCCGAATCGGAGGCCGGCCGCTCCGTCAACGGTTTCTACGACGTGATCTTGGATGCCGAGCAGTCAGCACGCCTTCAGGAGGCAATTACGGCCATCCTGTCGCGTGATTTCGCCGACAATCTGCCGGCTCAGGCGCGCTCGGACCTGAGCACACTGCTCGCCCGCCTGGAGGATGAGGCCGCCACGGTCCGGCAGACAATGCTTTTGTTGTCGCGTTCATTGCGACATTTCGTGTTGTCGCGGCAGTACGAGGAGCACCGGCGGCTGCGTCAGTTGATCCAGCGTTGCCAGTCGCTGGCCGTGCAGGTGAGTGGACACCACCGCCCCGAGAAGTCAATGAACCTGGAACTCGTCCGAATTGGCATGCAGATCAGCTCGATCAGTGCGCTCAAGCTGCACAACCCCGGCGAAGGCCGGGTGCCCACCGAATTTGCGCGACACGACACCGACCAGGTTGACTTTGCCGCGCTCGCTGCCGAGGCGCACGAATCCGATATCGACTTCGAAGAGCTCCGCGGCAGCGTTGTTGCCACCCTCCGGCAGGCCGACGGACCCGTCACCGTCGCGCAGGTCTTAGCCGACTATCCGGCCACCCAGGGGTTGGCCAGCATCGTGGGCCTCATGGTGCTCGGCGCCGAGCACGGCGAGACAACCGATGATGGCATCGAGCAGGTCATGCTCGAGCGGCGCACCGTAACGCTGCCAACCATCACATTTCGCACTGAGGCTTTTGAGACCCACCGATGAACCCAGATGAGACCTTTCCCTTCGAAGCCAAACGTGCTCTGGTGCAGTTGCTCCGGGGACCAGTAGTGACAGAAGAAGCCCACCGGCAGCAATGGACGGCAATTCTGGCCCACCGCAAGGAGATCGAGCGTCGCCTTGCCGATGTGTTTCTGGATCTGGTCCTTGATGAGGACGATGGCATTGCCTTCACCCGGCCGCAGCCAGCGCCCGACGACCCCAAACTCGCTCCGCCGCAGGTACTTCGAACTGAGACGCTCACCTTCATGGACACCCTGGTGGTACTTGCCTTGCGCTACCAGTTACTGGTGGCGCCTCCTGGCCAACGGGTGATCGTCGAGTACGACGACATCGCCGCGGATATGGACCCCTACCGCGGTCGCTACGCCACCGATGATGCGGGTTTTCGTAAACGCATCAACGCCTCATGGGAAAAGATGAAGAAATACTCACTCATCTCCGGCGCCGACACCCCGGGCCGATTCGAAGTATCACCGGTGTTGCGTCAACTGTTCGATGCCGACGAGGTTGCGCTGGTCGAAGCCGAATACCTGCGGCTAGTCGAGAGCCACGACGACACAGAAACCCATGACATCGGGGACGACGAGACCGATGGGTAACGATCTCCTGCGTGTCGGGCAGCACCGGCTGTCGCGTATCCAGCTGTTCAACTGGGGCACCTACGACGGCTATCACGACCTGCCCGTCGCCCGCCGCGGGTTCCTTATCACCGGCCCATCGGGGTCGGGAAAGTCCACGTTGCTCGACGCGATAGCCACTGTGCTGGTGCCGCCGACGAAACTCAGCTTCAATGCCGCTGCGCAGGGCCGTGGCCGCACAGTCGCCTCCTACATCCGCGGTGCCTATGCCCGGGGATCCGATTCGGAGACGCGAGAGCTGCGAAGCCGCTACCTGCGGGAGGGGGCCACCTGGAGCGCTGTCGGACTGACCATGACGACCGCGCAACCCGGTGACTTAGGCATTGCCACCACGTTGGTGGCGCTGTTCCATCTGAAGCGCGGCAGCAACGACCTCGGGGACTCGGGCCGGGCCTTCCTGCTGTTCGAAGATCACCAGGACATCACCGAACTGCGCCATGTGGTGACCAACGGCATCGACGTTCGGGCGCTGAAGAAGCGCTGGCCGAAGGTGCTCTATAACAAGAGCTATCCCCAATTCGGGCAGCGATTACGCGCGCGATTGGGCATTGCCGACGAGAACGCTCAGTTGCTGTTACACCGCGCGATGTCGGCCAAGGGGCTGGACAGCCTGGACCGCCTATTCCGCGACTACATGCTCGACGAGCCCGACACATTTGCCGAGGCTCGTCGAGCGGTCGAATTCTTCGCCGACCTGGATGCTGCTCACCGACGGGTGGTGCAGACGCGCGATCAGATCGCCGCGCTGACGCCGCTCGAAGAAATGACTTCAACCCGCGACCGCGCAGAGCGCGAAACACGTGAGCTGGCAGAAGAATTAGAGGCTCTGGACGCCCTGGCCGCCCATTTCGAACTCGACCTCGCGCAAGGCTGGCGCACCGATGCCGAGGCCGCACGCGCCGATGCCGCAACCCGCGAGCAGCAGGCTCTTTCCGTGCATCACACCGCAAGGGCGGCACTGAAGGAAGCCGAGCGGGCACGGGATGGAAATCAGTCTCTGCGCGAACTAACGGACGCCCTGACCTATGCCGAGGAACGGATCGCGCGAGTGGAGACCCAGCGCAGCCGATTGGCCGGCGCGCTGCAACATTGGGACACAGCACTTCCCGTGACCGCCGAGGAATTTGCCACTGTACGCTCGCAAATCGCCAGGGAGACAGAGGAACTCGTGGAATCGGCCGCCGAGCACGATGCGGCTTTCGGCGCCCTGATGTTGGCCTCAGCCCGAGCCGATGAACAAGCCGAAGACCTGAAACAACAGCGCGCTGCCCTGGCGCGCGAGAAGTCGAATCTCGATCGCAAATTGTTGGCCGCGCGTGAGCTGATTGCGCAATCCACGGGGCTTCCCGCCCGATCACTGCCATTCGCCGGTGAACTAATCGACGTCATCGATCCAGACTGGGCCGGAGCCGCTGAGCGTGTACTCGGCGGATTGGGACGCACTCTGCTGGTCGCCGAGGAACACGCCTCCGATGTCGCTGCCGCGGTCGACATCGCCCACTTGGGCACGCGGTTGGTGTGGCGGCGGGTGAATCTGCAACGAACGCACAGGGTGCCGGCAGTGGATGCCGGCTCGCTGGTGAATGTATTGGAGGTAGCCGACTCGCCTTGGCGGCACTGGCTGCATTCCGAACTCGCGTCCAAGTTCGACTACCGACGAGTCGAGGACGCTCGGGAGCTTGGGCGCTACCAGCAGGCGGTGACCCGCGCCGGCCAGACCAAGAGCGGTGATCGTCACATCAAGGACGACCGTTCAGCAATCGACGACCGCACCCATTACGTGCTCGGCACCAGCAATGACAGCAAACTGCAGATCCTCCGTGAGGCGCTGCATGCTGCCCAGGCTTCCGCCGAGTCGGCGCGGCAGCGCGCGAAGGCCGCCGCACTCGAATCCGGCATACGCCGGGATCGGATTGCGTCGGCGTCAGGCATCGTCGCGATCCAGTGGGACGAGATCGACCTTTTGGGCGCCGAGGCCAACCGCGTCGAGGTGTTTGAACGACTGGCAGCGCTGCGCGGGAACGCCGAAATCGACCGGCTGGAGGCAGCCGTAGTCGCTACGCAGACCGCGGCGACCAACGCCGAGGATCACTACCACAACGCGCGGGACGCGCTCCATACAGCTCAAGAGCACGCCGACCGCGTCACGAGTCGGATCGAGTCGCTCAACAAAGCCGCTGCCCGGACCTTGCCGCCCTCGGCTGAATTGACGGCCCGCTACCGCGCGCGGTTCACCGACGGCCGGCGGGCCGCGTTGCGGCTCGAAGGGTTCACATCCGCGGAAAGATCTGTGTCGAACCAGATTCGGTCCGCTCATTCACTGGTGGACAAGCTATTGCTACAGACAAACAGCGACATTCGGTTGGTACTGCAAAAGTATCTGAACGATTGGCCGCACCCCGAGCTGGCCGCCGAACCCAGCTACGCCGCCGACGCCGTGGCGTTCCTGCGCCGGCTGCGCGCCGACGATCTGCCCAGCGTGGAGAATCGGTTCTTCGAACTCAACGACAAGCAGTCGAATCAGAACCTGGGCACGCTGGCGATGCGGATTCGCCGGGCACCGGCCGAGATCCGACGCCGGATTGACGAGGTCAATTCGTCGCTGGCCCGGTCGGAATTCGATCGCGACCGATTCCTGACGATCGACGTCCGCGACTCCGTGCATCCGGACGTAACCGAATTCCTCGCCGATATCGCCCGAGTCCAAGATAGATCGCTGCTCGCCGACGATCGTCAGGCACAAGAGCAGCGGTTCGAACGCATGCGGGATCTGCTCAACAAGTTGGGTTCATCAGATCCCGGCCACGTTGTCTGGCGCAACCGCTGTCTCGACACCCGCCGCCATGTCACGTTCGTGGGAGTGGAGCTCGACGCCGAGGGCGTGGCCGTCAACCACCACGACTCGTCGGATGCACTGTCAGGCGGGCAGGCCCAGAAGCTCGTCTTCTTCTGCCTGGCCGCCGCCCTTCGGTACCAGCTGGTCGGGCCGGATGCCGACCTGCCGACATACGGCACCGTCATTCTCGACGAAGCGTTCGACCGATCAGACCCCGAGTACACCCGCCGCGCAGCAGATGTGTTCGACCAGTTCGGATTTCACCTCATCCTGGCCACCCCGCTGAAGATGATACGGACGCTGCAGGACTACGTCGGCGGTGTTGCCACCGTGTCGATTCGCGATTCGAGAGCCTCACGATTGGGCGTTGCATCGATCGTCGAGGCCTCCGATGACTGATCCGCCACGACTTGTGTTGCCGGCCGACGTGGCCGCCAAAGCCCAGCGCGTTGTGCGCCGTCAACTCAAGTCCTGGCTGTTTGGTGAAGCCACCGAGTCACTGACAGTGCGACTCGGCGGCCCCAGCGAAGCGGTCGTCGCTGCGCATCGTGCTGCCGTCGAGGCGTGGGTCCGGGCCTGGCAGCGCTCGCCCCTAGACGTCCGTTGGGAAGACCGGCAGTGGCCCAGCCTGGGCCGACAGCGCCTACCGGTATCGGCGACATTGGACGGACCCGATGCCATCGCTGCCGCAGCCGGGTTCACCGACCATTGGCAGACGCTCCGAAGACGGTGCGCCAGGCTGCAAGAAATGGATGAAAAGCCAACCTGGACAACGACTCTCCCAAGCACATTTCGATATTGGAGCGCGTTGACCGACAGCGACTTCGACCGCCTGTTGGCTGTGCTGGAATGGCTGCGTGAGAATCCGTCATCCGGGTTGTTGATCCGGCAGCTGCCAATCCCAGGCGTCGACACCAAATGGCTTGGTGCCCATCGCATTTTGGTGACATCGCTTGCAGTACCTCTCGGCATACCCGAGCATCTCGGGCTGCGTGAACGCGACCCGCTCCGCGCGATCGCGATCATTGATCCAAAACTCCGCCAGGGCCTTCCTCGTCTATTTGCGGCGTCGGACCGCGAGTTGGCGGCCCTGGATCTATCGCCACCGCAGGTTCTATTGGCGGAGAACCTCCAGACGTTGGAGGCACTGCCCGACCTACCCGACACGGTTGCCGTGTTCGGCTGGGGCGGCCATGCGCTGGCAGTAGCCGACTTCCCCTGGGTGCGTGACGCTCCACGGGTCCTCTACTGGGGCGACCTCGACGCCGACGGATTTGCGATCCTCGCTCGTTTTCGCGCGAAACGCCCCTGCGAGAGCGTGCTGATGGATTGCGCCACCGTGGAGCGATGGCGTGATCTGGCAGTGCCGTGCCCCACTACCCCATCCGTAGATACCGACCTCCTGACCACCGCCGAACGTGAGGCCCTGGACCTGCTGCGCCGCGACGGCCTGAGATTGGAGCAGGAACGGATACCAATGGAAGTCGCAGCCGATCAGCTACGCGCCGGGCCGAGCCCTCGTGACTCCATTTCAACCGGTATCCGGCGACCGGTACGCATCACCTCCAAGGCGGGAGAAGCATCCCACTGCTCTGCGCATTCTGTCGCCGACACAGCCGCTCTGGATTAGAGCATTACGGCCTACATTGCCTATGTTGGGGCGTCCGACGAACTACAGATTTAGGGGCGAGGCGAGGTGGACCAGGACATGCCGCTGTCGGCGGCGGAAATGCTTGATCTCAACCGTGACCTGCGGGGATCAAGTGCTATCCGTCTGCTCGCCGCCACTAATCTCGGCCTTTACGCGACCCTGATGGAGCGCCACCTGAGCGCCGGGGCACTGCCAGAAACTGAACTCGTCGTGCGCCTCGAATACGACCTCGCAAACCTCGATGAAGCCCAATCCGGCCTCGCCCTCGTCAAGTCCTGGGCCGCACAGGGCTGGCTGCACCGTATCGTCGACGAGCGTCACGATCAGAATGTCTGCTATCTCACCCAAGATTCCCGCCGGGTGCTGGACTTCCTCCGCGGAATGCGCCGACAAGACACCATCGCCACCGGTGGCTCCATTACCGGCATCGCCGCCCGCCTGAAGCAAGTGGCCGTCAAGGTCGACGAAAATCCGACCCGCATCCGCAAGCACATCGAGGCGGAAATCGCCGCCCTCCATGAAGAACTCGACCAACTCGATGCCGGGCAGCGTCCCGCACCCGACGTGACCGACTGCTATGACGAAGCCCGCGCCATCGCCCTTCAGATGGAGCGCCTCATTACCGATATCGGGCAGTACGGCTCCATGATCGAGCAGGCCACCGCCGCCCTTGACGGGCCGATCGACTCGAACACCGAGTACCGCGACCGCCAGCGCCAGATGTACGAGGACTATGAGGCTGCCTGGGACTCGCAGGGCCGCGACTCCCACCGTGCATTCCTGCGGATGATCAACGACCCCGATCAGCGTGCCGAGTTCGAGGCAGATGTTGCCGCTGTAGCCGAAGCGTTGCCTGCGCTCGACCCCGCCCTTCGCAAGGTGATGGCCAACTTTTTCGAACTGGTCGGGCATCAGATCGACGATGTCGAGCGCATTCAGCAACGGTGTGCACAGCGCGTCAAACGATTCACCGCCTTCGGCACCATGGAGCAGCGCCGCGGCGTCGCTCGCCAGCTCAATGACGCCATCGGCGCCGCGCGCGCACTACTCAAGTCCTCGTTCACCGACTCACGCCTCAACATCGACGTTCCCCTCGCCCGCCACGCCATCAGTTCCATTGGCGCCCTGGGCTTCCGGATCGGTGACCTGTCGAATCCCAAGCCCGCCGCGCCCGGTGACACCGATGTTGACCTCTCCAGCTTCGCCGCCCTCACCACCCAGGTCGACGCTCCCGCCATGTCCGACATGCTGAACGAAGCCATCACCGCCGGGCCGGTGTCCCTGCCCGACGCCGTGGCCATGCTCGACACCGCCTACCTCGGCCACATCATCGTGCTGTGGTCGTGGGCACTCAAACAGCCCAATGCCGCGGCCGTCGACTCGATTACCATTCGCTTCCGCTCCCTCGACGGTCGCGACCGCGAAATCGCCGTCCCCTCCTTGACATTCACCGAATCCATCAACGCAACCGCCGGAGCCGCTACGTGACCACCGACGCCGACATCGACTTCTCCTCGCTGCCCCAGGTCGACCAGGTCGCCCGTCCAGCCACCAAGCGCGGGCCACGGTTCGAAGGCGATGTCTCCGAGCTGCCCGACCGCGCCTGCTGGGCCCTGCAACATCTGCTCACCCGTCGCTACATCAGCGCCGAAGCCGACGCAGACGTGTACAGCTGGGTCCTCGAATATCGCAGGGAACTATCGATTCGGCTGTCCGAACTGGACCTGCTGCTCCGCATCGTCGACGGCAGCAACGTCGCCTTCGTGGAGCAAGCCCGCTACGAATCTGCCAGGGGCATAAAACTTTTGCGCCGCGAACCGCTCGGCACCTACGACTCGATCCTCGCCCTGCATCTCGCTCAGATGATGCGCGCGTCCGGTGGGCAGAGCGTGCTGATCAGCCGCGAGGAAATCCACGGACTGTTTTCCGGTGTGCTCAACGACACCGACCGCGACGCCGTCACCTTCGCCGCCCGAATAGATGGCGCCATCGCGCGCCTCACCGGCCTGGATATTCTCCGTAAAACCCGTGACGACGACGATAGCTACACCATCTCCCCCGTCATCACCGCCATCATGACCGCATCGGTGATCACCGAACTCCAGCAGCAGTTCGAGCAACTCATGACCGGCGGTGCGCGATCCGAAGAGGAAGACGTCGAGAACCAGGATGACTGAACAGTTCCACCTGTCCCGCCTGCAGGTCATCAACTGGGGTGTGTTCGACGGGTATCACTCCATCCCGTTCAGCAGCCGCGGCGCACTGATCGCCGGCGCCTCCGGCAGCGGTAAATCGTCTCTGCTGGATGCGATCTCACTCGGCTTCCTGCCCTTCAACCGTCGCAACTTCAACGCCTCTGGTGACAACACTGCCGCTGGATCCAGCGCCGGCCGCCGGACCGTCGACAAATACGTCCGCGGCGCATGGGGACAACGCAGCGATGGCGGCGCCAGTCGGGTGATGTACCTGCGCGGCGACGGAACCGCATGGTCGGCCGTCGCAGTCACCTACGCCAGCGACTCCGGCCGTACTGTGACCGGACTGGTGCTGAAGTGGCTGACCGGTGAGTCCCGCAACGACTCGTCGAGCCGCTTCGTACTCGGCGACGGCGATCTGGACATCGAGGACATTTGCAACCGATGGGCCGCCGGCCGCTTCGACGCCAATGTCTTCAAAGAGCAGTGGCGGTTCTCCACCAAGGTGGAGTCGCAGTACCTCGCGCAGCTCTACGCCACCATCGGCATTCGTGCCTCCGATGCCGCCCAACAACTGCTCGGCAAAGCCAAATCATTGAAAAGTGTTGGCGGACTGGAGCAATTCGTCCGCGAGTTCATGCTCGACGAGCCGGACAGCCTGGCCCGACTGCCCGAAGCGCTCAAACAGATCAATCCGCTGGTCGAGGCCCGCGAACTGCTTGCCGTCGCGCAGAAGAAGCGCAAAATCCTCGGCGACATCGAACAGATCCAGCAGCGTTACGCCTCGGAATCCTCCGACCTCGGCATCATCGATCTGGTCGATGCGCCGATGGTGCGCGCGTACACCGATCATGTCCGGCTCAAGCAGTGTCCCGCCCAGATCGCCACGCTCGACAGCACTATCGACCAGCTCGAGAACGAGTACGAGAACGTCACCCGGAGCTTGAATCTGGCTAAGGCAGAAGCAGATTCGCTCAATGCACAGATCAGCGGCTCGAGCGCCAACATCGCCCCACTGCAGTCCCAGGTCACCGCTGCCGAGACCGAGGCCGAACAAATCGAGCGTGCCCGCGCCGCCTACGAAAACCTGCTCACCACCCAAGACATCAACATCCCGCAGACCGCGGATCAATTCTGGAACCTGCGCGAGGAACTGCTCGCGCTATCGCTCGAAATGCTCGCCAAGGTCGAACGCAACCGCGAAGCCTCCACCGACGCCGAGTACGCACAGAAGTCCGCCCGCATCGCCCGAGACGCCGCAGCCAAGGAACTCAAACGGGTCGAGCACGTCGGCTCCGCCCTGCCCGAGTTCGCCATCGCGATGCGCGAACACATCTGCGCCGCAGTCGGTGCCGATGCCGGCGAGCTGCCCTATATCGCCGAGTTACTCGACCTCAAACCCGACCAGACCCGCTGGCGACTCGCCGTCGAAAAGGTGCTGCGCGGCGCGGGCTTGCGGCTGCTCGTACCCGACCAGCATTGGGCCGCGGTGCTCCGATTCGTCAACGACACCGATATGCGTGGGCGGTTACAACTACACCACGTACGGGCGAAACTCCTCGGCGCAGTTCCAGTCGAACCGGAGCCGAATACATTGGCGGGCAAGCTTTTTACCGTCAATCCATCACATCCGTGTGTCGCTGAGGCATTCGACGTCATCACCGCCGTCGGCGATCACGTCTGCGTCGACTCCCCCGACGTGTTCGATCGCTTCCGCCGCGCCGTCACCGACGCGGGGCTGTACAAGGACTCCGACCGGCTGGCCGTAAAGGACGACCGCCGACCGGTCAAGCAGTCCGAATACCTGTATCAGGGCGACGTCACCGCAAAGATCAACGCGCTGACAGTCGAACTGGGAGCTGCCGAAGAGGCCTATCAGAAGGCCCGGCGGGCGGCCGACGATATCGCCGCCCAGCGCCAGCAGTGGCGCGACCGCGCGGCGGTATGCAAAGCGATCTGCGAGCAATTCCCGCAGTGGAGCCACATCGACGTCGAAACCGCCGACGGTCACGCCGAACGCCTGCGTCAGCAGTACGAGCTGCTGATGGCCGACAACCCCGACATCGAGGCGCTCAACGCCCGCGCCGAGGAATCCTGGTCGCAGATCCAGAAATTGATAACGCGGCGCGGCGGCATCCAGACTCGGCGCGACAACCTCGATGAGCGTCGCACCAGCCTGATGGCGCTCGAGGAACGGCTGTCGCCGGCGTTCGTATCCGAGCCGCTTACCGAGCTGCTGAACCGCTATGCGGCGCTGTTGCCCGTGACGCTGGAGTTGCTGGACCCCGAGCCCTACCGCGACGTGCTGTTCACGGCAATCAAGCGCGAGCGCGAACAGCTGCGCGAGAGTCGGCGCCGCTCCTATGACGAGCTGGCGCGCATCCTCAACACCTTCGACACGTCGTTCCCCGACACGATCCCCAACAACAGCGACGACTTCGACGAACGCGTACATGACTACGTCGCGGTGTGCAGGCACATCGACGAGCGCGAGTTGCCCGACGCGTACGAGCGGATGATGCGCCTGGTCACTGAGCAGGCTCCCGATGCGATCCTGACGCTGCACCGCGTCGCCGAGCAGGAAACCCGACGGATCAGCGACCAAATCGCCCGTGTCAATACGGGTTTGGGTGCGGTGGAGTTCAACCGGGGCACTCGTCTGACGCTGCGCGCCACCCCTCGTGTGCTGACAGCGGTGGCTGAACTCACCGAGGTCGTGCGGTCCATCTCGCGGCGCGTCGCCGAGGTCGGGTTGGGCGACAAGCAGGCAATCCTCGACCAGTACGCCGACATTCTGCGGCTACGCAACCGGCTGGCCTCGACGGCCCCGGAGGACAAAGCCTGGACCCGCGACGCACTGGACGTGCGCAACAGGTTCACATTCGACTGCGCCGAATGGGACATCGCCACCGAGGAGCTCATCCGGACCCACAGCAATGCCGGCGACAACTCCGGTGGTGAGCAGGAAAAGCTGATGGCGTTCTGCCTCGCCGGTGCACTGAGCTTCAACCTGGCCAGCCCCGAAAGTGGCGACAATAGACCGGTTTTCGCGCAGCTGATGCTTGATGAGGCTTTCAGCAAGTCGGACCCACAGTTCGCGCAGCAGGCGCTGCAAGCGTTCCGGAAGTTCGGCTTCCAGTTGGTGATCGTCGCGACGGTACAGAACGCAACGACGATCCAGCCTTACATCGACAGTGTGGTGATGGTGTCCAAGACCGAACCGACCGGTCGCAATGCCCGCCCGGTCGCGTCCGTGGCGACGCGAACGATCTCCGAGTTCAAATCGCTGAAGCAGGAGATGCGCACATCAGCGGATCGGATGCCTGCGGGGGTTTAGACCGTCGTTACACTCGCCATCCGATGACTTCCCTGCAGGCTTCGCATCTGGTTGCCACATTCGAGTCGCATTGGCCGGTGCTGGCGGTGCTGGCGGGGTTGTCTGTTGCCATGTTGGCGATAGCGCTTCGCAGCAGGCCGCCGGTTACCGCGGTCGAGATTCCAAAATCGACTGTTGCCGGCTGGGCATGCGTATTCGTAGTGCCACCGCTCATCTACCTGACAGCGTTGGGTTCCAGGTTGAGCGTGGCCGCTTCTATTTTCGCTGCCTTCCTTGGTGCCACGGTTCTTTTGTGGGTCTTCAACCTGGTCGACGAATTTGTGCCGCCGCTAGTCGCTTTGGTAGCAACCCTATTCATCGGGTTAGCACCCCCCGAAGTGGCATTAGCGGGGTTCTCGTCGCCGAGCCTGCTTCTACTCATTGGCGTTTTTGCACTCGCCGCAGTGATCAGTGCATCAGGGCTCAGCTACCGACTCATGCTCAGGTTGGTCCTAGCACTGCCCGACAAGCCGTTGTGGCGTCAGATCGCATTATTGGGTTCGGGATATCTGCTATCCCCCGTGGTGCCCTCGAACAATGCTCGGTTATCACTACTCATACCAGTGATGCGCGACACCGCTGCTGATCTCAGACTCGCATCACGCGGTCCGGCCATTACAGCATTGCTCGCCTCAGCCTTTGGCGGGGCCATACTTCTCGGGCCAATGGTGGCGACCGGAAAATCAGCCAATATCGCCGGGCTCAACCTTTTACCGCTCCCGATGCGGTCCGAGTTCAGCGGCATCTACTGGCTATACGCTGCCGCGGCCGCGGCCGCGGTCATGACCCTCGCTCATCTGATCTCTGTTCGGAAGGTCTTTTCGAGCGAACCTGAGACACCGCTGCCTCGCGACGAGTTGCGCGCAAAACTCGCCGACATGGGGCCGGTCACCGCCACGCAATGGATCGCCGCCGGGGGTGCAATTTTTTTCGTGCTGGGATCGGCAACCGAATCGTGGCATCACGTGAGACCGCCATACCTCGCAGGCTGTGTTCTACTGGTACTCCTCATCACTACTGCACTGCGCCGCAGCGATTTCCAGAAGAGAATCGATTGGCCGATGATCTTCTTCTTGCTCGGCATCGACAGCCTTAACCGCGTGATGACCTACCTCGGACTGTCGCAGTCACTGGCGCGGGTGACACGTCATGCTTTCGACTTTGTCGGTGGCAATATCGGCCTCTTCCTTCTGACGAGTTTGATCGTCACATTTTTGATCCGCATAGTTCTGCCAGTAACCGCCGGAATGCTCACTGCGACAATGATTCTGCTCCCGGTGGCTACCGAGCAAGGCATCCATCCTTGGATCTGCATATTCGCGGCAGCAATCTTCAGCGACATCGCGATCTTCCGACATCAGGGCACCAATGGGATTGTGCAGATCCGCGCTGCGGGATTGTTCGACGAGACAGACGAGCGTAGCTTTTTGCGCTACAACATGCTCATGAACGCGACTCGGGTGGCAGCCGTGTTCGCGTCGATCCCGTGGTGGCAATGGCTGGACTTGTTATGAGAGATCGATGGCGCAACCTTCTCATCGGCGCCTGTGTGCTGAGTTTCATCTTGCTTTTGGGATTCTTCAATATCACCAAACCTCGGATACTGATACTTCACTCGACGTCAGAGAATTCCCAGTGGGCCCTCAAAATCGATGTGGGAATGCGCGAAACCCTGGCGAAAAATCGACGACCGGTGACCGTCGAATGGCGGTATATGGGTGTCACGGCACCAGCAGATCCGAGGCGAGTGAGAGAGGCCGTTGCGGAGGCGACGCGGGCCATAGATCAATTAGATCCCGACTTGATCATCGCCGTCGACGATGAGGCGAATGCACTTGTCGCAAGCCAGTTTGTCGGTAGGAAGAGCCCGCGCATTCTCTATGTATCAATCAATCGCCCTCCCGCAGACTACGGCTATCCGAGTGCTCCAAATGTGTCTGGAATCGCCGAGGATCCGCCGTGGCAAGCGATGCGTGATGCGATAAGGACGCTCATTCCGGGTAAGGCCGCCCGCGTAGCTGCTCTTGGAGTCCAGACTGTCACCGGTGAGGCGGAACTCCGCTCTCTTCGCGCATTCGACTGGGGTCCATTGACTTTGGAACGGACTGCCTTGGTATCGACCGCTCCGGAATGGAAATCGTTCGTGTCGCATACGGACGCCGATGTGTTGCTCGTCTTGGACACCCAAGATCTGCCCGGCGAAGGTGGCGTCCTCGTGTCTGCCGCTGATCTGGCGCAATGGACACAGGAACAC
>Ga0075163_10004735_pt1 | contig 18215 bp, 20 predicted proteins | sample JI1023141ADNA_FD_71478 | JGI IMG/M metagenome (GOLD analysis project Ga0075163, IMG submission 71478) | Wastewater effluent complex algal communities from Wisconsin, to seasonally profile nutrient transformation and Carbon sequestration -... | ecosystem: Engineered > WWTP > Effluent > Algae...
AAGTCAGCATGTTTGACCTCGGATGAAAATTACTTGCGGATCGCTATTATTCGATGGCGCCCGCCGGCTGTCAATGGGGCGCCCCCCGCCCCCGCCGCCAGTGGGGCGTTCGCGGGTCAACGCACGCGGCTGCCGAGGGTGAGCGGCGCCAAACTCAGCAACCAGGGTGCGCAGCACGTCCCACTCTGTGGGAGGCGCGATGCCGGCTTTCGCGAGTCGCTCCATGTAACGAATAATGACGGGCTGGTGAATTCAACTTGTGGTCGCAACATGTTCTCGACGATGCACGCGAGGCCCACCGCCGTGCGGACCCGCAGCACGCGGAAATGCACGCCTTGGCCGCGGTTCGGGTTGGTCCCGGCCCGCGCGTATTCCAGAAACAGCACACTCAGGCCTTCCTGCACGCCACGCCGACGCCGACGCCGACGCGAGCGTGAAGGTCAGGCAAGAGACGGTGGGCTTGGGCAGGCCGGTGACTTTGGCGATCTCCACGTTGCCCAGCAGCTTCTGGTCGAGCACGAAGGCCCGCAGTGTGGCGAGCCCGCGGGGCAGCGCGTTTGTCAAGGCGCGTCCGCATCGTCTGTCTTGAACTCGGCACCGGCACGGCCGGTGGACAACGCTGGCGCGTTGCCAACCGGCCATTTTGGATTACCTCGGATATGGAAGACGTTCTTTGCGCAGCCTTCAGAGATCCAGAACCAGACGAGCTGATTTCGCACGCGAGCAGCATGGCGTGAACTGGTCGTTTGCCGCCCGCTCGGCGGGAGTCAGATAGAGATCCCGGTGGTCGGGCTCGCCCTCGAGCACCCGGACCACGCAAGTGCCGCAGACGCCTTGCTCGCACGACGTTGGCACGTACACACCGGCTTCCGCTAGGGCCTGCACCACGGTACTGTCCATCGGCACGTAGATGACTTGGCCGGAACTGGCGAGCCTGACCTCGAAGCTGGCATCGGTACGTCTTGCTACGGGCTCGGCGGCGAAAAATTCATAGTGCAGTTGCCCCTCAGGCCAACCTGCGGCGCGCGCGGTGCTGAGCACCGCATCCATGAAGCCCTTCGGCCCACAGACATAGACGTGCACCCCCGGCTGCGGCTTGTCGAGCACCGCGTGAATATCCAGCTTCTGTTCCGGCGGCCCGTCGTCAAAGTGGAACTGCACTCGCGAGACGAAGGGTGAATGCTCGATGCGCTGGTAGAACGCTGTCCGGTCACGGGAGCGCGTGCAGTAGTGCATCTCAAAGGGCTCGCCGGCAACCGCGAGCCGCTCTGCCATGCACAGGATCGGTGTGACCCCAATGCCGCCAGCGAGCAGCACGCTGGATTTTGCCTGGTGCGCGAGCGGGAAATGATTCTTGGGCGCGCTGATCGTGAGCACGTCCCCCTCATTCACCTGCTCGTGCATGGCCTTCGAGCCTCCGCGCGTCGCGGCGTCCTTCAGCACGCCTATCCTATACAGGCCGCTCTCAAAGGGCGCGTTGCAAAGTGAATACTGGCGCGTCAGCCCATTTGGCAAGTGCACATCGATATGCGAACCAGCCGAGAACGGGGGCAGCGGCTTGCCGCCAATGTCGATCAGGTCGAAGCTGCAAACATCGACCGCCTCAACGGCTTTCCGCGCGACGCGCACCTGCAATGTTCCCATGCTCATACAGACTTCCGTCGGGTTGCTTTCAGCAGTAAACACATCGCCGCCTATTGCTCTCGTTTGGCGCTTCCGCACAGCAGTCAGGGAGACGGCAGGAAACCCTTGTCAAGCCAGCCCGTAACCTCCGCTCGAACCATTCGTCAGGTGGTTGCGAAACGCGATAGTTGCAAACTCCAAGGATAATCGTAGATCGAGACGGGCAGCGGAGTCAACATGTTTTCTCTTAGATGCGGATCGCTGACCAGAATTTTCTGAGGGTACCCGGGGCGGCACAACAGCTGCTAGTGTCCTGTCCCGGTAATTCGTCCGCAGAGGCGGGCGAGTTTTTCGATGATCGAATCCGCTGTGGCGGTCCAGGTGAACGGCTTGCATTTCTCGTTGTATGAGGTGACGAAGCTGTCGATCTTCTTTGTCAACTCCTTGACGCTTTTGAATGAGCCGCGCGGCGGATCGCCTTGTCCGCGTGATGATCGCGAAGAAACGCTCCACCTGATTGAGCCAGCTGGAGTAGGTTGGAATGAAGTGCATGTGCCAGCGTGGTCGCTGCGCGAGCCACGCTCGCACCTTCGGGTGCTTGTGGCTCGCGTAGTTGTCCACGATGCAATGGACGTCCAACTCTTGCGGCACTGCCTTGTCGATCTCGCGCAGGAAAGAGAGAAATTCCTGATGCCGGTGGCGCGGCTTGCAGCTGGCCAGAATCGCGCCGTTGAGCACATTGAGCGCCGCGAACAACGTCGTAGTTCCGTGGCGGACATAGTCGTGGGTGACGCCTTCAGCGTAACCAAATCCCATCGGCAGCATCGGCTGCGTGCGTTCCAGAGCCTGGCACTGGCTCTTCTCGTCAACGCAGAGCACCAGCGCGTTTTCCGGGGGATTCAGGTATAGGCCAACGACGTCGCGCAGCTTCTCAATGAACAGCGGATCCGTCCCAGAGTTTGAAGCTCTCCACGCGGTGAGGCTTGAGTTGGAAGGCATTGAGGTAACGCGCGACGGAGGTCTTACTGATTCCGGTTTCGGCGGCAAGGCCGCGCGTGCTCCAGTGTGTTGCGCCGTCCGCCGGCTTGGTGTGCAGAGTCTTCGTGATCAACTCTGCCACTCGTTCGTCATCGACCGTGCGCGGCCGCCCTGGTCGAAGCTCGTCATACAGCCCTGGGAGCCGATTCCGCGCATACCGCGCGCGCCACTTGTTGACCGTGTTGCGATCGATCCCCAGTGTCGTCGCAACGTCAGTGCTGGCCTTGTCCGGCCCTTCGCATGCCAGGACGATGCGCGCGCGCAACGACAACGCTGTTGGAAGTGAGCGCGATCTGGCCATCGAAGTGAGCTCCGCACGCTCCATGTCCGTGAGCTCGATCGTGCTGGTGGGGGTGTATGCGTTCGGCATGAGACATCTCCAAGGATGCCTCAACCCATGCAGTTTTTGTGCCTACGAATTAGGGGGACAGGACACTATTATAGATCGCCAAGTGCACGGCTTCCCATCCGATGCCACGATTGCGGTTTTTCGCGCGGTCTCCAGTGATGCGGTCACCCAGGACGTGGATGCGTCCGAGCCGTTTGGTGTCGATGTGCAGCAGCTCGCCGGGCGTGGCGCGTTCGTAGCGGCGGATCGGCTCCACGGGATCCAAGGACTTCAGTCGTGACAGGCCGGCTTGCACCATGTAGCGGCTGACGGTAGCCAAGCTGCGCCCGCACGCCTGAGCGATACGCCACAAGGGAAGACGTTGCCGGCGCTGCTGCTCGAAGCTCGCGATCTCCGCCGGCAGGCACGGTGCAGGTCTGGTGTGCGGGCGGCAGGTGCGATCTTGCAGGCCAGGCAAGCCCTCGGCATCAAACCGCGCAAGCCGCTTGTACGCAGCACCCGCGTGTCTGCTTCGGTCTCCGGTCCCTCTTGCATCGTGAACTCCTTGTGCACTGGGGAGTCCACGTTCGCTGCTCAGGTCAGCCGCGGCAAGGACGGGATTCTTCGGACAGACACAGCATAGCGGCCTCCGGGTCCCATATCAGTTGCGATATGCGAGTATCTCGAGCCGACGCCTTCGCCGTCAAGCTGCACGGGGTGTCAAGCTGCACGGGGGATCGCAGCCCTATAATCCAGCACATGGTGCGTCGTGACGTTGAGGAAGGACTGATCCCCGCGGGGGGAGGACCGACCTTGGCTTGCTGCGCCACTCCAACGGGTGAAAGTCCCGTCCCGGTAGGCGTCGGTGCGCCGGGTAGCAGGCCCCAGGCAGCGGAGGGAGACTTCCATGCCCGAGCGGGGCGTCAAAAGCCCGTGAGGCGGCAACTGCCGCGCAGCGGGGAGCAAGCACGCGGGCCGCAACATGAAGTGAAGCCTGCAGCCTCGACAGATTTACAACCCGCAGGCCGAGCCGCTCATGTCACGGCGAAGGCAACATCACCGGGGCGAGTGCCGAAGCGCGCTGGGGACTGCGGCGGGGTATGGGGCGCAGCACGCGTGCAAGGAGTGGAGCGGAACACGAGAGACCCGTCTGCGCTGCCCGAGTCGGGGCAAGCGCGCTCGTATAAGCCCAAGGTGAAATCGAGGCGTGCGCAGCGGGAGTCCGAGGGGATCGTAGTACCGTTGGGTGCGGCGCAAGCCGTGCCCGCGAAGGCCGTGGGGCATAACGCGGCTGGAGGGAAGGGTCCCTGCGGTGGTCATGTTGCTGGAGCGGGTAAGCGCAAGGGAATGGCCGGCCAGACCGGACCTAACGACCCCGGCGGTGATGAGCCGCGCGAAAACGTGCGACAACTGCAAAGGCAGCTTTGGGCCGCAGCCAAGCGGGCGCCGGCAAGGCGCTTCCATGCGTTGTACGACCAGTTGTGCAGGGATGACATCCTGCACGAGGCGTGGAAGCGAGTGCGCCGCAACCGCGGCGCAGCGGGGATCGATCGTGTGTCGGTCCAGGATGTGGAGCAGTATGGAGTCCAGCGCTTCTTGCAGGAGCTGGGTGACGTACTGCGAGCGGGCGAGTACGGTGCGCAGGTCGTGCGGCGCGCCTACATCCCCAAGGCAGACGGAGCAAAGCGGCCCTTGGGTATTCCCACGGTGCGCGACCGGGTGGTGCAGATGGCGGCCAAACTGGTGCTGGAGCCAATCTTCGAGGCGGACTTCGAGCCGTGTTCGTACGGATTCAGACCCAGGCGCAGTGCGACGATGGCGATCGAGCGACTCAGGCAACTGGGCAATCGAGGGGCCGATCACGTGCTGGACGCCGACATCAGCGATTACTTCGGCAGCATCGATCACGACAAACTGCTTACCTTGATGGGGCAGCGCGTCAGTGACCGGCGGATACTCAAGCTGGTGAGGCAATGGCTACAAGCAGGGGTGATGGAAGACGGCGCGGTGCGCCACCCGGTGGCGGGAACGCCGCAGGGTGGTGTGATTTCGCCGCTGCTGTCGAACATCTACCTGCACGTGCTGGACCGGGTGTGGCGCCGACACGGCGCGCATCTGGGCGAACTGGTGCGGTATGCGGACGACTTCGTGGTGATGTGCCGTAGTGCGCAAGCCTGCGAAGAGGCCCAGCGCCGCATCGAGCACGTGCTGGGTCGGCTGGGCTTGAAGCTGCATCCGCAGAAGACGCGACGCGTGGTGCTGACGCAGGGCCGGGAGGGCTTCGACTTCCTGGGCTGCCACCTGCACAAGCGCATGAGCGGGCGACTGTGGCAGCAAGAGGGCGTCAGGCGGTACTACCTGTATCGGTGGCCAAGTCGCCGGGCGATGAACCGGGTGCGCGGCCGGGTGCGGGAGCTGACCCCCAGAGGGCGCTGTCATCAGGATGTGCGAAGCGTGATTGCCGAGCTCAACCCGGTGCTGCGTGGCTGGGGGCAGTACTTCGGCAGCGGCAACGCGGCCAACCATTTCATCGATGTTGACGCCTACGTCGTGAGACGTTTGCGCAGCCTGCGGGTCAAGCGCGCGGGGCGCAGCCTGAAGGCAGGCCAGGCGCAACGCTGGGATCGCGAGTACTTTGAACACCTTGGGTTGTATCGCCTGCGAGGCACCATCCGCTATGCCGGCAAACCTCCCGGAAGAAAACGGGAGTCCGCGTAATGCTGCGAGCCGACAGACCACTGGTAAGCCGTGTGCGGGAAATCCGCATGCACGGTTTGGAAGGGGGCGTTCGCTCCTGGATTTATTCAATTTAGGAACCAACGTCTACCAATGACTCAGACGACGCGTGTGCTTCTCGAGGAGAGGGTCACCTATCGCTGCCTATTGATCGCGACTTGTGTTACCCGTCACTTGGCGCCCAAGTGGTCGGCCGATTTCGGGCTCTCAGTCACTAATTGGCGCGTTATGGCCGTGATCGGCCGGTTTGAGCCAGTTTCGGCAAAGGAAGTCGCCGCACGCACGAGCACAGACGCGTTCTTCGTCACGCGCGCGATTGACAACCTGGTGGAACAGGGCTATGTGGATCGCGGCATAGACAGCGAGGACCGCAGGCGGTTGAGCCTCACGCTAACAAGGAAGGGGAAGACAGTTCACTGCCGTGTTGAGGACATGATCAACGAAGTCGAGACCCGGCTCTTGGCTGGCCTCAGCACCGCGGAGAAGCAAGTGTTTCTCCACGGCCTTTTCACGCTGGCGACAAGAGCGATGCAGTTGGACCAACCGAAGAAATAAGGCGCTCAATCCTTCACGGTCTCTCATCTTTGCGGATCACCGTGCCCCGGCCGGCGAAGCGGTGGTGCCGGCGTCGTAGCTGGCGGCTGCGCGTTCGGAGATCGCCAAGCTGCAGCGAGTGCTGGGCAAGAAGACGCTCGAGAACGAGATCCTCAAGCAAGCCTTGGAGTACGCCGCCGAAAAAGTGGAGTGCGCGCTCGCCCTTGCTGCCCGGAGAAGACCAGTGAAGACGCTCTGCCGGGTGCTGGGGGTGGGTGCGCCTGCACATTCACGACCTTCGCCATCGTGCCGATGGCTGGCGTGACGGACGCAGCGGCCGCACGCTGGCGGGCGATGCGCGAGCTGATTGCCGGAATTCGCGAGCCGATCGCCGAACTCCCGAGCTACGGCTACCGGCGTGCGTGCGCTGGTGAACCGCCAACGCCGAGCACAGGAAGGTGCGGCTCGGGTCAATCCGGAACGGGCCTAGCGGGTGATGGCCCGGGCGGGTCTGCTGCTGCCCAAGGCGCCGCGACGGCGCCAGTCGAGCCGCCGGCTTGGCGGGAAGGCGCCGAGCAAGCGTTGAACCTCGGACGGAGTCAGGGTCTGCGGCAGTGGTGCCAAGCGCCAGCTTGCTGGCGAGGCGACGATCGGCAGCAGATGCGCGACAGCGTTACCTTCGAACGCACGGAAGCGAAGATAGCTTCGCACGGCCGTCGTCGTGACGCCGGCGCTGGCGGTGCTGACGCGAGCCAGCGCTGCTTGGCCTGCTCGCTGAGCGCGACGCGCAGGTGGCGCATCTGACGCTGCTGGTGGACAAGCTGAAGGCGCAGTTGGCGCGCCGTGCCCGCGAGCAATACGGCGCCTCCAGCGAGCATCTGACGCTCATCGCCGCCGAGGCGCCCAAGGCCGCCCCGGCCGGCGCGGCAGCCACGCCCCACACGAAGCCACGCAAAGCCGCGCCGCGAACTGCGCCAGTGTCGGCGGGAGGAGCGGCCTTTCAGCCAACACCGAATCCACACAACCCGATGCAAGACGAAGCCTTTCTCACTACGTCAACGACAACTTCTCCTACATGAGCGACCCAGGCCTCGCCGCCAGCGAGACCCCGCGGCTCGCCGTTGAGGAGTTGGGCATGCAGTTGCCAAAGCCGGTGATCGACGGCGTGCAGGCCGAACTGGCCGACCTGCGGATCGCTGCGAAGGATATCGGACGCCGCATCACCCAGTACGAGGCCGACGGCAGGAACGCCCGAATTGCGTGAGCTCTTCCGCGCACCGGAAAACAGGTTTCCGCGGGGGCCGCTTGTTCGTGCCGGGCGCGCGCTATAGTGCGGAGTGCCCCTTGGGCCGGAACAGGACATGAAGGACTTCACCTACATCGGCAGGCCGGCCCGCGTCGTGTTCGGCGCCGGCAAGCTGCGCGAGCTCCCCGCGGAAGTGGAGCGGCTGGGTGCGCGCAAAGCGCTGGTGCTGTCAACTCCGGAGCGGCGCGCCGCGGCCGAACAGGTGGCGGCTCTGCTGGGCCCGCGCGCGGCCGGTGTGTTCGACAAGGCGACCATGCACGTGCCGATAGCGACGGCACGCGAAGCCTGCGAGTACGCCGCGCGGATCGGCGCTGACTGCGCCGTGGCGGTGGGCGGGGGTTCCACGATCGGCCTGGGCAAGGCGATCGCCCGCGAGTCCGCCGTGCCAATCATCGCCGTGCCTACGACCTATGCCGGCTCCGAGATGACCAGCATCTATGGCATCACCGAGGCGGGCCTGAAGAAGACCGGGCGCGACGACCGGGTGCTGCCGCGCACCGTCATCTACGACCCCGAGCTCACGCTGTCGCTGCCGGTGGGGATGAGCATCACCAGCGGCATGAACGCCGTCGCGCACGCGGCGGAGGGGCTGTACTCCGCGACCGGCAACCCCATCATCGATCTGATGGCACAGGAGGGCATCCGCGCGCTCGGCCTGGCGCTGCCGCGGCTGCGCACGGCGCCCGGCGACATCGGGGTGCGCGGCAACGCCCTCTACGGCGCCTGGCTGTGCGGCACGGTACTGAACTCGGTAGACATGGCGATCCACCACAAACTATGCCACACCCTGGGCGGCAGCTTCAACCTGCCGCACGCGGAAACGCACACCATCGTGCTGCCGCACGCGTTGGCCTACAACGCCCCGGCGGCACCGGAGGCCATGCGTCGCATCGCCGGTGCGCTGGAGGCGAGGAGCGCGCCGCAGGCGGTCTTCGACCTGGCGAAGGACAATGGCGTGCCGGTGGCGCTGCGCGACATCGGCATGAAAGCCGATGACCTCGACCTGGCCTGTGAGCTCGCGCTGCAGAACCAGTACCCGAACCCGCGGCCGTTGGAGAAGGCGGCCATCCGCCAGCTGCTGCAAGATGCCTTCGAGGGCAACCGGCCCGCATCTTGAACCCAATCGTCGCTTCAGAGAGTTCCTACTCTCCTAGAGTTCGACCTGCGTATGCGCGAACCTCAACCAAGACAACATCACCCAGGCGGTGATTGCCGGCCTGGTTGGCACTTCGCCAAATGCCACCTGCGGTCCTCACAAGCCTCTTGCAGCACTTGCACAGCTTTGCGCGCGAGTATCCTTCAGCGAGCAGGAGTGGGGAGCAGGGCATCCGGTTCCTGCAGCGCAGCCACCACTTGTGGGCGCCGGTGCGAACGTGCTGGTTATCGGCCGGTTTCAAAATGCTGAGAGGTTCGCGGCGGCATTGCTGAAGCTGGCGCTGGCGGCGAGGGCGCGGTCGGGCTTCAGGCCTCGCCGTGAGCCTGTCCGCGGTAGCTCTTGCCCTCGATCAGAACGGTCTCGACGTGGTCCAGCAGGGCTGAGGTCAGCGTGCCGTCGGCGTTGAAGATGGGCCCATTGCTGATATGCGTATTTCGGCCCATTGTGACCGGCCGTTTCGGCATCGTGACCGGTGATTCCGGCGATCGTGACCGACCCTCCGTTTCGGATCATCGTGACCGACCATTTCGGCGATCGTGACCGCCAAATCGGCGTCCCCTGAGGGGCTCTGACTTGCCGGTGGTGCTGCGTAGAGAACGCAAACCCGGGTGTCCTACCCTCGACGGTCTTTTCCCGTCAAGGCCCTGGATGCCACAAAACGAATGTCTCTACGCATAATCAAGAATGTAATTCGCCTGAAGTGGCAGGCACAGCTCTCTCTCGAGCAGATCGCCTCCACCCTCGGGATCTCCAAAGGTGCCGTCGCCAAGTACGTCAGCTTGACGAGCGTCGCCGGGCTCGATTGGGAGACGGTGCAGGACTGGAGCGAACAGCGGCTGTCCACCGCGCTGCAGCCGCGCGCTGCGCCCTCGCAGCCTTTCGTCGAACCTGACTGGAGCCGCATGCACCGCGAGCTTGACCGCAAGGGCATGACGCTGATGCTGCTGTGGCAGAAATACGTGGCCGCCCACCCTGAGGGCCGCACTTGGCGCTACACGCAGTTCTGCGAGCATTAGAAGGCGTTTGCAAAGACGCTCAAGCGCTCGATGCGCCAGCACCGGCTGGCCGGCGAGAAACTGTTCATCGACTGCACAGGCCCCACGGTGCCGCTGGTCAATGGCGCGCGTGCCCAGGTGTTCGTCTCGGCGATGGACGCCTCCAGCTACGTCTTTGCCTGTGCGACACCGGCCCAGCGCCTGGACGACTGGATCGAGCGCATGGTGCGGGCCCCGAGCTTCTACTCGGTGTGCCGCGTCGTGCTGGATTTTGTTGCCGGCAACAAAATCAGGCACGATGTAGCGCACGGCTCTGCCGAAGTAGCGAAACGCCTGCTCGTGCAGCTGCGCCCCCTCCCTTCGACCGGACTTCCACACCATGAACCGCCCCGGAATTGAACTGACCCCCAGAAGTTGGACGAACTTCAAGGGGTTTCATGAAGAAGTACCAAACAGAGTTCAAGCTCGAGGTCGTCAAGAGCTTTTTGGTGATCGGCGTCAACTATCTTGGCCGCGGGCGCATTGACTCAGCTTTTTTGCTACCCGTGCTGACCTGTTGCCTCACGTAGTCTGCTACCCCGTCGGAAGGGCCGGCGGGAGCACAACACGTGAAAAGGCGAGTCAGCATGACAACACGCAAGGAGTTGATCGAAGGAGTCGGAGCGCGGTACCGCGGCTCGTCGGTGAGCGAGAGGACCAAGATCCTCGACGAGTTCGTTGCGATCACCGGACCACCGCAAGCACGCTATCCGCGTCCTGGGCTCGGAACCTTCCCATGCTCCGTCGATGCGATCACGCAATCGGCTCTACGACGAAGCCGTGCGCCAAGCCCTCATTGTGCTGTGGGAGGCAGGCGACCGTGTCTGCGGAAAGCGGCTGAAGGTTCTGATCCCGATCTTGGTCTACGCGATGGAGCGACACGGCCACCTTCAACTGGACCCGGTGGTCAAGGCCAAGCTCTTGCAAGTCAGCGCCGCGACCATCGACCGTGCCTTGGGCGACGCGCGCAATCGCGTCGATGGGCAACGCAAGCGGCGGACGGGCGTCGGCGCGGCCATTCGCCGCAGCATTCCCGTGCGCACGTTCTCGGATTGGCGCAACCCACCGCCTGGCTTCTTCGAGGTCGACTTGGTCGAACACTGCGGCGGCGCAAAGACCGACGGCGACTTCGTCCACACTCTGGTGCTGACCGACATTGCCAGCGGCTGGACGGAGTGCATCGCCATGCCGGTGCGCAACCAGTCCCTTGTCGTCGAAGCCATGGCGATCGCCGCGGCCGATCTGCCCTTCGCGATGCTCGGCGTAGACACTGACAACGACAGCGCGTTCATGAACCAGACCGTCTTCGACTACTGCAAGGACAACGGGCTCGAACAGACGCGGTCGCGAGCGTACAAGAAGAACGACCAAGCCTGGGTCGAGCAGAAGAACGGCGCCATCGTTCGTCGGCTGGTCGGTTACGGCAGGCTCAGTGGCCTTGCGGCGACACAGGCCCTTGCGCAGCTGTACAGCGCCTCGCGGTTGTGCGTCAACTTCTTCCAGCCTTCGTTCAAGTTGAAATCGAAGACACGTGACGGTGCACGAGTGAGCAAGACGTACCACGCACCGGCAACGCCCTGCGACCGGCTGCTTACCTCGCCCTGCGTGAGCGAGACGGTCAAGTCGAAGCTCAAGGCTCAGTTCGACGGACTCGACCCCGTACTGCTGTTGCGCGACATTCGATCGGCTCAGCAAGCGTTGAGTGACCTGGCAGCGCGAGGACAGCTGGTCCGTCCGACGGTGGCGGCACCCACTGACATGCCGACGTTCCTCGAAAGTCTGGCAACAGCGTGGAAGGATGGTGAGGTTCGGCCGACCCATCGCAAGCAGCCCACCACCGAGCGGTGGTGGAGAACTCGAGCGGACCCGTTCGCACACGCATGGCCAGTCGTCGAGGGTTGGCTGATCAACGAGCCGACGGCGACAGCTAAGGAACTGATGGACCGCCTCGCGCAGATCGTGCCAGACGTACATGGACGCCCCCGGTTTGCCAAGCTTTCAGTTTGCTGCAGCACGAAGGAGAAGATTGCTCCCGTACATCCGGACTTTCGGTGCGAGACGAACTCGCTGTCCCTGATGGGTTCTGCTGGTCGGCGCCTCGATCGCTTACACGCACTCTGGGTGCCTCGTCTGGCGCGGGCTGTGCCAACCACGGTCTGACCTATCCTGCCATCAACTTGCTGATCGCCTGAGCAATCGCGGTGGGAATCTCCTGTCTTGTTATCGTCGTTGGGGCCCCTTCCCGCTGGCGGGAAGGGCGGGGGGATGGGTGGATGTCTCTACGCAGGTGCGTAGTCGGCCCTGAACTCGCGATCATGTGCGAGCAACGCCCAGATCGTCCTGGCGGTCATGTTGGCCAGCGCCACGGCTGCAATGTTCTTGTTGCGGCGGGTGGTGAGCTTGACCAACCAACTCTCGGCATCGGCCCGCTGCGTTGCCCGGTAGATGACTGACCTGGCGCCGTGAATCAGCATTGTTCGCAGGTATGCATCTCCCCGTTTACTCATGCCTAGCAAGGTGGGCTTGCCGCCGCTGGAGTGCTGGCGGGGCACGACGCCGAGCCAGGCCGCGAATTGGCGGCCGTTGTCGAAGTTCTTGGCGTCACCGACGCTGGCCACCATGGCCGTGGCCGTCAACGGGCCGATACCGGGAACCTTCTCCAGTCGTCGGCTGGCGTCGCTGGCCCGATGCCAAGCCTTGATCTGCACTTCGATCTCCTCGACCTGCCGGTGCAGCAGCTTCAGGTGCTCGAGCAATCTGTCAATCAACAGGCGAAACGATCCGGGCAATTCGATCGAGGCATCCTCGATGAGGGCCGGTACACGCTGGGCAATATACGAAATGCCCTGCGGCACGATCAGCCCATACTCACCGAGCAGACCACGGATCTGGTTGGCCTGCGCGGTTCGGGCTTTGACGAAGCCCTGGCGCACACGGTGCAACGAGAGGACCGCCTGCTGTTCGATGTTCTTGACTGGCACAAAGCGCATCGAGGGTCGGGCCACGGCCTCGCAGATTGCCTCGGCGTCGGCCACATCGTTCTTGTTGCTCTTGACGTAGGGCTTGACGAACTGCGGCGCCATCAGCCGAACCGTGTGCCCCAAAGCCTGCAGCTTCCGCGCCCAGTGGTGCGCACCCGAACACGCCTCCATGCCGATCAAGCAGGGGGGCAGATTGGCGAAGAACGCTGCAACCTGCTCACGCTTGAGCTGCTTGCGCAGTTCCACCTTGCCGTGTCGGTTCACGCCGTGGACCTGGAACACGTTCTTGGCCAGATCGAGGCCGATTGTCGTAATCTGCATGGTGGACGCTCCTTCCGGTTCGAGTGGTTGGTGACACTTCCACTGTGGCACTTCGATGCCGTCATTGGGTGGGGGCGTCCATCCCATTGCTTACGCGGGCAAGGCGCAGCTGCGAACACTGCAGCGACGCATCAAGGCTTGGCGCGCCGAGAAAGCGAAGGACTTGATCCTCGGGCAGCTTAGAAGGGCGACCACGGCGACCGCGGAAACCTGAGCCCGGCAGGAAGAAAATCGCCGGCCGCGGGGGGGCCGGGCGCTGCGCGCCCGGCAGGCCATGGACATGTGGACGATGCGCCTGCGGCGCACCGGGCGCGCCCGTGGACAACGCGATGCGTTGCCCACCGCCGCACCCTTCGCCCACATGCCCACAGCCTCCCACTACGAGAGATCAAATTGCCGAAGAGAACGACACCATCGCGCGGGTAACATCCGAATATCGAGAGGAGTAACAAGTGAGCACTGAACGGTCACTTCCGGAGCAATGGCGCCACGCGCACAGGGAAGCTGTGGCCGCTGAAGAACTTCTGACCCGGGTCTCCAGCAGTGGCGCTTCGCCGCTTGGCGAAGAGTTGCTTGCAGAGGTCCGCCGCACGCGTGAACGTGCAGCAGCACTTCTGCAGGCGGCGATAAAAGAGCTGGGGAGCTTGCCGGAGGGCACTGACCTCCGAGCGTGGATCGTCAAGGGCTCCAAGTAACTTCTCATCAGCCCTGCTGCCGATGGCTAGCAGACTCCGCCGGTGGCCCAGAAATAACCGCTGTGAACGCACCCGTTGGTCCACCCCCTGCCAAAAACGGGACGCCTGCTACTTGGGATTGTTGACGCCCGCCTTCAACGCCGCTCCTGGCACGAATTTCACCGTCGTCGCGGCTGCGATGGTGATGGCTTCGCCAGTTTGCGGATTGCGCCCCGAGCGCTCCCCTCTCTCGGCCCGCTTGAAGCTGCCAAACCCCGGAATCGCCACCTCGCCGCCGCGGGCGAGCTCCTTGGACACGATCCTCGTGAAGGCCTCCAGTGACCTGGAAGCCGCGGCCCGCGATTGTTCGGTGGCCGCAGCCAGCGCCTGCACGAGTTCGGACTTGTTCATCAATCGGATCTTGTTGTCAGGTGGAGGGCGCCGAGTGTAGTCACCTCCTGCCCGGCAGTGGGCGTCGCACCATGCCCTGCCCCTGCCCTACCCGGTGCCGCCGGCACACGACCGTGTTTATGTCAAATCGAATACTTCGGGAGTTTGCGGTGCTGCAACGGGGCGCTGTGTGTGGCTGAATAAGGTTAACTAGCCGCCAAGTTGCGATTGACCCCGGCGGAATGCCCAAGGAATATGCAACTGGCCGAAAGCAGACCAGTTTCACCTACGAACTGGGGACGGCACGCAGTCGCTTCACCTTGGTTGGCGCTGGATGGAGCAAACTGACCTTGAACTCGGGGGTGAGCTCCGGGTGCGCCTTTACCGGAAATCAGGGCTAGATAACCTTTCTCTGTGGCCGACTCTGGGCTGAGTTCACCTTGGTTGGTGAGTGCCGGGGCTACTTGTCCTCGCTGCACGCACTGAACATTTGGTGCGCCCCCTGCTCCGTGGCGGTCGAGCATCACTGTGGCGGCCTCAAGTCGGAAGGCCCGATTCAGGCAGCTCGGGATGTTCGGCTCGGCGCCTCGCCTGCGGGCGCGGCTATCGCTCGTCAGCGCGTGGTGCCGTCGGTTGGCACCTGAGAAGACTGCGCTTTCAGCACGGCTTCCTTACTCGCCGCAGGACAGCACTTCACAAGGAAACACCGACACCGACTGAATGCAATCGGCAATGCGCGTACCTGCGCAAGAACCGCTGCAGCAACTGCTCGCTCACCCGTTGCCGCATTTCAAAGACGACCTCGCGGCCTTGGCGTCGAAGCCGCCAAGGCGGCGAAAAAGACGCAGGATGCGGGCGCCAGTTCCATGCAACGTCCAGCGTTTGCCGACATCGGCGCAGATCCACCAGATTCAAGACATAGAGGCTGTAGACCTGACACTCGGCGACCCGCTGGACCAGTTCCTCGTACATCGGCAGCCACTCGTTGTAAAGCGGACTCCGAGCTGAGACCGGACGTGCGCCTGGAAGCACCTCCTCCTGCATCCCCAGCGCGACGGCCGTGCGCGCAAAAGCTGCGCTGCACGTGTCCATCGGCGTCGAGATGGGCGCTCTACTGCGAGAACTTGCCATGAAGTAAGGGGCCGCCGGCACGTCCAGCGTGTTTCCACTCGCCTTGAGGCATGCCTGGATGTTTTCAAAGGCCGCGACGCGGGCCGCGTATGCGAGCTCGTTCACCCGTTCAATTGGCAAGGGCTCGTTCGCTGCAATAACGCGTGTCGTCGCCGCAAACCAACGCACTCCTGGCGTCACTCCCGCCGGCCACGACCGGTGTGCAGCGCACGCGACGAGCGTGGTGCGATCCGCTGCCAGCAATTCATGGGCGGTCAGATCCGACCTGAAGGGCGCGAGTTCGGCTTTCGATTCGGCCTTCAGTGCAGCCGCCAGACGCCCAAAGACACCGTGCTCGTCGTCAGGCCCGAGTTCGCGCCGGGCGCGCAGAGCATCCATCGGTGCGAACGGGAACGAACAGTGGGGACAGAAGTTTTGGTGGGTGGCGATGGACACTGGTTCGAGGTTGATCGGCTTCTCGCACTGAGGGCAGCCCTGACGCAAGGGTGCGCGGTGCAGCGGGCAGCACCGGGCTGCGATGTGCTGGAACATGGCGCAATGCCAGCCGGCAGCCAGGCACTCAGGGCAGTAGCGCAGGTCGGGCGCTAGCAGCAGCTTCGCTGGTGAGCCAGCCAGGTAGGCAGCACCAGACGCGACGCTCCACTGACTGGGCGAACACCCCAATGCTTGGCGCAGGCGTGGCGATTCGGGCAAGTGGAAGACGGAGGCGTTGTGGATCCAGTGTTGCGCCAGGTACTGGCGCAGGTCCACGGGCTCGAGTAGGTAGTCGTGCCAATGAACTGCAAGTAGCTGAAAGGCCGAGGCGACAAAAGGCGATCCGTGGATGTCCGCAATGCACCCCGCCTGCGGTGGTCCCGCGAGCGCCGTACTCATTTCAACGCTCATTGGGATACTCCACGTAATGGCCGATTACCTTGTGCAGGCCAGTGAACTTGAAGCACGACAGCGCGACGGCCCGGTCGACAATCGCCTCCAGGTCGTCGGCCAACTGGCGGAACATGAAATTGAGGGCAGGACGCAGATAGCCCAGGGGAAGCCGAACTCGCGCGCCCGCGATGTTCTTGCCCGCGAGCATCGCCGAGACGGCTTGCTCCATCGGCACGGCGAGGTCAACGATCGACCAGCCTTCCGCGGCACGCCCGGGAAAGTGCTGCCGCGTGAACTCCCGATCAGTGCCTTCCATATTGGACAGAAGCTCCCGGATGTCCTGCGAGGTGAGCCCGCAGTACACCTCCGTGCGCTGAAAGAAGCGGCCGATCATCTGCAGGTAGTTGCCCTGGAACACCAGGTCAATGGTGGTCTGCATCTCCGGCTGCCCAATGGACAGAAGGTGAGGAACGAGCCGAAGCTTCATCAGGTCCGCCGTCACGCTCATGAGCACCGGGTACAACTCGTGGGGGATGTTCTGCATTTCGTCGACGATGATCAGCACCCGCCTGGCGCTCACCGCCTGACATCGCTGCCCCACCAGTGCGACCAGACGCGCCTGAAGTACCAGTGTTTCCCGCGCCGAGATCGTGTTGCATCCCATGTCCACGAGGCAGCGCTTGAGCAACTGGTCGGCGTTCTTCGGCTTCAGGCCCAGAAAGTTCCACATGATTGCGACTGCAGAACCCTCCAGCATCGTCGGGATCACATCGAGCAGGTACTTGGCAAATTCGCTCTTTCCCGTTCGCTGCACGCCCCAGATGTGGGCGCCCGCGAGATCGCATGCCATCCACTCGGCCACCATCGCAGCCTTGCGGTCGATCTCTGGAGTCCACAGGGGCTTGTCTGGAAAAAAGCTCCTGAGAGTGGCGCCTCCCTGCGCACCCACTTCATCCGGCTGCCAATCGGCAGCTTTGGTAGCTTGAGCGGGCTTTGATTTGATGGCGCTGTCGCTCATGCCAGCCTCCTCGGAATCTGGAACCGCTTGACCTTCGGGTCTGCCGTCTCGGGTTCCGGGGAATTCCACTGGCCATGGGTACTGGCGGCCGGCACACGCGGCGCAACCTGCACCGCAGTAACGCTGGTATCGGGTGCCAGCAGGGCGTGAGGCTCTGGCACGATGTGACCAGGCATGTCGATGAAATCAAAGACGTCCTCGTCGTCGGCATGGGCCGCAAAGGCCTCAGGCGGCAGGTGGCGTTTGAGATACCGCATGATGTACGCGTACTCGAGCGCCGCCTGGCTCTCCTGCTTGGAGCGCGTTGCGAGATGCTTGAGAACGGCAAACAGCGGGCCATCGCCCGGGCGGGTTTGAAACTGGGCGTCTGATCTGCGTTTGCTGTAGATGTCCAGCATGCGCTGGTCGTGCGGCACGCGACTCCATGCGCCCTCACAGGTGAGCGTCGTGAAGGTTGCTCCCGCCTCGTCGATCAACACCAGGGTGCGCAGATCGTCATAGTCGACCAGGGCTCGTAGCTCCTTGCTGCGCAAAGCCGGCTGCGTCTTGAGCCACGCGGAGCTGTAGCGACGATGCCGGTAGTACACATAGGGCAGGCGCCCTTTTCCAAGGTCGCAGCGGATGGTCACCGGCTTGGGCTCGCAGAAGTGGTGCGGCTTGCGTTTCGTTTCGGGCAGGTAGTTGCACTTGATCTGCCCGGCTTCTCCCAGCCGGCCCAGGCGCGTGAAGGCGCCGAGATAGCCCGCACCGGCCGTTGCCGTGACGTTCTCGTTGGCCATGTAGACATCCAGGGCCTGCTCCAGCAGACCCACTGTCACACGGTTGCCCGCCGGAACTTGCGCCTGCTCGCGCAAGGGATCTTTCGGGCCGGTGCCCGTCGTGCCCGGGAACTGGTGGATCAACTTGTTCAGCAGATGCCCGATCGCGCTTTCGATGTGGGGACGTCCTTTCGGCCGTCCGGGCACGCCGAGAACGACGCGGCCGCCGTAGAGGCGCTGCAACAATGTCTGCAGCGGATTGAAGAGGTGCGCCAGCGCGTTGTCCAGGTAGACGAGGATGGGTACTGCGAATTTCAGTT
>Ga0075163_10004736_pt1 | contig 18215 bp, 16 predicted proteins | sample JI1023141ADNA_FD_71478 | JGI IMG/M metagenome (GOLD analysis project Ga0075163, IMG submission 71478) | Wastewater effluent complex algal communities from Wisconsin, to seasonally profile nutrient transformation and Carbon sequestration -... | ecosystem: Engineered > WWTP > Effluent > Algae...
CCTCCCAGCAGCAGTGCGGCTGCGAGTAGTGCGATCGCTCCCGCTGTAGATGTGGCGAGCGTGCCGTGGCCTGTGGCAGTTTTGTAGGCCCACACCGTCCCAGACATGACTACGCCGGACAGCCCAGACAGCACGGCGATTTGGAACAGCGCCTTGCCGTCTCCTTCGCGCAGCAGCGTGCCGTACCTGCGGCGGAACGACAGCAGCAGCACACCAAAGTTGACGCTGGCAGTGATGGTTGTCCCAAGCGCCAACGCCAGATAGCCGAAGCTTTTGTGGAACACGATGTTCCACAGCACGCCGCACAGAACGGCAAGAAGCGATGCCAGCATCGGAATACGGGCTCGCTTTAACGCATAAAAGACCGGCGCGACGACCTTGATTCCGGAATAACAAAGCAGCCCGATGGAGTAGTAGCGCAGCGCCGCTGCTGCATGCTCGGTGTCGGAAGCGGTAAATGCCCCATGCTGATAGATGACGCGTAGGATGGGCTCGGCCAGTACCCACAGCGTCACTGCCGTCGGAAGTGTGTAAAACGTCGTCAGGCGTAGGCCTCGGCGCATCGTGTCACGGACTCCGTCGAGGGCGGTACGTAGGTTGGACTCGCTGGCGCTGTCGGCGGCTTGGGCGAGTGCGACCGTTCCGATGGCGACTCCGAACATCCCAATGGGGAGCTGCATCAATCGAAACGCGACCTGGAGCCAGGTCACCGCGCCATCTTGCTGCGATGCAAACGAAGAGCTGACGTAGATGTTGACCTGAGTCGCAGCGAGTCCAATCGTGGCCGGTGCCATCGCCCACAGCATGGGTCGCAGCCCCGGATGCGAAAACATCGTGCCGAGTCGCACCCGATAGCCGCTCCGAAACAGCGGTAGCCACTGTGCGAGAAGCTGCAGGAGCCCGCCGATCATCGTCGCTGCGGCCCAAGCAATCGCCGCCGTGCGTGTTCTTCCGATTCCGAGCACCCACAGCGTTCCACCCACGACGATCGCTGACAGATTGAACAGAGCCGGGGCCAGGGCAGGGGGGAGGAATCGTTGTTCAGCGTTGAGCATCCCCATCGCCACCGCAGCGACTGACACCAGCAGAAGAAACGGCATCATGATGCGGGTGAGTAGAACGGTGAGCTCGGCCTTGCCCGCGATCTGCGCGTATCCCGCCGCCCAGGTATCCACAAGCTGGGGCGCAAAGATGGTTCCGAATAGGACCAGAGTGCCCACTACGATGACTAGGAGTGTGGTGACTGCATTGGCCAGCGCGAAGGCTGAATCGGGGCCAGATTTTTTGCGGGTTTCGATGAAAGTGGGCTGAAAAGCTGCTGAGAGTGCTCCCTCGGCGAACAGATCTCGCAGCAGGTTCGGGAGCCGGAAGGCCATCGTAAAGGCATCGCCGTAGTAGCCCGCACCAAGGAGCGCGGCAAAGACTTGCTCACGAAGGAGCCCCAAAATCCGTGAAGCCAGCGTCGCCAGGGATAGCAGCAGCGCGGCCTTGGCCATCGGTCGCTGGGCTGGCCCGACCGAACTGGGGATGACGGCGACTGGACCTGCCGATGGTGGCTCGGGCTTTGAATCAGACATGATCAGCGCAGACCGACGGCCTCGATGGCACGGGTCAGCTCTTCAGCGCTGTGGACGCCGCGAAAGATCTGCCGGACTTGGCCTTCTGAGTCGATAAGGACGGTGACCGGGATCTGGGTGATTCCGTAGCGTGCCGAGACGGTGCCGGGATCGCTACCAATGGGCAGCTTGAGTCCGAGCGCTGCCGCAAACTGCTTGGCTTTGGCCTCGGCACCATCAATCTCGATGGCAATCGTGCGCAGCCCGCGTGGCTGAAGCTGGGTATGCACTTGGTCGATGAGTGGCAGCGACTCTTTGCACGGCCCACACCAGGTTGCCCAAAAATCGATCAGCACCGGATGACCACGCTGGGCCGACAGCTCGAAACGCTCGCCCGGAGACGCAGCGGCATCAATGCGCGGCACCGAAAAATCGGGAGCGCTACGGCCTCCCTGCGGCGGCGACGATGGGACCGACAGCCAGCGGCGGGCTTCATTGGCAATGATCACGACAAACAGCCCGATCAGAATCCAGGAAATGACCCGCGTCGTCATCGAGTCATGGCGGCCGGGGCCTTGGTCATCGCTCGCATCATCGCTGCGAACCCGCTGGTCACTCATAACCGGCTGCTCCGCCTTTGCTCACGCTCGTAGATGAGACGAAGGCCAGTGAGGGTCAGCATCTCGTCGCACTCCTCGATGGTTCGGCTGTCCTTGGCGATGAGAGGGGCAAGTCCTCCGGTCGCGATGACCTTGAGGGGAAAATCGACCTCGGCACGCATCCGCTCGACAATTCCATCCACAAGACCAACGTAGCCATAGACCAGGCCAGACTGCATGCTCGTGACGGTGTTTTTGCCGATGACCGAGCGTGGCCGGGCAAGCTCGACGCGGGGCAGTTTGGCCGCAGCGTGGAACAGTGCGTCAGCGCTGATGCCAATGCCGGGGGCAATGGCACCGCCGAGATACTCGCCTTTGGGGGTTACCACGTCGAAGGTCGTGGCCGTGCCGAAGTCAACCACTAGGCAACCAGATCGGTGACGCTCGTACGCAGCCACGGCGTTGATGATGCGGTCGGCACCGACCTCACGCGGGTTTTCATAGAGAATCGGCATGCCTGTTTTTGAGCCAGGTCCGACGACTACCGGCTCGATGTGCAGGTAGCGCCGGAACAGCCGCTGAAACGCATTGAGTACTGGCGGCACGACCGTCGCTAGAATCCCTGCGGTAATACCGCGTTCACCGGGCTGGGCCGACGCGGCGACCAGTTGTCCGGTGGGGCTTGATTCAGGGTCGCGCTGCTCATCATTCGGTGTGTCACGCTGCGGACCGGCGCGAAACGGGAGCCCGCTCAGCGTGAACATCGAGTGGAGCAGGGCCGCGTATTCGTCCTCGGTCCGAGCCTTGCGAGTCTCGACGCGAAAATGAGTCAGCAGCGTCGCTCCGTCGAAGACTCCGAAGACGATATTGGTGTTGCCGATGTCCACCGCAAGCAGCATGCGGCTAGCTTAATCCAAAGCGAGCCGGCACGACATCCGCGCCGCTGCAATCGCGTTTATTATCTCGAACATTGACCGTAACCGAGACAAACCATGACCACTTACAAGACCCGTTCTGTTTCGTTCGCTCGTCGTCCGCTGTCGTTTGCCATCCGGCTCAAGTGGCGTCAGCCATTGTCTGCCCTGGGGCTTTGGGGCCTTCTGGCCGTTCACCCTGAGGTGCTTGCAAAGAGCCCGGCACCGGCGACCGTCGTTCACGAGCGCAGCTATGAGGCGCTCGAAAAACACGCTCGCGGTCTGGCCGACGAAATCGGTATGCCGGCTGATCGCCGTGATCTGGCGCTCTCTCGACTCCGCACGGCGTTTGAAAACGGCAAAATTGCTGCTTTTTCCAAGGACGCGACGCTCAATGGAATTTTCGCGTACCAGATGGGTGAAGGTGGATTTCTGGTCAAAGTGAAAAAAGGCAAAGGAGCTGCCTATCTTTCGAGCACGGAACCGAAGGTGGCGCTCGATTTCAAGAGCGTAACCTTTGGTGCTCAGGTCGGTGGTGGTTCGGAGTGGGGTTTTGGGGTCATCCTCGGACTCCGTAACACCGCTGCCTTTGGCGGCGACTACGAAGGCAACACCCGTGGTGCGACCGCCGGGTCAGAGAGCCTGAACATCACCAAGCTGACCAAGAATGGACTGAGTACCACCGACCCCAGCTACCATGAACTCTATCTGGTTGCGGTCAGCAAGGGACTGTCTGCCGGGGCCGCAATTGGCAACCTGACAATATTACGCAGATAGTAGTGCTAATATATGGGCTCTCTGCTCAGCTTTTCCGACATAGTCTCCTAAAAAACCTAGATTCGTACAGTAACTCGCTACTGATTCTGCCGCGTTTTGTGGCATGATGAGTGGTATCGTGCGCACTGGATTTAGGATGGGGGCCCGCCCTCTTTGGGGGATGTTGGCGCTGTGGGGAATCCTCAACGGATCGATGGCTGGTCGGGCTGTTGCGGAAACATCGCTGGATGCTGTCGCGAGTTCGCGTGAGCCCTGGCAACAGCACAAAGTCAAGCACGGCATCTCGGTCGAGAGGAGGGCGGTGAAGGGCTCTTCCTTTTTCGAGTACCGCGCCTCGATCGGTATTCCAATGGCACCTGCCCTGCTGATCGAAGACATGTGGCGGACCGTTACGCTGAAGCCGGGGCCACTGGTCAAAAAGCGCCAGATTCTGAAGCAGGGCGACACAGAGATTGTGTTCTACGATCAGATACAGACTCCCGTCGTCTCTGATCGCGACTACACCATGCGGTTGCGGAAAGTGGCGCTCGGCCACGATCGCTTCCAGATGATCTTCGAGACCGCCAACGAGCTTGGACCTGGCCCTGATCCGAAGCATGTTCGGATTCTGGCGATTCACGGCTCCTGGAGTCTGGAACCCGATCCCAGTGTGGCCGGTGGTTCGCTCGTTACCTACCAAAGCTACAGTGAACCGGGCGGATCGGTTCCCGCCTTTATGATCCACGGGGCTCAGATGGAGCAGACCATAAAGAGCGTCGAAACCTTGAAGGCGCGAATCCTGGCTGCCCAAAATTCGCCAAGTCCGTCGAAGTAACCTGCAGATTCTATCGTTCGCAGCGTGTGGGAGTCGTGCTAGGGTGCCTCTACTCTAAGAGGCCCAAAGACTCCTCATGCCCATCATTCGCAGCTTTCGCGGCGTAGCGCCGCAGATTCATGACAGCGTATTTGTTGCAGACAACGCCACTCTCGTTGGAGATGTGCACATCGGTGCTCGTTCGACGATCTGGTACGGTGCCGTCCTTCGCGGAGATGTGCACTACATTCGGATTGGCAGCGAGACCTCGATCCAAGACAACACGGTGGTCCATGTCACCCACGATCGCTTTCCCGTGGAGGTGGGTGATCGAGTGACCGTTGGCCACTCGGTGACACTGCATGGCTGCACCGTTTCCAGTCACTGCATCATCGGCATGGGGTCTACGATTCTTGATCAAGTTGAAGTCGGAGATCACTGCATCATTGGAGCTGGGGCCCTCCTGACTCCCGGGACGAAGATTCCTCCAGGTCATCTGGTCGTAGGATCGCCGGGTCGGATCAAGCGTCCGCTCAGCGCTGACGAGTTGACCTGGATCGAGTACTCTGCAGACCACTATATCGAGCTGTGTAGCATCTATCGTGCTGAGGCTGCGAGCCAGCTTGGTATTAATCCGAAGCCGTGATGAGCATCGTGGTGCAGCGAGCGTTCGGAGTCCTTGGATTCCTGTGTGGTGGTGCCGCGCTGGCGGTGGGTGCTCCGGCCGCAATCATCCCGCGTCCATCCCTGCCCGATCCCGCACTGCTTTCGGGGCTTCCGAGTGAGCCTTGGATTCACACACCCGATACCTCACGTCAGTACTTCCCGACTTTTGTCCGACAGACCCCCCGCGAACTGGTGTTGGGACTCCCTAGTCGTACTACACCGCGTCTGCCTGCGTCGCTGCGTAAGCTGGCGAGTGAGCAAGCGGACAAAATCCGCCGCACCTTGGGGGTTCCTTCCGTAGAGCTTCTGATCTGGCCCACACAGGATTGGAATGGACAACCGAACTGGGTCTATGCGCGCTACCGAACCAGCGCCAAGGAACCTTGGCGATGGCTTGTCGATGGACAGAATTGGCTACCGTTTTGGAATCAATCGGTTGGTCAAAAGCCACTCCTGCCGCAGTTGCGCTATCCGTTCGATCGCGAGGACCAGAAGGTCTTGTTCGATGATTTTCTCGTCTCAGATGACCTCTATTTTCAGCCGCAGTTTGGCAACTGCGTCTATGTGGATCGTGCGACCGACACCATCGTTTTGAAATGGCCACATCCGGATACGCAAGCCAAGGAACAGACGCGACTTTCTGCACCGCTGCGCTTTGCTGCATACTGTATGAATCAGCCAGCTCGCGAGGGACTGAGTCCGTTTGCGCTGATATTGGGAGTCCGTGAAGGAGTGCTATCTTGGCCGGACATCGAGTGGCATGCGGAGCCTCAACCCCGGACGGTCGAGCTTGTCGATCAGCCGCTCCTTACCAAGCCGTTTGCACCGGATTTTGAACAAAAGTTCCGCCAAGATCTTCGCATCTTTTCAGGGGTAGAACGAGCGACGTTTCCGATCACTTCTCGGGTCGAGCACTTTGTCAAAAAGGGGGCGTTTCAGCGCGACCACGATCTCGAAAGCTTGGTCGACTATCTGGAGGAGCGCTATCAGCAGCTAGGAATAGTGACGCACAGACAGCGCTTTGTGTGGCGTGGCATCGCGCAAAGTAACCTCATTGCCAAGATCAGAGGCCGTGGGTCCAGAGACGGAAAAACACTACCGATAGTGGTACTCGCCGATCACATCGATACGGCCGTTGAGGAAGATACCTTTGAGCGAACCGGACAGCGGGTCACGACTCCGGGGGCGGATGACAACGTGACGGCTACGGCGGCGCTGCTGCGCGCTGCAGAGTCTTTGCAACATCTGTCTTTGCTACATGATGTCTGGCTGGTCCACTTGACGGGGGAGGAGTTTCCCTCCGATGACTTGGGGGCCTGGCACTTTGCCGAAAAAATGATGCTAAACAAGACCGATTTGAAGGCGGTTGTTGTCTCCGATTTTATGGGTTGGCATCCCGCAGGTACGTCGGCCTTTCAAGTGAACCCGAGCGCCCATCCCCCATCGGCTCACTATGCTGCGTTGGCGGTGGATGCCTCGCGAAAGCTGGCACCGACTCTCACCCCGTTCTATCTGCCGCGCAGTAGCGAACGGAATGCGATTTATCAGACCGACGTCCAGGTCTTTGAGTACTTGGGATTTCCGGGCCTACTGTTCAATGAGCGCATCAACTATAACGGCAAGCCCAGCGAACAGAATCCCCACAACCATACCTCGAGCGATACAGTGGCTCACCTAGACATCCCTTTTGCGGCAGCGATTGCCAAGGTGATGATCGAGACAGTGGCCCGGATTGCCGAGGACAAATAGCGCCGAGAAGTAAGCCATGCATGCTCTACAGACCGCAAAACAGAAGCTACCATTGTCAGAGACACCTTCCCTGCTCGATGCTTCCGTTACAGAGCTTGTGAGTCGTCTGCGTGCTCGCACGTTGACCTCGCGGGAGCTTGTCGATGCTCACATCGCTCGCATTGAGGAAGTGAATCCCCGCCTGAACGCGCTGGTGGTCGATCGTTTCGCTGATGCACGTCGGGAAGCCGATCGTGCCGATGAGATCTTGGACAGTGCAGATCACACAGAGCTGCCACCACTGCTTGGGATTCCTTGCTCGATCAAAGAATTTTTGGCGATGAAAGGAATGCCACAAACCGGTGGAGTTCTCCATCGCAAGGGAGTCATTGCCGATCATGACTCTGTGGTGGTCTCGCGCATTCGCAAAGCGGGCGCGATTCCTCTCGGTGTGACCAATGTTCCAGAAGGTGGGTTGTGGATGGAAACCCACAACCTGATCTGGGGCAGAACCAGCAATCCTTGGGATCTGTCGCGGACCTCAGGAGGATCGTCAGGAGGGGAGGGGGCACTGGTCGGCGCAGGAGCGACTCCCTTTGGGATTGGTTCCGACATTGGCGGCTCGATTCGGATTCCGGCTGCATTCTGCGGTACAGTTGGACACAAGCCATCGGCTGGACTTGTTCCGAACACCGATCACTTTCCCGCGGCCAAGGACTCCCACGGTTACATGGTGATTGGGCCGCTATGTCGACGCGTTGGTGATGTGATGCCGATTCTGCGCGCGATTGCCGGTCCCGATGGTCAGGATCCTGCGTGTCAGAGTATGCCGATGCGTGATCCTGGAACGGTTCAGATTCCATCGCTGCGGATCTTCCTGTGGCCTGGTGGCGGGGCGCTGAAGGTGCGTCCGGTGATGAGGGAAGCGGTCGATCTGTGTGCAGCGGCGCTACGCAGTGAAGGTGCCCGTGAACGGACTCTGTCCGGTCATGATCTGGAGAACGGTTTTGTGCTATGGATGAGCGCTTTGCAAGCGGCCAATCCCGATGGGTATGAGTCTGTGGTGGCAGGTGAAGGAGGGATGTCGATTCTGCGTGAGCTGCTGCTGTATCCACTGGGTCGTTCGAGCTTCGTCCTGCCGACGCTGGTCACGATGTTAAGTGAGTCGTTGGTGCGCCGACTCCCGATCGGATTTTCTTCCTTCCTGGCGCGTCTCGATCGACTGCGGGATGAGTTAGATGCTCAGCTTGGCGATGATGGGGTGATTCTGCATCCTCCCTACAGCCGACCCGCGCCGCGTCACAAGCTGGCGCTTCTCACTCCGTTTGATGCAGAGTGTACGGCTCTGTTTAACGTGTTGGGGTATGCCGTGACGGTGGTTCCGGTTGGCTTCGATGAAGAAGGAATACCGGTCGCGGTCCAGGTCATTGCTCGTCGAGGAAACGATCATCTGACCCTGGCCGCCGCAGCGGTCATCGAGCGTCACTTCGGTGGCTGGCGTCGCGCCATGTCGTAGGCCTGCAGATCGGAATCACGCAAAGACAAACGGAAGTAGCGCTGTGACCTGTTCATAGTGGTCCTGCAACTCCAGAGAGGACTGCGCAGCCATATTGATGATGCAGTAACGGTAGCTACCTACGTCTTGATCATGATCCGATAGTCTTTCACCAGCCGCACAGAGTATCTTGATATGGGTTCCCGGGAAACGATGCTCGACGTTCGCCAGAGCATTCTCATCGGGAATCGAGACGACTTTGGCATCGTGAAACAGCCGCTCGACGAAGCTCGCCGCCACTTGAAACGGCCCCTGTCCCCGTCGCCAACTGACCGGTATGCCGGTCGCAAGCGCGAGCTGTACAGAGAAGCTACTTACACCATCGACCTGGGCAAATAGATCGGAAAATTGGTAAGACATCCGTGGATTGATCTCGATGATGGAGATCGAGTCATCCTGATCGTCATAGAACATCTCGATGTTGTAACAACTGTGGTCAAAATCACAGCCAGACATCAGTCGATTGGCGATCTCGATCATTCGGTTTTGCACGGACTTCGGCAATGAGGATGGGTACTCAAACCGCCGAAAACTCATCGTCCCTGGATACATGATCGAATCGGTGATTCCCATCACAGTTGAGACCCGATTTTGAACGAATCCATCAACGGTAACTTGGACTCCGCGCAGTGGTGCTTCAGCAATAAAAGAATACGCTGGAATCGGAGCCGATTGGTAGAGTCGTAATAGCTGTGCATAGGGAGAGAGCAGGGTCCAACCTCGAAGCTGATCACGCAGACTCAGTCGCACGGCCCGGCGAAAGGAGTCGGCATCGCGAACCATCTGGGCTCGGATCGACATTGTTCCCTTCACCGGCTTGACAAAAAATGGATAGTCGAGCGATGCCGGCTTTTGAGGATGAAAGGGATCGATCTGCGCAAACTCCGGAGTGGCTTCCGGGACGCGCTGCCTCTGATGCTGGCGGCTATAGTATTTGTGGGATAGTAGGACTGCCTCACGTGGACTTGGTGCGGGCAAACCGAGCTGCTGGGCAAGAAACGCGCTGAAGATACAACCCGGATAGTCACCGGTGCCCAGCACTCCCGTGATTTTCTGATCGCGGTATCTGGAAGCGATGCCTAGTAGGTACGAGCGGGCGTCGAAGCGCAGCGCATTCCACAGGCCAATCGAGTCATGTAGTTCTCCACAACAGATCAGAAACTCGAACTGGGATCGCAGCTCCGGCTTGGCAATCTCGGTGCGTTCCCAGTCCGTCGGACACACCACCAGAATCTTGCTCTTACTCATCGTAGTACACCATGGTGTTTGGCAAGGAGTCCAACCAGGCCCTCAAAGTAGACACGGTCCTCACCATCGACAGGATGTCCATCGCGATCAAACCAGTCCGATTCGATGTAGGTATCGCGGACGAGATCCAGAGAGTACTTGCGATCACCAAGTAGGAATCCCAGACACCCACTGGTGCTACGCGAAGGTTGTCCATCCCATAATAGGTGACTGGGCGATCCTGCCGCTGCGAACAGAGAGCTGCTCTGGCTGGGAAGCGCAGGAACGCCCAAGAGATCCAGGACGGTTGGTAATACTTGGAAGTGGGTGGACCAGGGAATGGTGGATTGCGACAAACGGGGATGATGAAACACCAAGGGAACCTGAGTCTGTTCGGTGCTGACTGCGCTCGCATGGGACCGATAGCCTTGCTCACCAAACGACTGTCCATGATCCGAACCAATGATCAGAAGAGGACTCGTTTGGTGAGGTGTTCGCTGTTGTGTGAGCTCGCACAGCGCGTTCCAGAGCTGGCCGAACAGAGTATCTGTTTCTTCGATGGAGTTTAGGAATCGACCCCGATCATCCTCTTGACTGTGACGGCAAAACTGCTGCGGATCGTCCACGTGATGGGGTAGGTGAGCGTTGGCAGCGTGAACATGCAAAAAGAACGGGCCTTGGTGCTGGCGAATTCGCGCACGAAGTTCGGCCATCCCAGCGGTAAGCAAAGTGGCGTCGGTTATTCGACCGGTGCCCGCGTGCTGAGACAGCGAAATGCCGTCGATAATGTGAGCAAATCCGGCTTGACGAAGAATGGCGGAAAGCCCGTAGTGATCGCACGTGGCTGCGGTAAGATAGATGGGTAGGTAGCCTGCGCGGGCGAGCTGATCCAGGTGACTGCGAGAGGACGGACTCCCACCGAACGCTGAATGCAGCCGGTGGCGACTGTGATAGAGCGCGATGTGAGCGGCGTTGGTCAGAGGGGCCAGACAAAAATGGGCAGAAGACCAGATGCTATGTTCATCATTGCAGATGCCGGACAAAAAAGGAGTCACGGCGGCACCGGGCGCAAGATGGGAATTCCCGAGCGATTCAAAGGTGAGTAGCACGACCGAGGCATCGTTGAGGAGTCCGTGGACGGGACTCTGCGAATGGGATGGCGTCAGCGGGTCGAATAGGCATAGGTGCTCTGGGCGGATGCGGAAGTCGACCGGAATGATGGGCTGTCGCGGACGCAAGAAGTCGGACAGGAGGGCGTTTCTTCTCGTGGATGTACCGGTGTCGGCGGCGGATTCCGTGTCAGTCGATCTGCCAAGACCGAGTGAGAAGTAGAGCACCAGGACGACTTCGATGGTCAGCCGCAGCGGAGAACCCGGGGATAGAAATAGGATCAGCAAACCAAGCGGTAGCATCACCGGGAGTAGCAGAAAAGCACGGTGAGTCTGAAAAAACTGCCGTGCAGAGCGCATCTTCAGTACCTCGACAATGAGGTTTGAGAGCACGACATCCTGGAGTCCGCCTAGGCCTAGCTCGAAAGTGAAACACCCGTACAACGTGACATCGATCCATAGAATAAATAGGAGGGTCAGCACGAGTCCGCAGCCCACATAGCTCAGCAGAGGAAACGAGCCACGCAGCACAGTGAGGACAAACGCGGTGACCACTGCCAGTGCGTAATCACCCAGCGTAGGGAGCTTGACGCGGCGAGCGTGCTCATACTTGGTCTGTCTCAGCAGACGCACCGATAGTGCCAGGATGAGCGCGATCTCAAGGAAATTAACGGCTGCCATCGTCGAGATCATGAGCGAATAAAGTTCCGATAGTAATTCTGCGCATACCACAGATTGACGGCGATAAGGAGTGCTCCAAGCAGCGGTGGGGGGAGTTGTGTCCAGCGTGGAGACATGGAAAAGTAGATGAACCCAGAGCACCCAACCACCACGAGTGCCTCGATGAGCGCAACCACTCGTCCGTGATGGCGAGTGTCCCAGTAGGACCAGGGACTGATGAATCGGTAGTTGCTGAGAGGGAATAGGTGACGATGGGCGTCCTCTGCATGCAGTGGAAAGTCACACAGAGCGTGTCCAAGTACACTGCAGAAGAAGTACAACACCGCCGGTGAGTGGCAGAGCCAGCCGATGCAGATCCCAAGCGCGGCCAGCGGAGCCGAGTGTGCGCCGTGAATTACCGCGAGCCAGTGTTTGTGCTGATAGCAGACCGACCAAATGGTTTCGGTCGGAGTTCCACGCAGACGTTCGCGCAGATACAGCACCACAATGGGGAGATCCGGCACAAGGGCACCGGCTATGACTGCCCCCTCATGGCCAACGATGTTGCCAAGCAGTGCAAGGTTTAGGAGTACGTGACCGGGCGTGTGCATGGCACTAACAAGCGATCAACAAACTTTGCGAAAAGGCCCACTCTTCATCGAGCCACTGTTGTTGGCAGGAAAAGCCACTGCGTTGCGCGACAGCGCGGATCTCTTCCCGTTCAAACTTGTAGCTGTCTTCGGTCTTGATGGTTTCACCGGCACGGAGCTCAATTTGAAGCTGGGCATGCTGGATCGTAATCGTCATGTTTTCACGTGCCCGCAGATGCATCTCCACACGCCGTGCTTCGGTGTTCCAGCGAGCTTCATGCTCAAAGCGGCTCAAATCGAAGTTCCCTCCCAGCTCACGGTTGATGCGGGCCAAGACGTTTTTGTTAAAGGCAGCGGTGACGCCAGCGACGTCGTCATATGCCAAAATCAGATCGGCTTCGCTCTTGACCAAATCGGCGGAAAGCAGCAGCAGATCCCCCGGACTCAGCAGCTCGCGAACGCTGGTCAGGAACTTTTCTCCTGAGACACGATCGAAATTCCCAATCGTGCTGCCCAAGAACAGCAGCAGCAGTGGACCCTTTGCCTGACGGCGAGTGGTAGCCTCCTGGAGGCCCGGTAGATACTCTTTGTGCAGGCCCCTGACCATCAAGTTGGGAATGTCACCTAGTTCTCGCTCACACTGCGTCAACGCGGCGGCAGAGATATCTATCGGATAAAAAGCAGTCGCTTGCTTTTGCGCAAGCACTTCCAAGATGAGCCGGGTCTTCTTGCTGCTCCCACTTCCTAGCTCAGCGACGCAGGTGTGTGAGGGAAGTCGAGATACCCAGCTCGGCGCATGACTACGTAGGAGCCGAGTGTCAGCACGGGTCAGTCCATACTCATGCAGTACGCAGATGACTTCAAATAGTGCAGAGCCAACCTCATCATAAAGATACTTGGATGGCAGCACTCGCTGTCCGCTGGTCATTAGTCCGGCTCGGAGATCATCAGCAAAGGTAATCGTAGCTTGTTGCTCGGGAAGCATTTCCGGCATTTCTGGACTCCCAGGAAGTCTCAAGAGGGTTACTGTGCCCGATGATCGTACACACAGCGGAAGGTGGCAAAGACGTAGGGATAGTGGGCTTGGAACCAGTTCCTAAAGGAGCGTCGCAGGAATCTGAGATCGGTGGTCGCCGATGCGCCCCTGATGACAAAGTGCTTTTCGTCGAAAAACGGCTGAGAATAGCCGGGGTAACGGGGGTCGATTTGAAAGTCTGGCAGAGGCCGAAACGGAGTCTGCGTCCATTCCCACCCATTACCGTACAGATCCGCAACACCGAGCGGACTGTCTCCCGCTGGAAAGGCTCCTACCGGACAGGAATCATGACGGACTCCGCCGAAGTTTCCATGAAGCAGCGGAACAGCTTCTGTTCCTGGCCAAGGGAACGGGCGCAACGCGGACACGGTGAGGGAGTCTGGGGTAGGTGCTTCAGAATCCGCGTAGGCGGCGCGATGTAGTTCGGCCTCGCTAGGTAGTCTGGCGGTAGTATCTGGATCTTTGGCGTGCAGGTAGCGGACGTAGGCGCGGGCTTCGGCCAAGCTGACGGTGGCGGGCCAGTCCAGAGGCAGCGGTAGCTCCTCAAACGAGGCTCGCGCAACATAGTCCTTCCCACGCGGCGACCAGAAGACCGGAAACGATACATTGCGGGACGTTTTCCATTGCCAATCCGCATCGCTCCACAGGCTACGATCCTGATAACCACCATCGAGAACGAACGAGAGAAACTCGCCGTTTGTGACATTTCGAGCGGCAATCGCAAAGGCAGGAACCTGCACAGTCTGCGCGCAGAACTCGTTGTCCCAGCCAAAATTCTCATCGCGATTGCGTCCGATGATGACTGATCCGGAGGGAATGTTTACGATCCGTGGCTGATGGGGGGCACCGACGCGATCATAGCCCGGTTGCGTGGGTCCGGGCTGCTCCGAAAGTGGAACAAAGGAATCGGGAACAAAGCTGGTCAAGGGCAAGTGCGGAAGCTTGTAGGAGAGCGTCTCTAGATGCATCAAGCGATGCTCCAGTGCCATCTCCAGCGCATCCGTGATTGCACGCGAGGGTTCGGTACAACTGTCAATCCATCGCTCGATCGTGGCGTCAAGGCGGCTGCGGACCTGCTGACAGAAAGACTGCACTACGGATATCGCGGGCCAGTCACTTGGTTCATCACAAGGTAGCTGTCCGTCGATGGGATCGATGCCGAACGCAAACAGTCGTTCCAGCTCGGCCTGAATTGCTGGTTGACCAAAGACACGATGACCGAGCAGGTTCCAATCGAAGGCTTCTAGGTGTCCCAGATAGAAGATCACGCGATGTCGTTCCGCGATCGATCGTGCATACATCGCTTGGGGCGTGAGTCTGGAAAAAAAACCATCGGTGAGGGTGCGGGCCTTGCGCAGTTCGCTATAGATCGCACGGAGTGTAGAGCGAAAGTCTGGCACCACTGCTGCTCGCTTGAGCATGATGGATAGAATGCTATCACTTCGCTGGCGTAGCGATCAAGGTTCGGTTGGGCGTTCTGATTGAAGGCCCTTCGGAATCACCCAGCGGGCCAGGCATTCAAACAAGAAGTGAAACAGCACCGCCATTGCCGCAGTTGGAATGGCACCCTTTAGGATTAGGCTGGCATCGTTCATGGCCAGTCCAGAGGTGATGTAGCGCCCGTAACCACCCGCTCCAATCAGCGCGGCGATCGTGGCTGTTGCGACATTGATCACAGCGGTAGTCTTGATGCCAGCCAGGATGTTGCGCGAGGCGAGCGGTAGTGCAATCAGGCGCAAACGCTGCCACTTGGTGAGTCCGAGAATCCGCGCAGTTTCGATGAGTCTGCTATCGAGCGAGAGCAGACCTGAAGTGGTGCTTTGAGAGACCGGCAGTAGTCCGTACAGAAACAGCGCAAAGATGGTGGGGCGGGCTCCGATACCTAACAGTGGAATCAGGAAACACAGCAGTGCCAACGAGGGAATGGTCTGAAGGAGGCTGGTGAGAGCAATCAGAAGCTGTCCGGTCCGTCGATACTGCACTGCCAAGATACCCAGAGGAATACCAATCAGACACGACAGAAAGAGTGAGCTTAGCACCAGCATCAGGTGTTCGTAGGTACTGGTCCACAGACTGTCTTCTAGCACCGATCCGGGCAAGGTCGTTCCACGCTCTGAACCAGTGATGAGCTTCTGTTCCAGCAAAAACTGTCTGGCGACCTCGGTGATGGCTTGCTTGTGAACATCGACCTTGGCATTGATTTGCGTCATCTGAGAGTCGGAAAGCGTTCCCTCTAGTTTGCGCAGCGCCGTCCAGGTCTTGGGAAAGCGCTGGGCAATGGCGGCGCGGATCAAAATGACGCCATAGTATTTTGGAAAGAAATCACGATCATCTGAAAGTAGAGTCAGATCAAACTGAGACAAAGAGCCGTCGGTGGTGTAGGCGTCAGTTAGGTCAATCTCCTGGCTGGCGAGCGCTTGGTAGGCCAGGGAATGTTGCATCGGCTTCACCTGTGTCAGGGGGACGCCATAGACCTGCTGCAGCTTGTAAAATCCGTCATCGTAGTTCAGAAAATCTGGCGTAAAGGCACCGCGCAGATTGGGATGGTTGCGCAGGTCACTGATGTTGTGCAGCGTGAGCGCTCGTGCAGTCTCGCTGCGCACGGCAATCGCGTAGGTATTGTTAAAGCCGAGCGACTGGGACAACAGGAGTCCGTGCGCTCGTAGTGCAGAGTGTAGTTCATCGCTGGTGGGATTCTGTTTGGTGGGCAGCATCAGATGTGCCAGCGCACCGGTGTAGTTCACGTCGATGTCTAGCTCACCACTCTTGATCCCATCGACTACCAGGGTGGGGCCTCCCAGTCCGAACTTGCGCACTGCCTTGGCTTCACCCGTGGCATCGATGATCTGGGCGAGCATTTCAGACAGGATATAGCTTTCGGTAAACGGCTTGGAGGCAACCCGGATTTCGCCTGGATCGGTGAGCGCTACGCCGGAGCGCTCTGTTCCTATCCAGAGCGCAAGAACAGACAACAATGACACAAGGCAGCGGAGCGAGTTCATGGACCGAGTTCACCGAGCTGCGGAACCGGTCTCTGCGCTTGCAAAAAGGCGGTCACGTGTGGATGAAGCGGTCTGTGAACGAGATCAGAAAACGACCCATGCTGCAGCACGACCCCTTTGTGAAGCAGGGTGATGGTGTCACCGAAGTACGCCGCTTCTCCAATGTCATGGGTGACCAAAATGACCGTACACTGCAGCTGCGAAAAGACCTGCTTGAGCATCGCTTGCAGATCCCGGCGCATGATCGGATCCAGGGCGCCCATCGGTTCGTCCAGTAGCAAGTACTGTGGCTTTAGGAACAGTGCGCGAATCAGGGCGGCCCGCTGCCGCTGTCCTCCGCTAAGCTGATGGGGATAGCGAGAAAGGAGTCCTTGATCGAGTCCCACCAGGGTCGATAGTTCGTCGAGACGCTGTTTCCGTTCAGATGACGGAATGCCGCGCACTTTGGCGACCAGCGTTACATTCTGTTCTGCGGTGAAATGAGGAAAGAGTCCACCCTCTTGCGTCATGTAGCCAAGGCGTGTTGCCAGTGGACATGGATCCGCGACAACAACCCGGACGCCGTCAACCATCACAGTGCCGCAGTCTGCTGCCAGTGTACCGGCAATGATTCGCAGCAGGGTGGTTTTGCCACATCCACTCGATCCCAGAAACACATGGGTCGCAGCACTGGGTAGCGTCAGATTGATCTCGGACAGTACCGTGCGATCTGGATACCGCTTGGATACCTGGGACACCGTGATCATGTTGCTAGTCGTCGTTCCACTGCTTGGCGAAGGTAGAAGTCTAGACTTAGGCGACCGGCACCAGCAATCAACAGCCATCCCAGGAGCAGCAGCAGGAGCCACTCCGGAAGGTAGAGCAGGTCGAGAAGTCCCTTCCACGTTGCGTGAATCTTATGATCAGGAATCGCTGCGGTTGCCAATGCGACCACCATGGTTCCAGATAGCAGTAGTGATGCAAGCCGTGTGGCGACCCCCAATATCAGAGCGATTCCGCCGAGCAACTCCACCGAGATGACAAACGGTGCCTGAAGGTGCGCAGCAGGAATGTGAAGCGACTCGAAATACGCGACAAACTCCGCCAAATGCGTGGCCTTGTGAAGGGCTCCACCGAAGAACATCAGTCCCACCCCCAACCGCACCAGAAGTGGTGGTAGCTCCTTTAGGCGTTCTAGTAGCTTGTACCCATCCAGAATTCGTCCTAGGAGCTGCTTCATCTGTGCCGCCTTGTCACCTTGCGGTAATGGCTGAGGTGGAATCTCTCGCGGAGAAATCCAATGTGATAATATCTGGCGGGAGAAAAATGAGTCAAGCATCAACTCGGGGTATTCCGCTGCGACGTCTTGCGCTGGCTGCGTTTGTGCTGGGGCTTGTGCAAGGGCTCGGCAGTGTGGTGCGCGACTGCGCGCTGACGTGCCACGTGGGCTATCGCCATGCACCGATCGCATTCTTGATCGTGGCGGCACTGAGTCTGCCGTTTGTCGCCCTTCAGCTACGGATGCAGCGTCATTGGGGGAATGAAACGTGGCGGGTCCGCTCAACGCTGCTTATTGCGGTCTCGCTGCTGCTGTTTCGTGGGTTGCTCAGCGTACTCCGCAGCGAAGCCGGGCCGGTGGGCGTCGGTTCAGTCCTGTCCTATGTCGGTTTCTTCGTGTGGGTAGATGTTGCGTTCATGCTGATTGGCTCGCAACTGTTTGGACTCCTGCAAGGCGATGAGCAGCAGACGGATCGTGGCCTGACCGTGTTTGCGACGGCCGTGTTTGGCGGAGGACTGCTGGGCGGTCTGGTGACCAGCGCTGCCAATCGTTTTCTCATCGAGCGACTGCTTCTCCCGATGGATGTTGCCCGTGATCACCTCATGATTCCGATGGCGCTGACGCTGCTATTGCTGATTCCGATTGCTCGGTCACAGACCAGCCAAGCAGCCAGGGAAGGCGACGTCGATCCAGTTCCCCCGCAAGATGCGACGGCACCAGCCGCTGCTCGCGCAGAACACGGTGG
>Ga0075163_10004737_pt1 | contig 18215 bp, 20 predicted proteins | sample JI1023141ADNA_FD_71478 | JGI IMG/M metagenome (GOLD analysis project Ga0075163, IMG submission 71478) | Wastewater effluent complex algal communities from Wisconsin, to seasonally profile nutrient transformation and Carbon sequestration -... | ecosystem: Engineered > WWTP > Effluent > Algae...
GTCCGCCGCAGCCGGTGCGTGCCGTACGCCCATGCGCAGGCCGCCACCAGCGCCGCGGTGGCGGCCCAAGGGGCGCCGGACAGGCGGCCGAACTCGTGCGCCAGCAGCAGCACCACGCCGAGCGCGGCTGCGGCCACACCCAGCCACTGGCGCAGCGACAGGCGGTCGCCGAAAACGGCCATGCCCCACATCGCCGAGAAGATCGGCATCGTGTAACCGAGGATGGCCGCGCGGCCGGAGCTCAGGTGCGGCAGCGCGCTGATGATCACGACGTGCCAGATCATCATGTTGGTCAGCGCCAGCTGCAGCAGCGGCCCGATCTGCGCGCGCGGCAGGCGCAGCGAGACCTTCATCAGCACCAGCGCTGCTGCCAGCACCGGCAGGCCGCCGAGCATCGACAGCGCGCGGAAGGTCAGTGGCGGGTAGGTGTGCGGCTGGGCTGGCGTGCCACTGACGCCGAGCTTCATCACCGGCCAGTTCAGGCCCCAGACCAGGGTCAGCAGCACCAGCACCCAGGTCTGCCGGGCCGTCAACCTCATCGGCGTGTCGAGCCGAGGTAGCGCTTGCGCAGGAAGAACGTGATCACGCCGACGAAGACCAGGGCCATCGTCGCGAACGCCGTCCAGAAGCCGGTGGGCGAGTGGATCAGCGGCAGCGAGTCGAAATTCATGCCGAAGAAGCCGGTGATCAGGTTCAACGGCAGGAACACCGCCGTCAGCGCGGTCAGCGTGCGCATGATGTCGTTGGTGCGGTGGCTGAGCGCCGAGAAGTGCATTTGCACCGCGGTCTCTGCCGATTGCTCCAGCCGGCGCACGTGGCTGAGCACACGTTCGATGTGCTCCTGCACGTCGCGCGAGCGAAGGCGCAGCAGCTCGCGTTCGCGCCGCGCCTGCGGGTCGGCTTCGTCGGGCCACTCCTCGAGCGCGTCGATCCACTCCTGCGTGGCACTGCGCTGGTCCTCGCAGGTGTCCTCCAGCAGGTGCAGCGCGTTGCGCGAGTCGAGCAGGATCTGCCAGTCGTCGAAACGGCTCTTCGGGTCCAGCAGCTGCTGCTGCAGGTAGGTCAGCTGGCGCGTCAGCAGCCGGCGCAGATCGAGATAGCTGTCGACCATGTGGTTGACCATGCGCAGCATCAGGTCCGCCGGGCTGGCCGGCATGCGCGACGGCCCGCGCGACTCGGTGCTGGCACCGAGGCCGAGCAGACGCTGCGCGAAGTGCTCGCGCACGGCGCAGTCGGTGGGGTGCACGGTGAGCAGCACGCGGTCGAACACCGCGAAGCCGACCGGGCTGGTGTCGATGGCCTCCAGCGCCTTGCGCGCCGAGGCCAGCGTGCCATGCGTGTCGTCGACGAACATCGTGTCGCTGCCTGGCACGGCGGCCAGGCGGCGGAACACCATCAGGTCGTAGGCCGAGGTGTAGTCGAAGTGGCTCGGCAGCTGGTTGTTCAGCAGGTCGGAAATGTGCAGGTCGACCAGCTGGCTGCCGGTCCAGCGCTGCAGCGCGGCCTGGATCTCGCCGTGCTGCAGCTCGAATTCGCGCCGGGCGCTGCCGATCCAGAGGAAGCCGCTGTCCGGCAGCGAGGTCGGCAGGCCGTCGAGTTCGACGAACTGATCGTTGCCGACGTGGAAGAAGCGCATCAGCGCGCGCGCAGCAGGCGCGCGGCGTCGAGCGCGAAGTAGGTCAGCACGCCGTCGGCACCGGCACGCTTGAAGGCCAGCAGCGCTTCCATCATCACCAGGTCGTGGTCGAGCCAGCCGTTGGCGGCGGCGGCCTTGAGCATCGCGTACTCGCCGCTGACCTGGTAGGCGAAGGTCGGCACGCGGAACTCGTCCTTCACGCGGCGCACGATGTCGAGGTAAGGCATGCCGGGCTTGACCATCACCATGTCGGCGCCTTCGGCCAGGTCCAGCGCCACCTCGCGCAGCGCTTCGTCGCTGTTGCCGGGGTCCATCTGGTAGACCTTCTTGTCACTCTTGCCGAGGTTGCCCTTGCTGCCGACGGCCTCGCGGAACGGCCCGTAGAAGGCGCTGGCGTACTTGGCGCTGTAGGCCATGATGCGGGTGTGGATGCGGCCCGCCTCTTCCAGTGTGCTGCGGATCGCGCCGATGCGGCCGTCCATCATGTCGCTCGGCGCGACGATGTCGACCCCGGCTTCGGCCTGTACCAGCGCCTGCTGTCGAAGCACAGCCACGGTCTCGTCGTTGAGGATGTAGCCGTCGTCGTCGAGCAGGCCGTCCTGGCCGTGGGTGGTGAAGGGGTCGAGAGCGACGTCGGTCAGCAGGCCGAGTTCGGGGAATCGCTTCTTCAGTTCGCGCACGGCGCGTGGCACCAGGCCTTCGGGGTTGGTGGCCTCGCGGCCATCCGGCGACTTCAGGGATGCGTCGAGCACCGGGAACAGTGCCATCACCGGCACACCGAGCTGCACACACTCCTCGGCCACCGCGAACAGCCCGTCGAGGCTGCGGCGCTGCACGCCAGGCATGCTGGTCACGTCCTGCACGCGGCCACTGCCTTCGAGCAGGAACACCGGCAGGATCAGGTCCTCCGGCGCCAGCCGGTGCTCGCGCACGAGAGCGCGGGTGAAGGCGTCCTTGCGCAGTCGGCGCGGACGATTGGCGGGGTACGGGGCGGGGGTGCGCACGGGCGGTTTCCTTTGCGAAACGCAAGCGCTGCGGGAGGCGGCTTCGGCATCGCCGGGGCCCCCGGGACGGGTGGTGAAAACCGGCTGGCGCGACCCGTTTTGCTCTGCTAGAGTCGAAAACGAATGATAGCCGCAAGGCTGTCGTTCCCTGCTTTTCCTCCCTGAGCAGGCGCCTTACCGTGATGACAGCGATAAGGCTTGCCGGCCCCGGTCTCGTACCGGGGCCACTTTTTTTGGCGGCTTCGTCTGGGCGCACTGGCGAGCCCGGGCCGGCGCCCATAATCCCGCGATGGACAGCGCGTATCTCTGGGTCAAGGCCTTCCACATCGTCTTCGTGTCGAGCTGGTTCGCAGGCCTGTTCTACCTCCCCCGCATCTTCGTCAACCTGGCGATGGTCAGCCCTGACAGCCATGCCGAGCGTGAGCGGTTGCTGCTGATGGGGCGCAAGCTGTACCGCTTCAGCAGCCTCCTGATGGTGCCGGCGCTGGCGCTGGGCCTGTGGTTGTGGCTTGGCTACGGCATCGGCACGGGGCCCGGCAGCGGCTGGATGCACGCCAAGCTGCTGCTGGTCGTCGGCGCCATCGGCTACCACCACGTGTGCCGCTCGGTGCTGCGCACGTTCGAGCAACTGCACAACAAGCGCAGCCACAAGTGGTTCCGCGTCTTCAACGAAGTGACGGTGCTGCTGTTCGCGGCGACCGTGGTGCTGGTCGTCGTCAAGCCCTTCTGACCATGTCACGTTGCCCCCGCATCGCACGTCGCCGGCACGCGGCGATGCGGCTGCGGGTCAGGGCCCCGTGATCTCAGCGGGTCGACCATGACGCCCCGACATCGCAGTTCGGCGACGCCGCTGGCGATGGCGATGGCCGCCCTGGTGCTGTACGCCAGCCTGTATCCCTTCAGCGGCTGGCGCTGGCCCGCGGGTGCCGACCTGGGGACGCTGATGCGCCTGCCCTGGCCGCCCTGGGTCGATCGGCTCGACGAACTGTTCAACCTGCTGGGCTACCTGCCGCTCGGTCTGCTGGCGATGGTCGCCGCGCGGCGCAGCGGTCTGCGCCTGGGCCTGTCGCTGGTGCTGTCGATCCTGGCGCCGGCGCTGATGTCTTATGGCACCGAAGTCACGCAGAGTTTTCTGCCGGGGCGCCACCCTTCGCTGAAGGATGTGCTGATGAACAGCCTCGGTGCCGCCTGTGGCGCGACGATCGCGCTGCTGCTGCAGTCGTTCGGCCTGGTCGGGCGCTGGCACGGCGTGCGCGAGCGCTGGTTCCGCCGTCGCAGCGCGGGCGCACTGGCGCTTCTGGCGTTGTGGCCGGTGGGCCTGCTGTTTCCGGCGCCGGCACCCTGGGGCCTGGGACAGTTCGGTGATCGCCTGCGCGAACTGGTCAGCGATGTCCTCGCCGACGTGCCTTGGGCCGAGGGTCTCTACCTGGCGCTCATCACCGCGCCCGACGTGCAGCCGCTCGGCCGGCTGGCCGAAGTGTGGCTCTCGACGCTCGGCCTGCTGGCCCCGTGCATGCTGGCGTTTGCGGTGGCGGTGTCGGGATGGCGCCGGCTGGCCCTGGCCGCTGGGGCACTGGCACTCGGCGTCGGCGGCATGTCCCTGTCGACCCTGCTCAACTTCGGCCCGCAGCACGCGTGGTCGTGGATGACGCCCTCGACGACGGTGTCGCTCGGGATGGCCGCCGGCATGGCACTCGTCGCCAGCCTGGCCTCCAACCGACTGGCCGTGGGCATCGGCCTGGTGGTGATCACGGGGCTCGTGGCCCTGGTGGCGCAGGCGCCCGCCGATCCCTACTTCGCCGACAACCTGCAGGCCTGGGAGCAGGGCCGGTTCGTTCGCTTCCACGGTCTGGCTCAATGGGTTGGCTGGCTGTGGCCGTATGCCGCCCTGGTGTGGTTGTTGACCCGCCTCGGCAATCGCGACTGAACCCGGTGTTCCGGCGCTCCGACAAGCCCTGGCCACCTCCGGGTCTACCCGTACCTGCTGCCTACAATCGACGCATGAGCTACTACAAGCACCACATCTTCTTCTGCCTCAACGAGCGCACGAATGGTGAGGCCAGCTGTTCGCAGCACCAGGCCCAGGCCTCGTTCGACCATTGCAAGGCGCGCGTGAAGGCCGCGGGCCTGGCTGGCCCTGGGGGTGTCAGGGTCAACAAGGCAGGCTGCCTGGACCGCTGCGCCGGCGGGCCGGTGGCCGTGGTGTACCCCGAAGAGACCTGGTACACCTTCGTCGACCAGCACGACATCGACGACATCGTCGAGTCGCACCTGAAGAACGGGCAGGTCGTGGAACGGCTGCTGCTGCCGCCCGACGTCGGCCGATGAATTCGGCGACCCAGCGCCGGACCGTAGCCGGTCCGGCCGGTGCCCTCGAGTGTGCCGTCGACCAGCCCGCCAGTGAAGTGCAGGGCGTGGTGGTGGTCTGCCACCCGCATCCGTTGCATGGCGGCACGATGGACAACAAGGTCGTGCAGACCTTGGCCCGCGCCTTCGTGCAGGCCGGCTGGCGCAGCGTGCGCTTCAACTTCCGTGGCATCGGGTCGTCGCAAGGCGCCTGGGACGAGGGCCGGGGCGAGATCGACGATGCACTGGCCGTCGCCGAGGCCTGCCGCGAGGCCGGGCGGCCGCTGGCCTTGGCGGGCTTTTCGTTCGGCGGCTACGTGGCGTCGCGTGCGGCGGCAGCCCTGGCCGCCACGACGCCGGTGGCACGCCTGGTGCTGGTGGCGCCTGCCGTCGTCAACTTCGTGGCGGCGGCGGTGCCACAGGACAGCCTGGTGATCCATGGCGAAGCCGATGATGTCGTGCCCTTGTCGGCGGTGCTCGACTGGGCCCGGCCGCAAGTGCTGCCGGTGACGGTGGTGCCCGCCACCGGCCATTTCTTTCACGGACAGTTGCCGCTGCTCAAGCAACTCGTCTCGCGATCCCTTTGAAGCCGGGCGCTGTGCGCGCATGCTCCGGTTGACCTCTGCGAATCCTCGATGAAATCTCTGTTCCTTGCTCTCTGGCTGTCCCTGCTGTCCTGCACTGCGGTGTTCGCGCAGGCCCCGCAGCCACCGGAGGTTGCCGCCCGTCAGTACATCCTGATGGACATGACCAGCCAACAGGTGCTGGCTGCACGCGATGCCGATGCCCAGACCGACCCGGCCTCGCTGACCAAGCTGATGACGGCCTACCTGGTGTTCAACGCGCTGCGCGACAAGAAGCTCACGCTGGAGCAGACCCTGCCGGTGAGCGAACGGGCCTGGCGCGAGCGCAAGGGAGGCGGCTCGCTGATGTTCATCGACACGACGATGACGCCGAAGGTCGACGAGCTGGTCAAGGGCATGATCGTGCAGAGCGGCAACGACGCCGCGGTGGCTCTGGCCGAGGGGGTGGCGGGCACGGTCGAGAAGTTCGTCGAGATGATGAACCGCCAGGCGCAGGCCTGGGGCCTGAAGAACACGCAGTTCAGGAACGTCACCGGCCTGTCCGAGCCGGGCCACTACAGCAGCGCACGCGATGTCGCGGTGGTCGCCGCGAAGATCATCGGCGAGCATGGCACCCACTATCCGCTGTACTCGATCCGTCAGTACACCTTCAACAACATCAAGCAGGACAACCGCAACATGCTGCTCGGCCGCGACCCCACCGTCGACGGCATGAAGACCGGTTTCACCGAGGCTGCCGGCTACTGCCTGGTGGCCAGCGCCGCGCGTGACATGCCCAACGGCAAGCGGCGCCTGCTCAGCGTGGTGCTCGGCACGGCCTCGCGCGAAGCCCGGGCCTCAGAGAGCCAGAAGCTGTTGAACTGGGGCTGGCAGGCCTGGGATGCGGTGCGCCTTTTCGAGGCCGGCAAGGAGGTCGTCACGGTGCCGGTCTGGAAGGGCCAGAAGCCGCAGGCCCGGCTCGGGGCTGCTGGCGCGATCTACGTATCGGTGCCCAAGGGCGAGGGCGAACGTCTGAAGACCGTCGTCGAGCGTACCGACCCGCTGGTGGCGCCGTTGCTGGCAGGGCAGCGCGTCGGCACGCTGAAGGTCAGCACGGCCACCGGCGCGCCGGTGGCGGAGGTTCCCTTGACCGTGATCGAGTCGGTCGAGCTGGCCGGGCTGCTCGGTCGCGCCTGGGACGCGATTCGACTGTGGATCAAGTAAGCTGGTTCCGGCGCAGCCTGTCGTGTGCGCCGGTGGTCACCACCAACATCCTTGCGGAGCAACGATGAGCACGCCCCTTCCCGACACCCTGTGCTACCTGAACGGCGACTACACACCGCTGAACGAGGCCAAGATCAGCGTGCTCGATCGCGGCTTCATCTTCGGTGATGGCATCTACGACGTCGTGCCGGTCTATGGCCGCCGCCTGTTCCGCTTCGAGGAACACATGGCCCGCCTGGAGCGCGGCTTGCACAAGATCCGCATCCAGAATCCGCTCACGCGCGAGCAGTGGCTGCAGCGCTGCCGGCGACTGGTGGAGATCGTCGCGCAGGCGCGTGGCGCCGAGGACCAGGTGGTCTACATCCAGGTCACCCGGGGCGTAGCGCCCCGCGATCACGTGATGACCGAAGGCGTCGAGCCGACGGTGTTCATGATGAGCAACCCGATGCGCCCGCCCACGGCTGAACAACGCCACCACGGCGTGGCCTGCGTTACGGCGCGCGACTTCCGGTGGGAGCGTGGCGACATCAAGAGCATCTCGCTGCTCGGCAACGTGCTGGCGCGGCAGATGTCGGCCGACCACGGGGCTCTCGAGACCATCATGTTCCGCGATGGCTTCCTCACCGAAGCGTCGGGGAGCAACGTGTGGGTGGTCCACGAGGGCGCCTTGTTGGGCCCCCCGAAGAGCGAGCATGTGCTCGAGGGCATCCGGGTCGACCTGCTTCGCGAGCTCTGTGAGGACGCCGGCATCGGCTACAACCTGCGGCCGATCCCCGAGGCCGACGTGCTGGCCGCCGACGAGGTGCTGCTGACCTCGGCCACCAAGGAGGTGCTGGCGGTCACGCGCATCGACGGAGAGGGTGTCGGCCATGGGGCCTTGCGGGGCAAGCCCGGCCCGGTTTACGCGAGGCTGTACGAGGCCTACCAGCGCGCCAAGCAGACGATGTCGATTTGACTTCCGGCCGGTCGCCCCCAGTTCCAGACGATGCAGCCGATTCCGCCCGAGCAAAGCCTCATCCAGTATCCGAGTGCCTTCCCGATCAAGGTGATGGGCTTGAAGGTGGACGGATTTGCCCACGCCATCGTCGACGTGGCACGGCGCTTCGACCCCGGCTTCGACCCATCGACGATCGAACTGCGGCCGAGCAAGGCGGGCAACTACCTGAGCGTCACGATCACCGTGACGGCCACCAGCCGCGAGCAACTCGACGAGTTGTATCGAACGCTGTCGACGCACCCGATGGTCAAGGTGGTGCTGTAGTCGAGGCCGCCCCGGTTCTGGCGTCGAGTTCCTCGACCTTGCCTGGTGCCGCCGGGTCGCCGTTGCGGGCGGCGATGTCGTACCAGTAGCGCGCCAGCCGCAGGTCGCGTTCGGTGCCGTCGCCCTGTTCGTACATCGAGGCCACCAGGTACTGGGCCCCGACGTCGCCACCCTTGGCGGCTTCGCGGTACCAGCGCAAGGCGTCGGGCGACGACTTCGGCGCACCACGTCCGAGGTAGTAGGCGGTGGCGGCCGCCACCTGGGCATCGACGCTGCCGTGGCCAGCAGCCCGCTCGAACCAACGGTGCGCCTCGGCCAGATCCGGTTTGCCGAGCGCACCGGTTTCGTAGGCCTGGCCGAGCGTGAACTCCGCCGTCACGAAGCCGGCGTCGGCCGCTCGCCGCAGCAGTCGGGCCGCCTGCCGTGCGCTGGCAGAAGGGACCTCGCCGCGCAGGTGCATCACGCCCAGGTTGTAGGCAGCCGCAGGGACCCCTTTCCGGTCGAGCGCCTCGAAGCTGCGCTGCGCGAGCCGGACCTTTCCATCGGCATACTGCGACACGGCAGCGTCCAGCTGTGCCTGCAGCGCATCGGACGGCGGCGCCGCTGCCGCACCGAGGCTGATGAAGGCTGCCAGCGCGGCGATGCGAAGTCTGGATCGAAATGAAGGCACGTTGCGTCCGTGGCTCGGCTCAGGGTGCAGTGACGATACGCCGTCGGCGATGCCCTTGCGCACGGGCGCCTACACTGCCGAGATGCGCGTGCTGAACCTCGGCCGGCGCGAGTACGCCGGCATCGAGGCTGCGATGCGTGACTTCACCGGCGCGCGCGGCCCCGACACCGAAGACCAGCTCTGGCTGGTCGAGCACCTGCCTGTGTTCACGCAAGGCCTGGCGGGTCGCGCCGAGCATGTGCTCGGGGCCGGCGACATCCCGGTGGTGCAGACGCAGCGTGGAGGCCAGGTCACCTTCCACGGCCCGGGGCAGGTCGTGGCCTACCCGCTGCTCGACCTGTCGCGTCGAGGCTATTTCGTCAAGGAGTTCGTCTTCCGTCTGGAGGAGGCCGTATTGCGCAGCCTGGCCACCTTCGGCGTGACCGGCCACCGCGTGCGCAGTGCGCCGGGCATCTACGTGCGCCTTGCGGATCCATTCAGTCACGCGGTCCTGCCCGTCGTGGGCCCTGGGGTCGACCCGTTTGCTGGCCTGGGCAAGATCGCCGCGCTGGGCATCAAGGTCAGCCGCCACTGCACTTACCACGGCCTGTCGTTCAACGTGGCGATGGACCTCGAGCCCTTCACGCGCATCGACCCTTGCGGCTACGCGGGCTTGCGGACCGTGGACCTGCGGTCCCTCGGGCTCGAGGTGGCGTGGCCGGACGCTGCCGATCGGCTGGCGGCCGAACTGCAGCGCCTGCTTGGCTGACGGCGCTGGCGTGGCTCGCGCCGGCGCGCGATGGCTACTTCGCCACCGGCACCGGCTCCTCGTTCTCCGAGGTCGGTGCGGCCGCGGAACCGAGCTTCAGTGGTTCACTGCTGTCGCTTGGCGCCAGCATCGCGGCATAAGTGCTGAAAGCCGCCGTGCTGGCGTAGGCGCTGGCAGGGACCTCGGTCACCACCTGCACGGGCGGTGGCGGCGTGACGTCGGCGGGGTTGTCGCCGCACGCCGACAGAGAAGTTGCAGTCAGCGCTGCAACGATGAGTCGGAGGATGTGCATGGCGTGATCCTCACTGCGCGCCGGGAATCGGCGTGTTCAGGTAAGGGAAGCCTGCCAGCAGCGGCACCTTGGCCTGGTCGACGGCATCGTGCAGCTTGAAGGTCGTGGCACCGAGCGGTACGGCTGACGGCTTGCAGGCGGCACCGAGGGCCAGAGCGTCCGTGTCGCCGTTGGCGACGCACAGGCCGCCCATCACGGCCACCAGCGAGATGTCGACGACATCGTCCTTGGGCCGGCGACCATTGGGATAGCCCGCGTTGTCGCTGCCCCCGGCCAGGATGTTGCCGACGATGCCCAGTCGGTTCTGCTTCTCGAAGGGCACCGGCGCGATGGCCGTGTTCAGGCGCAGCATCTCCGACGGCGTGACGGCCCTGGGCTGGTTGACGCCCTTGATGCCGGTGAGGAAGGTCGTGACCAGGTCGGTGCGGGGGAAGTTGGTGGGCGCCGAGTTCGGCAGCGCCAGCGCGATCTCCAGCAGTGCGGGCAGGGTCGGGTTGGTCACGTAGTCGGCGAACTGGCCGTCGCCGCCGGGCTTGGAGGCGTTGAACCTGTCCTTGTCCTTCAGGCCGATGACGACCTCATTGACCAGCGGCATGCCCAGCCGCGAGACCTGCACCCAGGCACCACCCGGCTTCTCGGTGGTCTGCAGCCCCGACGAAGGCGAGCCGTCGAGCAGCCGCGCCTGGCGCAGGCTGGCCGTCGTCCAACCGCCGATCACATCGTCGCCCTGTTCACCACTCTTCAGGCACGATCGGTGCACTTCGAGCGCCAGCGTCGTGACGTTCTTGTCGCCAATGGTGTTGGGAGCTGCGCCGATCAATGCAGGATCGGTGATCACGGACAGCGGCGCGTTGACCAGGTCGAAGATCGTGCCGAGGTTGACCGCGAATGGATCCTGGCGCTGCCCGACGAACAGCCTGGCCGGCGAGGCGCAGCCCGGGACGTTGACCGTGTAGACGTGTTTGGCCGCGTAGCCGGCGTAGTCGGGCAGGGTCTTGCTGCCGATGTTGTCGACGGGCTTGTCGAAGGTGCTGCTGCCCGTGGTCGAGTTCGTCACGGCCTGAGCGCTGCCGACGCGCCGGTCGCCGCGCACCACGCTGACGCTGTAGCTCTCATTGACCTGCAGGTTGCCGTCCTTCGGGTTCGACACGCCCCCCTTCTGGATCAACGGAATGTTGACCGACTTGCCACCGACCATGAGGTTCACGCCGGCGCCGTTGCCGGCCAAGGTGTTCTTGAAGCGGAACTGGAAGGTGAGGTCTTCCTTCGCGTCGCCGTCGTTGTCGACGTGGATCTCGTACAGCGCGTTCGGATCCATCTGGAAATAGTTGGGTCCGCCGTACGGGTCCTGCAGCGGCAGGTAGTTGGCGATCAGCGTGACGAAGTCGCTGCGGCCGGCCTCGTAGCTGCGGAACATGTAGAAGTCGGTGCCGTCGACCTTCGGGGTGGTGGTGATGAAAGGCGCTTCGCGGTGGCTGGAGGCGGTGGCCAGTCCGCAGGCGGCCAACAGGGCGGCGCCGACGAGCGATGCGGCGCGGGGCATGCATGGGATCATGAGATTCTCCTGGGGGTTGTCCGGCCGGATGCCGGTGCCCCCGAGATACGCCCGAGCCCCAGGACTGGATGCAGGCGCCGTCACCCTCCCGCAAGACCATCTCGCTAAACTCGCCGACCCACTTGCTGGATCCGGATGCCTCGAGATGAGCACCACGCCGCCCGCACCCTACGACGCCACCGCCAAGCAGAAGTCCAAGGCCAAGACTTCGCGCATCCCGATCAAGGTGGTGCCAGCCGAAACCTTGAAGAAGCCGGACTGGATCCGCGTGAAGGCCGGTTCGCCCTCGACGCGCTTCTACGAGATCAAGCAGATCCTTCGTGAGCACAAGCTGCACACTGTGTGCGAGGAGGCCTCGTGCCCGAACATCGGGGAGTGCTTCGGCAAGGGCACCGCCACTTTCATGATCATGGGCGACAAGTGCACGCGGCGCTGCCCGTTCTGCGATGTGGGGCATGGGCGCCCGGACCCCCTGGACCCGGACGAACCGCTGAACATGGCCCGCACCATCGCCTCGCTGAAGTTGAAGTACGTGGTGATCACGAGTGTCGACCGTGACGACCTGCGTGACGGGGGCGCTGGTCACTTCGTCGATTGCATCCGCAAGACGCGCGAGCTGTCACCGCAGACGCGCATCGAGATTCTCACGCCCGACTTCCGTGGTCGCCTCGATCGAGCGCTCGACATTCTGAAGGCGGCACCGCCCGACGTGATGAACCACAACCTCGAGACTGTTCCGCGCCTCTACAAGGAAGCCAGGCCGGGCTCCGACTATGCCTTCAGCCTGGGCTTGCTGAAGTCGTTCAAGGAGTCGGTGCCTGGCGTGCCCACGAAGAGCGGCTTGATGGTGGGTCTTGGCGAGACCGACGACGAGATCCTCGAAGTGATGGCCGACATGCGTGCGCATGGCATCGATATGCTGACCATCGGCCAGTACCTGGCCCCCAGCGGGCATCACCTGCCGGTGCGCCGCTATGTGCATCCGGACACCTTCCGCATGTTTGAAGCCAAGGCAACTGCCATGGGCTTCACGCACGCAGCGGTCGGGGCAATGGTTCGTTCGAGCTACCACGCCGACCAGCAGGCGCACGCCGCTGGCGTGGCGAACTCGATCGCCGAGTGAGGCCGGCGCTGGAGCACCGGCCGCGAACAGGATTCAGGCCGCCAGCAGCAATTGGTCGATCTGCTGGTGGAGCGCTGCGAAATCCGGTGCACCGACGTAGCGTTTGACGATCACCCCTCGCTTGTCGAGCACGAAGGTGGTAGGCGTCAGCCGGACGTCGCCAAAACCGCCCGCAATGACCCCGGTGTTGTCGATCACCACGCCGAACGGGAGTTTGCGGGTTTCGGCGAAGTTCGCCACGAACGCCGGCGGGTCGTAGCTCATCGCCACGGCCAGTGTCTCGAATCCACGCGCCTTGAAGCGTTCGTAGGTGGTGACGATCTGCGGCATCTCCGCGACGCAGGTGGTGCAGCTGGTGGCCCAGAAGTTGATCAGCACGACCTTGCCCCGCAGATCGCTGGAGTTGGCCTTTCGGCCGTCCAGCAAGGTGTAGCTGAACTGCGGCGCCATGTCTGGTGTCCCACAGGCGGCCACGGCGGTGGAGCCAGCGAGCGCCAGCCAGGAACGGCGGTTCAGGTTCACGTCGGCCATGAGGTGCGGGTTCTGACGTCGATGCTACGCCAGCGCGCGGCCTGCAATCGATGGCGTAGGGTCTTGCCTCAGCGAGTTCGGGAAAGCTCGAACATCAGGGCGGCCGGCAAGGCTTCGACCAGAGCGTCGCGGTTGACGCTCGCGAAATGGCGGCCGGCCACTTCGCGGACCTGGTATCCATGCCCCTGCTCTGAAAGCTCGATGAACACCAGGGCTGGCATTTCCTTCAGCAGTTCGGCGCGAAGTGCCTCGAATTTCTCACCGCCGAGGGCGCTCTCGTGCGCGATGGCGTGGGGCAGACCGCCTTGGCAGAATTCACGGCACTCGTTGATCGACTGGACGAAATCGACCATCAAGCCCATGTGCCTGATCGATTCCTTCACCATCGTCCGGGTTTCGCGTCGCGCCGCGAGCACCAGCAGGTGATTGCCTGCCAACGGCTTGGAATTGACCAGGGTGCGCTGGGTGTCCTCCCGGCGGGCGGCGTCGTTGGACGTTACCGGATCGTTCACCGTGTGCGTGAATTCGATGACGCGGACCGCGCGGCCGGGCTGATCCTGACGGAAGACACCCAGACCCATCAAGGCGGCGGCCTGCTCCAGCAGGCGCCACGACATCGTGTCCAGCGGGGACGGGCCCAACTGCAACGGCGCGTCGGCCGCCTGATCCTGCGGGATATGCCAGAAGCTGCAGCCGAGCCGAGCGTGGATCGGCCAATGCGTCAGGTCGATCCGGAAGTCGATGGCGGACTTGGCATGCTCGAGGCACCAATCGATCAGCGCTTGAAGAAGCGTGAACATCAGGGTCGGATCAGCCATCACCTTGGCCGGATCCAGAGACTGGTGGATCTCGATCCCGCGAGACTCCATTTCCCGGCGGTACTGAATCAGCGTGTCGCGAATCAGGGCCGTCAGATCGATGCGTTCGGGACTTTGCCGCACCCGACCCGTGGCCAGTCGATTGACTTGTTGGCCCGTGATGCTGACGCGACGGGCCAATTCGAGTTCATTGCGGAGTGCGCGCAGCGATTTGCGGCTGATGTTGCCCGAAGTCGCCAGGGAGTTCACGCGCTCGATAGCCGTCGAAAGTGCTGCGGCCACCTCGCTGCCAAGCTGCGCGACGAGTGCGTGACCATCCAGGGCTTCAGGGACGCCGCTCCGCTCGGGGCGACCATCCTGGTCGTCGAGCGCTCCCCGAGTTGTCGGTGGTCGGTCTTTGGGTTGCATGAGGTCGCGCGTATTCCGCACGTCGGACATCGTCGTGAAGCCAGGGCATGATTCTAGGCGGTCCAACGTGTGTCCACCCCGCATTCAGGGGGGGGGCAAGGTGAGGGGAGTGCGCGAAACGTCCCCTGGTGGCAGGGCGGGATAATCGGCAGGTGTCGCCCCTTCGAACCTCTATCGCCCTGTGTTCCGTCGTCGGCGTGTCGGCGTGTTCGCCCAGCCTGGATTGGCGAGAGTTCCGGTCTCCAGCGTCCGGAATTTCTCTTCTCTTCCCCTGTCGTCCGTCGACCCAGGAGCGAGTGGTGACCATCGCTGGCCGGAGCGTTCGCCTGCAGTTGCACGCCTGTCGGGCGGGGAATGCCACCTGGGCGATGGCGGAGACCGATGTGGTGGACCCTGCCGGAATTGCTGACGCGCTGGTTGACCTCCGCGCCTCGGCAGTGGCCAACGTCGCTGGCCGTCCTGCTGGCGTGGTCCCGTTCGAAGTTCCCGGCGCTACGCCCAACCCCCTGTCGGTGCGTGGTGATGTCAGCGGAAAGCTCCCCGATGGGCAAGCTGTCAAGGAGCACGTGGGGGTGTTCACCGTTGGCACCCGCGTGGCACAGGTGACCGCTCTAGGCTCGGACGGCCCCCCTGAGTCCATCGAGTCGTTCTTTGCGTCCGTGCAAGTCCGCAAGTGATCTCGCTGTCGGCGCAGGCGGACGTGCTGAGCGCAGGTTTTGCGGGCGTCTTCGTCCTGGGCTTCGCTCTGGCCTGCCTTCCGGCCGTACTCCTTCGTGCGGTGGCGCCAACTCCCGCTCTCGTGATTCAGTTCGGTGGTCTTGTCGGGTGTGTTCGGGTCGGTGTGGGGCTTGGGCCTGGTCATAGACCGCATGTCAGAGATGGGTTTCAGGATCCAGTCTGCCTTCAAGTTCGCGTTTGGCGGGTTTGCCGGTTGATGCATGCTCGCTTACGCTTGGTACTTGGGAACTCGCCCCCAAGGCTTCACATAGCTTTCGCCTGAAATCGTCTATGACTGCTGTACTGATCGTTGCGCACGCGCCGTTGGCCTCGGCACTGCTGGCCGTGGCTCGACATGTGTACCCGGAGTGCTCCGAGGGGCTTGCCGCGGTCGATGTGCTGGCGACCGACGACCTCTCGGCTGTCGAACTGTCGGTTCGGGTGGCTCTGGCCCGATTTGACGAATCGGATGTCCTGATCCTGTCCGACGTGTTTGGAGCGACCCCCTGCAATGCAGCGATGCAAGCGGCAGACGGCACTCGCGTCCGAGTGGTCACGGGTGTGAATGTGCCTATGCTGTGGCGAACCCTGTGCTACACCAGTGACAGCCTGGAGTCGCTGGTCAGCCGCGCCGTTGTCGGAGCCTCGCAGGGCGTGATGCAGGTGGCAGGAACACGTCCGCAGAATCAGAACACTTTGTCGAAATCGGCCCCTCATGATCAAGTCCAAGGTCCTCATCAGCAATAGGTTGGGGCTCCACGCCCGTGCGTCGGCAAAGCTTACGAAGCTCGCCGGCGGCTTTCTGAGCGAGATTCACCTGAGTCGCAATGGACGGCGCGTGAACGCCAAGAGCATCATGGGGGTGATGATGCTGGCGGCAGGCATGGGGGCGGAAGTCGAAATCGAGATTGAGGGCGCAGACGAAGTGACTGCGATGGACGCGTTGGTCGCGTTGGTTAGCAGCAAGTTTGGAGAAGGCGAGTAGGGAACCTGATGCCAACAGTGGGAAGTCGGAAGGCAAGCTCCGCCGGGCACCGTATCTGGGTGGTTGAGGCAGGCCCATGAGCATTCAAGTCTTCGGGATGGCCGTTTCGCGTGGTGTCGCGATCGGCAAGGCGGTCCTGATCGCCTCTAGTCGGGTCGACGTCGCCCACTACTTTGTGCTGCCCAGCCAAGTCGAGAGCGAGATCGAACGGCTCCGCGAGGCCAGGAATGCGGTGGCGGCCGAACTGACGACGTTGCAGCGTGACCTGCCCCAAGAGGCGCCGGCGGAGTTGTCCGCCTTGCTTGATGTCCACTTGATGCTGTTGCACGACGAGGCACTCACTGGCTCGACGAAGCAATGGATTTCGGAGCGGCACTACAACGCCGAGTGGGCGCTCTCCGCGCAGTTGGAAGTTCTTGCGCGGCAGTTCGACGAAATGGAGGATGAGTACCTCCGCGAAAGGAAAGCCGACATTGAGCAGGTCGTCGAACGACTGCTGCGGGAACTGAGCAGTCGGGCGGTCGACGGCCCCGCAGAGCCGGGCTCCTCCGGTCGCGTTGCGCAAGACTTCGCCGGCGAGGATCCCCTGGTGCTCGTTGCCAACGATGTGGCGCCCGCGGACATGCTTCAGTTCAAGCGCAGCGTTTTCACGGCCTTCGTGACCGACGTCGGCGGCCGCAATTCGCACACCGCGATCGTCGCCCGAAGCATGGACATCCCCGCGGTCGTCGGCGCGCGCGAGGCAAGCCGGCTGATACGCCAGGACGATTGGGTCATCATCGATGGCGATGCTGGCGTCGTTGTCGTCAATCCCACGCAGATCGTTCTCGAGGAGTACCGATTCAGGCAAAGGCAAAGCGAGCTCGAGCGCGCGCGATTGAACCGATTGCGGCATACACCTGCCGTCACGCTGGATGGACAGCCGATCGAATTGCTTGCGAACATCGAATTGCCGTCGGACGCGGTGTCCGCGCTTGAGGCCGGAGCCGTGGGCGTGGGTCTCTTCCGCTCGGAGTTCCTGTTCATGAACCGTGGCGGCGACATTCCCGGAGAGGACGAGCAATTCGAGGCCTATCGTCAAGCGATCGACTCGATGCAGGGGCTGCCCGTCACCATTCGCACGGTCGATATTGGCGCCGACAAGCCCCTTGACCGGATGTCGCCGCATGAACTCCGCCACGAGCATGCTCTCAATCCGGCGCTTGGGCTGAGAGCAATCCGCTGGAGCCTCTCGGAGCCGGGCATGTTCAGGCAGCAATTGCGAGCTATCCTGAGGGCCAGCGCACATGGAAAGGTGAAGATCCTCGTGCCGATGGTCGCGCACCTCAGCGAGATCAGACTCACACTCGAGGCGCTCGCACGCGCTCGACTGCAGCTTGAGGATGCCGGAAAACCGTTCGGTCACGTCGAGGTCGGCGCCATGATCGAGGTCCCGGCCGCAGCACTGTTGATCGAGACGTTCCTGAGGCACTTCGACTTCGTTTCGATCGGGACCAACGATCTGATTCAGTACACACTGGCTATCGATCGTGCCGACGACGCCGTGTCCCATCTGTACGACCCATGGCATCCCGCCGTGTTGCGGCTGATCGGAGAGACGATTGCCGCTGGGGTCAGGACGGGACGGTCGGTCAGCGTGTGTGGCGAGATGGCTGGTGACCCGGCGTTCACTGATCTGCTTCTTGCGATGGGGCTACGTGCCTTCTCGATGCACCCAAGCCGGGTCTCCCTGGTGAAGCAGCGAGTCCTGCGCGCCGACACCCGCAGACTGGCTCCCCTGCTGAGTCGTGTGATGGCTGCAGATGACCCGTCGGCAGAAGCGTCGCGTGTGTTCGGGTTTGTGGGTGGGCGCTAGGCGGGGTCAGAGACTTTTGAGTCGAGGGGGGTTGCGCGAGCTCTCGGAGTGCTGCTATAGTCTATGGCTCTGCTGATCGCGGCGGAACGCAAAGACAACAAGTCAATGCAAGCCGTAGCGAAAAGCAGAAAGACCAAGAAGTTGACAGGGAATTAAAAAGAATGTCATAATCGCGGTCTTCGCTGATAACGAATCAGCGGCGCAAAATGCGCAGCTCTTTAACAACATACAGCCGATAAGCGTGAGCGTTTGAAGGCGAGTGCTGAGCAAGTTGAGAAATCAGCGAACTCAGGTCTCATGACCTTAAACGCTCATGGAAACTGAAGTGAAGTTCACTTCAATTCCTGATTGAGCAAAAAATCAAGATCGAACTGAAGAGTTTGATCCTGGCTCAGATTGAACGCTGGCGGCATGCCTTACACATGCAAGTCGAACGGTAACGCGGGGCAACCTGGCGACGAGTGGCGAACGGGTGAGTA
>Ga0075163_10004738_pt1 | contig 18214 bp, 13 predicted proteins | sample JI1023141ADNA_FD_71478 | JGI IMG/M metagenome (GOLD analysis project Ga0075163, IMG submission 71478) | Wastewater effluent complex algal communities from Wisconsin, to seasonally profile nutrient transformation and Carbon sequestration -... | ecosystem: Engineered > WWTP > Effluent > Algae...
CGGCCGCTGACCTGGGACACGCTGCTGGCGCTGCGGCGGCGCGGGATCGACGTCGCCGCGCTGACCCACGCCGCCGGGCTCGGCGCGACCGGCGAGCCGACCCTCGACGCCGCCCTGCCCTGGCCGGAGCGCTACGAGGTGCCGACCTCGACCGCGGCGGCCGTCGCCCGCGCCCGGGCCCGCGGCGGTCGGGTGATCGCGATCGGCACCACCGTGGTCCGCGCCCTCGAGGCCAGCGGTGGCCGGGCCGGCGCCGGCGTCGCCACCCTGCGCCTCGACGCGACCACGCCCCGCCGCGTCGTCGACGGCTTGGTCAGCGGCCTGCACGTCCCGGGCGAGAGCCACTTCGAGCTGCTCGCGGCGTTCGCGGCCCGCCCGCTGCTCGCGCGCGGCCTCGACCTCGCCCACGCCCACCGGCTCAGCGGCCACGAGCTCGGCGACGCCTGCCTGATCGTCCCGTGACCTCCGCCGACGCCGCGACGTGACGTGACGGCGGCCACCGTCGGGCGCCGCCGGCCCGTCGCCGCCGTGATACCAACGCGGCGTGCGCACCCTCCTTCGATCGTCGATCCTGATCGCCGCGCTGGCCGCGGCCTGCGGCGGCAACTCCGCCACCACCACCACCGGCGCGACGACGCCGGCGCCGACGCCCGGGCCGACCCCGACCCCGACCCCGACCCCGCCGGTGGTCGAGGGCCCGACCGCCGAGGAGTCGCTGGCCTGGGTCGAGCAGGCGATCGCCGGCCCCGCCAAGCCGACCGTCGCCGACATCGAGGCCCGGTTCGCGCCGGCGTTCTTGAAGCAGGTGCCGGCGGCGCAGGTGGTCGACATCTTCGCCTCGCTGACCACCCAGCTCCCGCCGATGAAGCAGCTCAAGCTCGACAGCAAGCCGCCGCTCGCGCTGACGGCGCTGTACGACACCGCCTCGGGCGGGGTGCGGGTCAAGCTCGAGATGACCAGGACCACGCCGCGCCAGATCAGCGGCCTCATCTTCGAGCCGGCGCCGGCCGAGGCCCCGCCCCGGACCTACGGCGACGCGGTCGCCCAGCTCACCCAGGCCGGGGCCAAGACCCAGCTCTTCATCGCCGAGATCGAGAAGGGCGTCTGCACCCCGCGGCAGAACCACAACAGCACCGACCGGCTGGCGATCGGCTCGGCGATGAAGCTGTGGGTCCTCCTCGCCGTCGACGAGAAGCTCAAGGTCGACAAGAAGGCCGACTGGGACACCACCCTGCCGATCCGCGACGAGGGCAAGAGCCTGCCGTCGGGCGAGCTGCAGGACGTGGCGGCCGGCACCGCGCTGCCGATCCGCGAGTTCGCCAGCAAGATGATCGGCATCAGCGACAACACCGCGACCGATCACCTGATCGACTACGTCGGCCGCGAGCAGGTCGAGAAGGCGCTCAAGCTGGCCAAGCACGGCGAGCCCGCCCTCGACGTGCCGTTCCTGCGCACCCGCGAGCTGTTCGCCCTCAAGCTGGCGCTGACCCCGGCCGAGCACGAGACCTACGCCAAGGTCCCGGTCGCGGCCAAGCGCAAGCTGCTCGAGTCGTACCGGACCCGGCCGATCGACCTCGAGCAGGCGATGAAGGACTGGACCGCGCCGCGCCACCTCGAGCTCGAGTGGTTCGCCAGCGGCCCCGACCTCTGCAACGTGATGGCCACCCTCGGCGCGCGCGCCGGCTGGAAGCCCGACTCGGAGCTGCTCACCATCCTCGGCAAGAACGCCGGCGTGCCGTACGACCAGAGCAAGTGGCGCTACGTCGGCTTCAAGGGTGGCTCCGAGCCCGGGGTGATGAACCTGACCTGGCTGGCCCAGCGGGCCGACGGCAAGTGGTTCGTGGTGGTCGCGGCGGTCAACGACCCCGAGCACATGATCAACGAGCTGCTGGTGGCCAACGCCGGCGCCGGCGTGCTGGCGATCCTCGGCGCCGAGGCGCCGGCCGCGCCGGCCGCGCCGGCCGCGCCGTAGCGCCGCCGTCCTCGCCGCCCGCGCGCGGCGAGGGTGCTATGCCACGACGGTGGAGCCGCCCGCGCGCCCCGTCCCCGGCCTCGGCCGGGCGCTCCGCCATCGCAACTACCGGCTGTTCATGGCCGGCCAGACCGTGTCGCTGTGCGGGACCTGGATCACCTCGGTGGCGACGGCGTGGATGGTCTACCGGCTGACGTCGTCGGCGTTCCTGCTCGGCGTGGTCGGCTTCGCCAGCCAGGCGCCGACCGCGATCCTGGCCCCGATCGCCGGGGTGTGGGTCGACCGCTGGGATCGCCACCGGGTGCTGCTGGTGACCCAGGCGGCCGCGATGCTGCAGTCGGCCGCGCTGGCGGTGTTCGCCCTGACCGGCCTGATGACGGTCGGGCACCTGATCGTGCTCGGCGCCCTCCAGGGCGTGATCAACGCGTTCGACGTCCCGGCCCGGCAATCGTTCGTGGTCCAGATGATCGACGACCGCGCCGACCTCGCCAACGCCATCGCGCTCAACTCGTCGATGGTCAACGGCACCCGGCTGATCGGACCGAGCCTGGCCGGCGTGCTGATCGGCGCGGTCGGCGAGGGCTGGTGCTTCGCCATCGACGCGATCAGCTACGTCGCGGTCATCGCCAGCCTGCTGGCGATGCGGATCACGCCGCTGCCGCCGCGGCCGCGCCGGGCCAGCGTCTGGCACGAGCTCGCCGACGGCGTGCGCTACGTCCGCTCGACGCCGCTCATCTTCGCCGTGCTGTCGATGCTGGCGCTGGCCAGCCTGCTCGGCATGCCCTACGCCACGCTGATGCCGGCGTTCGCGGTCGAGCGGCTCGGCGGCGGCGCCCACACCCTCGGCTTCCTGGTCGGCGCCTCGGGCCTCGGGGCGCTGACCGCCGCGCTCTACCTCGCCGGCCGCCGCTCGGTGGTCGGCCTGGGCAGCGTGCTGGCCCGGGCCGCCGCCGCGTTCGGCGTCGCGCTGGTGACGCTGGCGTTCGTCCGCTCGCCGTGGGTGGCGGCGCCGGTCCTGTTCCTCGCCGGCGCCGGCATGATGCTGCAGCTCGCCGGCACCAACACCATCGTCCAGACCCTGGTCGACGAGGACAAGCGCGGCCGGGTGATGAGCCTCTACACCCTCGCGTTCTTCGGCGCGACCCCGATCGGCGCGCTGATCGGCGGCGCGATGGCGAAGACCCTGGGCACCCACGTCGCGATCGGCGTCGGCGGTGGCGCGTGCGTGATCGCCGCGATCGTGTTCCGCGCCGCGCTGCCGGCGCTGCGGACGGTCAGCCGGCCGCTGTACGTCGCCAAGGGCCTGCTGCCGCCGCCGGCCGGCCCCGGCTGATCGCGGCCGCGCACCTCCCCCGCGGCCGGCGGCGGACGTACCATACCCGGCGATGCGCCTGACTCGCCTGCTGTGCGTCCTCGCCCTGGCCCTCGCCCCTGCCGGCTGCGGCGGGCCCCGCGCTCACTCCGCCGCCGACCACGGCGTCACCGCCGACGGGCCCGAGGCGGTGCTGGCCGCGTTCGCCGACGCCATCCGCCGCGACGACGGCGCCGCGCTGGCGGCGGTCGTCGATCCCGATCACGGGCTGACGCTCTGGTACACGCCCGGCGCCGGCTACGCCGCGTTCGAGACCATCGCGGCCGGCGACGTCCGGCCGCCGTCGCAGCACGTCCGCGCCGGCGTCGAGGACTCGGCGGCCGAATGGGCCGAGTACGACTGGAAGGGCGTCGTCCGCCACCTCGACGACGGGCTGGCCAAGCTCGACCACGACCCGGCCGATCCGATGGCGCCGATCTACGGCGACTGCGGCGACATGGACGCGCCGGTCCGCGCCTACCTGCGCGGCGGCCAGAGCGATCGCGATCTCCGGGCCGGCGATCTCGGCGGTGACGGCGACGTCGCCGACGACGAGGTGGTCACCGACCTGACCGAGCTCAACATCTGGGGGCTGCGGGTGTACCTGCGGTCGACCGCCGGCGGATGGCGCGTGGTCCACGTCGTCGCCTACGAGCCCTGCAGCGTCTGATCGGATCGGGCCCGGCGCGGCGGGGCTCACGGTAGCTCGGGCGTCGGCGCCGGTTCGCCAGCCACCACCCACGCCGCCTGGGTCTGGCCCGGCGTCACCCAGGCCCGCACCGCCCGCACCGCCCGACCGCAACGATCGGCGGGCTGCGGCACCACCACCGCGGTCACCCGATCGCCGACCTTCACGCCGGCCGGCGCGGCGACCCGCGGCGGCGCGATCGAGAACCTGCTGTCGACCCAGGTGTCGAGCGTCAGCTCGGGTCCACAGCCGCGCGTGCCGGCGACGATCACGCCCTGCGCCGACCACCGGGTCACCGCCGCGCCGCCGCTCCAGCCCGAGACCAGCGCGCGGGGCGGCCAGCCGCCGCCGGCGATCGCCGCCTGCCAGCGGCGGGCGTCGGCGAGGTCGTCGGCGACGAGGGCCTGGGTCGCGCGCGGCGCCGCGCCGCCGTCGAGCTCCACCACCAGCAGGTCGCCGGTCCACGGCTCCAGGCCCTCGACGCCGGCGCGCGGCGAGGCCACCGCCGGCAGATCGAGCGCGACCAGCGCGGGGCCGTCGACCACGTCGATCGCGTAGCGCGGGTCGGTGCGGGTGGCGAAGCGCTGCCGGATCCGGACGATCGCGAGGGTGGTGGCGCCGGTCGCCCGATGGAGCACCGCGTGCGCTCGCGGCAAGCCGGTCGCGGCGAGCGCCGCGAGCAGCCGGCGCGCCGCGTCGCGGTCGCTCGCCGGGATGAGGCGCAGCGCCTCGCCGCCGGTCGCCGGCATCCGGTCGAGGCACCAGCCGCCGACGCTCGAGTCGGGGTTGCCGTCGTGGTCCTCCGACGGCCGCGGCACGTTCGACAGCTCGGCGACGAACCAGCGCGGCGGCGCGGGCGCCGGTGGGCCCGCGAGGTCGCCCGCCAGCCGCGCGATCGGCGGGTCACCGCCGAGCTGGAGGTGCACGCCGTGACCGCCGGCGTGAACCAGGGCCGGCGCGGCCGCCGCGGCCCCGGCCGCGCCATCGACGGCGAGGATGTCGTGCTCGCCGCCCATGCCCGAGCACTCCTCGAACGTGGCGATCAGCGAGACCACGGCGAGGATGCGGCCGTCGGGCGCGGTCACCGGCCCGAGCGCGGCCGCCGCCGGGGCGATATCGGCGACCGCCGAGGGGACGACGTCAGCGGCCGCCACCGCCGATGCCGGGCCGGTCGGTGACGTCGTCGGCGCGACCGGGGCCGGGACGAGGACCCGCGGGCCGGGCGCGGCCGCTGCCGGGCGGTCCGAGGACGCGCACGCGGCGCACGTCGCGAGCAGGATGAGCGCGAGTCGTCGAGCCATGGCCCGAGGTACGCACCAGCGGCGCCGCCGCGTGTAAGGCCTCGGTCAAGGCCCACGGATCGCGGCGCGACCGGTGTCGACGTCGGGCGGCCGGGCGTCAGATCGGGCCGCGGAACGCCAGCGTCTCGGGGTCGGGGCACAACGCGGCCTGCTCGGCGGCGGTGATCGAGTACTCGGGGAACGGCGTGAACTTGCGGATCAGCTCGCGCACCTTGTCGTAGCTGCGGCCGGTGTTGACCCCGTCGGTGTTGAGGTCCCAGTAGCGCACCGCCTGGTCGGCGGTGAAGCCGCAGAACTGCCGCAGGGTCGCGGCGGCGGCGTAACCGGAGGCGTGCCAGCCGTTCCAGCAGTGGACGTAGATCGGGCCGAGCTCGGGCCGGCGGATGTGATCCTGGACCGAGCCGAGGATGCGACGGATGTCGTCGCGGCGGCCGTGCAGCACGCTGATCTGGCCGTAGTCGAGGTGGCCGTCGTCGCCGTCGAACGTCTGGCAGCTCTCGGCCGGCGGCGCGGTGTCGTAGCGGGTCGGGTACATGTACAGCGCGGTGCCGAAGCCCTCGCGGCACAGGTTGGCCAGGCCGTCGTCGGGCAGCGGGTTGCTGTTGTTGCGCTTGCCGCCGCGGTGGAACGCGTTGTTGGCGCCGCCGCGGTAGTAGACGCCGTTGAGCACCGCGCGCACGTTGCGGGTGCCGTAGAGCTGCTCGAGCCCGGTGCCCCGGTTGGTCACGATCTTGTCGCGCGCGGTCTTCACCGGGTAGCGACGGCGGTACGCCTCGCCGACGATCGGCTTGGGCCGCGGCGGCGGCGCCACCGCCACCCGCACCGGCGCCGGCGGCGGCGCGACCGGGGCCGGCGGATGGGAGGCGAACGGCGAACAGGCGGCCGCTACCATGGCGACGCCGACCGCGAGCGCGCGGGGGCCGCTGGGTCCCCGGGGCCGGTGCGCTGGTATCACCATCGCGCCGATCGTAGCATCAACCCGATCGCCGATGCCCGGCCATCGTCGACGGCTCGGGGCGCGGACGGGCAGCGGTCGGCAGCGGTCGCCCCGAGCGCCGCCGACGCGTCACCGCAGGTGCTGCTCGGCGCAGGCGTGGCAGGCGCCGAGCTGGACGTGGAAGCTGAGCGCATCGAACGAGCCGTGGCAGAAGCGGCAGATGTGGGTGAGGTTGGGGCGCTGGTCGACCAGGGCGATCACCGCGAGCGCGGCGCCGAGCAGCTCGCGGCGGCTGGCCGCCTCGCGCGGCAGGTCGGCGGTGGCGAGGTGGATCAGATCCTCGCCGACGGTGGCGATCTGGTGCTTCGTCGCCCAGCGTCGGCGCTCGCGCTGGAGCGTGACCCGGGCCCCGGTGACCAGCGCGCGCAGCCCGGGGCCCTGCCACCAGCGCGTGCCGCGCGGCCGCGCCTCGCCGGTCCGGACGCCGGGCTCGGCCCAGGCGACGCACTCGATGAAGCCGGCGGCGCCGAGCTCGGCCTCGAGATCGCCGGGGCCGCGCGGGCCGACCAGGGCGTCGAGCGCGCGGGCGATCGCGTCGGCGATCGCGTCGGCGGCGGCGACCCGCTGGCCGGCGCCGAGCTGCCAGGTCACCGGGCCGGTGACCAGCGCGCCGGTGGCCGGGTCGTAGGTGAAGATCGCGGTCGGCCGACGGGCCCGCAGCATCCACGGCCAGATGTCGGGATCGACCGCTGGCCCGCCGATCACGATCGGCGCCACGAACGCCGGCTCCTGCGGGCCGGTGGTCCGCCGCCGCGGCCGCATCGCCGCCCGGTCGAGCGCCTCGGCCCGCGCCCGCGCGGCGTCCATCCGGGCGAGCTCGGCGGCGTCGATCCGCGCCTGCTCCTCGACCGACGGCGGCGCGAGCGGCGGCACCACCTCGGGCGGCTCGGGTGGCGGCAACAGCGCGGTCAGCGCCGCGACCGCCTCGGCCATCGTCCGGGTGGCGGCGGTGGCGCTCCGGGCCCGGACCAGCCAGGCGTCGAGCAACGACCGCCAGGGCGCCGCGCGCCGCACCGGCTCGTCGAGCACCTGGTCGACGATCGCGGCGAAGCCGCGGAGATCGGCGGTGGCGCCGTCGCCGTCGGCCGTCGGCCACGGCGGTGGCAGCCCGAGCCCGGCGGCGACCACGTCGAGGCCGAGATCGAGCACCTCGCACGCGCTGCCGTCGGCACGCGACAGCAGGACCCGGGCCGCGGCCAGGCCGCCGTGGGCGACGCCGACGGCGTGGAGCGCGGCGATCGCGCTGCCGAGGCTGACCAGGGCGGCGCCGCGGCGACCGATCGCCAGCGGCGGATGGCCGGTCGCGATCGTCGCGTAGGTGCTCCACGGCGACCACACCCGCGCGATCCACACCACGCCGCGCTCGGGGTCGTGGCCGAGCCCGCGCACCGCCGGGAAGCCGGGGTGATCGAGGGTCGCCGGGGCCAGCGCCGCCCGCCACGCGATCAGCTCGGCCGCGGTCGGCGCGCTCGCCGCCGGCAGCACGGTGAGCCGCGCCATCGTGCCGTCGACCCGCTCGGCCTTGGCCTCGGGCCACGGGATCTCGGCCACGGCTCGCACCACCTCCCAGCCACCGATCGTCGTGCCGCGGGCGAGGACCACGGGTCCAGCTTGCCAGAATCTCCCAGGCGGCGGACCACCGACCGTCGCCATCCCGCCGGGTTCCACGATCGCGGTTGACGACCTGCGCGACAGGAGCTACCCAGGGAGTCGCTGGCGCCTGCGCGCCGGCGATCATGCGGACCTGACGCGGACCCTTCGAGTTGCCCCTGCGCGTGCGGCCTGGCCGTGCGCGCGCCCGAAGTTCGCGCCCGCGCGCCCGACGTCCATCGTCGGCGCGCCACGGAGGTCTCATGCCCTCGCTCCGCCTCGTCGGGGTCGAGCTGGCCCACGCCGGCCAGTCGCCCATCCTGTCCGATCTCGATCTCCACCTCGCTCCCGGCTGGACCGGCGTGGTCGGCGCCAACGGCGCCGGCAAGACCACGCTGCTCGAGCTCGCCTGCGGTCGGCGCGCCCCCAGCCGCGGCCGGGTCGTCCGCGATCCGGACGACCTGCAGGTGATCGTCTGCCCGCAGGAGGTCGGCGCGCTCGCCGCCGACGTCGCGGCGCTCGCGGTCGCCGACGATGGCGTGGCCCGGCGCTGGCGCGGCCGGCTCGGCTGCGAGCCGGCGGCCCTGGCCCGCTGGTCGACGCTGTCGCCGGGCGAGCGCAAGCGCTGGCAGCTCGCCGCCGCCCTCGCCGCCGAGCCCGACGTCCTCGCGCTCGACGAGCCGACCAACCACCTCGATCGCGCCGGCCGCGACGCGCTGGTCGCGGCGCTGCGCGGGTACCGCGGCGTCGGCCTGGTCGTCGCCCACGATCGCGCCCTGCTCGACGAGCTGTGCGCCACCACCCTGCGGGTCCACGGCGGCCGGGTCACCGCCTACGCCGGCGGCTACCAGGCCGCGCGGGCGCAGTGGCAGGCCGAGGCCGACGCCCGCCGCGCGGCCCGGGCCGACGCCGCCGCCGAGCTGCGCCGGGTCGAGCGCCGCCTCGACGCCGCCCGTCGGACCGAGGCCGCCGCCAGCCGGCAGGTCAGCACCAGCGCGCGGATGCGCTCGCGCTACGACTCCGACGCCCGCTCGCTCGGCGCGACGACGCTGGCGGCGTGGGCGGCGGCCGGCGCCGGCCGCACCGTCCGGCGGCTCAACCGCGCCGCCGCCGAGGCCGCCGACGACGTCGCCGCGATCACCGTCGAGCGCGAGCGCGGCGGCGCCCTGTTCGTCGACTGGGAGCCGCCGCACCGGCGCTGGCTGGCGGCGCTCGACGGCGTCGACCTCCGGGCCGGCGATACGCTGCTCGCCCGCGACGTCCGCCGGGCGGTGGCGCGCGACAGCCGGATCTGGATCACCGGCGACAACGGCGCCGGCAAGACCACCCTGGTCCGCGCCCTGGTCGCGGCGGCCGCGGTCCCGCCCGACCGGCTGCTGTGGTTGCCGCAGGAGCCGGCCGCGGGCGAGGGCGCGGCGATCCAGGCCACGATCCGCGCCGCCCGCCCCGACCTCCGCGGCCGGATCGGCCAGCTCGCCGCCGCCCTCGGCCTCGACGTCGCCGCCGCGCTCGGATCGCCGGCGCCGTCGCCGGGCGAGGTCCGCAAGCTGACGATCGCGCTCGGCCTGGCCCGGGCGGCCTGGCTGGTCGTGCTCGACGAGCCGACCAACCACCTCGACCTGCCGTCGATCGAGCGGCTCGAGGCGGCGCTGGCCGACTACCCGGGCGCGCTGGTGCTGGTCAGCCACGACGCCCAGCTCGCCGGCCGGGTCACCAGCGAGCGCTGGGACCTGTCGGCAGCCCGGCCGGCGAGCGGACGCCGGCCGGCCGCCGATGGCGGCGGGCGGGTCCGGACATGACGCTTGACCGGCGCGGGCCGGCGTCGTACAAAAGCGAATAGCTCATTCGCTATTGAGCCGCCGCCGCCCATGACCCAGATCCGCAAGCCCGAGATCGAGCTCCGCATCGTCGCCGCCGCCCGCCGGGTGTTCGCCGACCTCGGCTTCGCCGCGACGTCGATCGCCGCGATCGCGGCCGCGGCCGCGGTCTCGACCGGCAACGTCTACCGCTACTTCGCCGGCAAGGACGCGCTGTTCGCCGCCGCGGTCCCGGCCACGGTCGCCCGCGACCTGCGGGTGCTGATCCGGCGGCGGACCGGCGCGGTGCGCGGCGTCGCCGACCTCGACGCGCTCGGCCCCGACAGCCGCTACCGGCTGGTGTCGGCCGAGCTGCTCCAGTTCTGCGTCGCCCACCGGCTCGAGGTCGTGATCATGCTCGGCCGCGCCGCCGGCACCCCGTTCGACGGCCTGGCCGAGCGGATGGTGCGCGATCTGGTCCAGCAGGCGATCGCGCACGGCGCCAGCCTGCGCCCGCCGGTGGTGGTCGGCCCGACCACCCGCTTCGTCCTCGAGCAGCTCTACCGCGGCTTCGTCGCCGCGATGGTCGCGGTCCTGGTCCGCTACGACCGCGAGGCCGACATCGGCGCCGCCGTCGACCGGTACGCGGCCTATCACCTCACCGGCCTGGCCCGGATCCTCGCGACCGAGCCGGCCCCGGCCCACACCCAGGCCCACGCCAAGGAGCGCCGATCATGACCGAGCTCACCACGGTCCGCCCGACCCTGCCGTCCAGCCGCCAGCTCCTCGCCCGAGTCCTCGACGAGCGCGAGCTGGTCGCGGCGATCCAGCACCTGACCCCGCCGGCCCTGGCCCGGCTCATCGATCACGTCGGCCTCGAGGACGCCGGCGAGCTGATCGCCCTCGCCACCACCGACCAGCTGGTCCACGTCTTCGACGAGGATCTGTGGCGGCCCGGCCGGCCCGGCGGGGACGAGGCGTTCGACGCCGCCCGGTTCCTGGTCTGGCTCGAGGTGATGCTCGAGGCCGGCGCCGCCTTCACCGCCGCGCGGATCGCCGAGCTGCCCGAGGACCTCGTCATCCACGCCGTCCACCAGCACGCGCTGGTCGTCGACCTCGACGCCCTCGCGGTCGAGGTGGCGGAGCTGGGCCCGGGCGACGACGACGGCGAGGCGATCGAGAAGGCGCTCGAGGGCTGCCTGTATCACGAGCTCGACGCCTACCGGGTCATCGCCCGCCGTCACGACGGCTGGGACGCGCTGGTCACGGTGCTGGTCGCGCTCGACGAGGAGCACCACGACCTCCTGCTCCGCATCCTCGAGCGCTGCTGCGCCCTGTCGGGCCGCGAGATCGAGGACGGCGGCGGCCTGACCGACGTCCTGACGTCGGAGGAGATGCTGGCCGGCGACGTCGCCGCCGACCGCGAGGACCGGCGGGCCCGCGCCGGCTACGTCGCCCCCAGCTCGGCCCGCGCCTTCCTCCGCCTGGCCGCGACCACCGATCTCGCCGCCGTCCGCGGGTCGGGCCGCGACCCGGTGACGCGCGCCTACTTCCGCGAGCTCGAGCCGCCCCCCACCGCGCGCGCCGATCGCACCGAGCGCACCGACCGCTCCGACCGCTCCGACGCGGCGCCGCCCCGGGCCGCCGGCCGCCGAGCCGCGCCCCGACCGCCGACGACCGCGCTCGCCGCCAGCGCCGATCCGGCCGCGCCCGCGCGCCGCCTCACCGAGCTGTTGCGCGCGACCGGCGTGCTCGACGACGGCGGCGCCGGCCCGGCCCTGCTCGGCGCGGGCGACGAGGCCGTCGACGGCGACGAGGCGGCGTTCCGCGCCGCGCTGATCGCGCTGCTCGAACGCGATCCGGCGCGCCACGGGGCCCGGATCGCCGAGCTGGCCTACCTCGCCAACGTCCTGGTCGCCGGCGCCGACGCTGGTGGCCGCAGCGTCCGGCCCGCCGAGGCCGCGACCGCCGCGGTCGCCACCTGCGCCCTCGGCCTCGCCCACCTGCGCGCCACCACCGGCGAGCCCGCGGTCGAGCTGCTCGCCGGTGGCGGCGCCGACCTCCTGTTCCGGATCGGCTGGCGGCTGCAGCACGATCGCGGCGGCGACCCGACCCGCGCGCTGGTCGCGCCGCGCCCGGCGCCCGCCCCGCGCCGGCCGGGCGCCGGCGGACCCCGCCGGTGAAAATCGTGCCCGCGGCTGTCGATCGCGGCGGTCCTCGTACGACCTTGGTCCGGATGCCGGCCCGCGGACCCGCGGCCTCCCCGGCGCCCGAGGACCCACCATGAACGCGTTCCACGACCCCGTCTTCCAGGCCTACGCCCTCGCCGTCTGCGCGCTGATCGTCACCCTCTACTTCCTCGGCTTCCAGACCGCGCGCATCCGCGCCGCCCGCCGGATCGTCGTCAACCACGAGGACACCGGGGTCAACGCCGGCGCGGCGGTGGCCGACGTCGAGCACGCCGACGTCCAGCGCATCCACCGCGCCCACCGCAACGCGATCGAGAACGCGGTCCCGTTCTTCGCGATCGGCCTGCTCTACACCATGACCGATCCCGGCCACACCTTCGCCCGGGCGCTGTTCGGGCTGTTCGTCGCGGTCCGGGTGTTCCACGCCGCCTTCTACCTGACCGCGCGCCAGCCCTGGCGGACGCTGACCTTCGCGGTCGGCGCGCTGGTCAACCTGACGATGGTGGTCCAGGTCGCGCGGGCCGCGATCGCCGCGATGTGAGCACCGGCCGGCGGGCCGCGCGACGCGCGGTCACACCGCCGGCAGGACGACGGTGAAGCGCGAGCCGACGCCGAGCGTGCTCTCGACCTCGATGTCGCCGCTCAGGCTGGCGACGATCGACCGGCTGATCGCCAGGCCGAGGCCGACCCCGTCGCCGGCCGCCTTGCTCGAGTAGAACGGATCGAAGATGTGCGGCAGGGCGTCGGCCTCGATGCCGCAGCCGGTGTCGAGGATCGAGACCCGGACCCGGCCGCCGTCGCCGTCGACCTCGAGCCGGACCCGGTGTGGCCCCGGCCCGGCGCCGGGCGCGCGGACCGCGTGGATCGCGTTGAGCACCAGGTTGAGGAAGACCTGGGTCAGGCGGGCGTCGCTCGCCATCACCGCCGGGGTCGGCGCGTAGGCCCGCTCGAGCACCAGGTCGCGCAGCTCGTGGTGGGCCATCGCCAGCGCCCGCTCGAGCGGCGCGGTGACGTCGAGCTCGACCGGCCGATCGTCGGCGCGCGAGAACAGCTTGAGGTCGCCGACGATGGTCCGGACCCGGCGGGCGCCGTCGGCCACCGCCGCCAGGTGACCGCCGAGATCGTCGAGCGTCAGCGCGGTCGCCGACCGGCCGGCGTCGACCTTGCCGACCACCAGCGCCCGCCGCAGCTCGGCCAGGCGGAGCTGGGCGGCGTCGAGCCGGAGCAGGACGTAGGTCAGCGGGTTGCCGATCTCGTGGGCGACGCCGGCGGCCAGGGTGCCGAGCGCGACCATCCGCTCGGCTTGATCGAGCCGGGCCTTGAGCCGGCGGGCCTCGGTCTGGTCGCGCGCCCACACCAGCACCGACGGCTGGCCGTCGTAGAACACCGGCAGGACCCCGACCTGGGCCAGCCACTCCGAGCCGTCGCGCCGCTGCAGGTGCTCGTCGAGGTAGGGCTCGACCGCGGCCCCCGAGTACAGGTCGCGGACCCGGCGGGCCACCATCTCGCGATCGCGCGGCGCGACCAGATCGAGCACCGGCCGGCCGATCAGATCGGACCGCGGCCCCCGCCACGCCTCGCACAGCGCGCGGTTGACGTAGACCATCAGCCCGCGCGAGTGGATGCAGGCGGCGTGCGGCCAGCGCTCGAGCACGCCGCGCAGGCCGGAGTCGGACCGGACCAGCGGATCGAGGCCGTCGTCGCGTCCGTCCGGCTCCCGGACGATGAGCGCGACCTGATCGCCGAGCGGCAGCGTCCGCAGCAGGCACAGCCGGCGCTGGCCGGCGTCGGTGCGCAGGGCCCGGGCCACCGGGCCGGCGGCGATCGCGGCGCGGTCGACCAGGGCCAGGCCCGGCCCCTCGAGCTCGTCCCAGTACAGGTCGGCGAGCGGCCGCGGGGTCCAGGCCGCGGCCGTCCAGCCGAACAGGCGGCCGGCGGCCGGGTTCCACCACGACACCGCCAGATCGGGCTCGATCACCAGCACGGCGTCGGGCAGCGCGTCGAGCAGCGCGCGGGCCTGCGGCGCGGGCAACGCGGGCGGCGGCCGGTCGGTCACGGCAGGTGGTCGTCGCGCCGGCGGGTGCGCACCACCATCGACCGCGGCAGGACGCCGTCGCGCTCGAGCTGGTGCAGGCGAGCGCCGAGCCGACGGATCACGGCCAGCCGCTCGGGATCGCCGCCGAACTCGTCGAGCAGCGCCGAGTAGCGCTCGCGGGCGGCGTCGTCGGCGTAGGCGGCGACGTGGGCGAGGACGTGGCCGAGCTCGGCGACCAGGAACCGGAACGTCAGCGCCGCGCCGCCCCGGCGGGCGATGGCAGCGGCGGCGCCGTCGTCGGCGAACAGCGCGGCGGCCGTGGCGTGGTCGCCGGCCTCGACCGCGGCGAGGCGGGCGGCGAGCTGCTCGGGGGTGGGCGCGGAGGCCGGCACGCACCTGCAGCGTAGCAGGTTGGCCCGGTCGCCAGCCGCGCCGCCGCGATCCCGGGGTCGCCCGCCCGCGGCCGCGCCGGTCAGAATCGGAGCCGGTGAACGAACCGGCGCTCGCGGCGGCGCGCCCTTGCGAGGCCGCGGCGGCGCTCCTCGTGCCGTCGGGCCCTCACGGCGCTCGAGTCCCCCGGGTGACGGCGACCACGAACGCGAGGTCGGTGCGCTCGGCGCCGACCACCGGCATGCCGACGGCGAGCGAGGTCCGCCAGCCGCCCGCGATCGCGACGCCGACGCCGACCCGGGCCGCGAGGTGGTCGAGGCCGACGCGGTACCAGCCGAGCTGAGCGTCGACGCCGAGGCCGACGAACAGCCGGCCGCCGCCGAGGCCGCGGGCGACGTCGCCGCCGATCAGCCCGCCGGCGCGCCCGCTGGCGTCGAGCGCCGACCAGGTCCGCTCGCCGATCACGCCGAGCCGGGCGTGGAGGTACCAGCGCGACGTCGGCCGCCAGGTCACCAGCGCCGCGAGCTGACCGCCGAGCCGGGTGCTGCCGAGGCGACGCTCGGTGGCGGGCAGCTCGACCCGCGCGGTCAGCCCGAGCCGCAGCGGGCGATCGCGCCAGCGCCGGTCGCGTCCGACGGTGGCGCCGATGGTCAGCGGGCCGTAGCCGGGCTCGGTCGCCTTGAGGACCGCGTTCTGGACGAACCCGATCGAGCCGCGCGCCGCCGCCAGCCACTCGATCCCGCCGAGCGTGAACCGGGCGCTTACCTCGGCGTCGGCGCCGAGGCTGCCGTAGAAGCCGGGGGTGTCGATCAAGGCGCGGCCGCCGAACGCCAGCGCCACGCCCGGTCGCAGGCACGCGCCGCGCCCTGCGTCGAGGCCGGTGGTCCGCCACGGCAACGCCACCGGATCGGCGAGCGGGGTCGCGCACGCGGTCGGCCCGTCGTCGGCGCGGGCCCGGCCGACGCCGGTCAGCGCCAAGGTGAGCGCCAGGGTCGGCGCCAGCCCCGCCGCGAGCGCGATCGCCGCCCGCCGCCCGCGATCCCGACGACGAGCGGTCACCGCCCGCTCCCCGGCGCGGCCCAGCCGTCGCCGGCGACGTCGATCAGCAGCGGGCTGGTGAACCCGGTCGGCCAGCTCTCGGGCACCACCCGGGTCATCACGAACCGCGGATCGGCCGGATCGATCGGGTCGGGCGGGTTGGTGATCGGCCCGGCGTCCTCGTCGGGCTCGATGTCGCGGGCGTCGACCACGCCGTCGCCGTCGTTGTCGCCGGTGTCGAGGACGCCGTCGCCGTCGAGGTCGGCGTAGGGCGGCAGCGGCAGCCCGGCCTCGACCACGATCCAGTCGTCGGCGGCGCCGACCAGCTCGGCCAGCGGCACCGCGCCCTGCCAGCGCACCACCCCGGCCTCGCCGAACGGATCGGCCGGCGCGGCGACGTCGGTGATCCGGCGGACCACCCCGCGCGACGTCACGATCCGGACCTCGGTCACCGGGATCCACGGCGCGGCCCGGACCACGATCCGCAGCGCCTCGCCGGCCCGCGGCACCACCGGATCGAGGCCGAGGCCGCGCCGCGCCGGCCCGCCGGCCGGGCCGATCGTGACGTCGACGAACACGCCCGAGCCGCCGACCGAGCGCCCGGCCTTGAGCGCGCGATCGAACCCGGCCGGCGTCGCCTCGGCCAGAGTGCCGCCGGTCTCGACCCAGGTCCGGCCCCAGCCGAGCTGGTTGTCGCGCAGGCCGTGCGAGTCGCTGTTGGCCGCGGCCGCGACCGGGAAGCCGGCCGAGATCAGCGCGAACCACAGCGTGCGGGTCTTGGCCCACTCGTCGGCGCCGGCGCCGTTCTGCACCTCCATGACGTCCCAGTCGAGGTTGCGGTGGCCGCCGCCCGGCGTCCGCAGCAGCGCGCCGTTGCCGGCCGCGGCCGGCGTGGTCGGCATCGGCCGCCGCGGATCGAACCCGACCGCGCGCAGGTAGCCGAGGTCGCGGCCGAACACCGGCTCGTCCCACGGGTGGTTGATCATCCGCACCCCGTCGGCGCCGAGCAGCGGATCGATCCGGTCGAACAGCGCGCCGGGCTCGAGCCGCTCGTCCCACGGCGCGCCGCCGCGCGGCGAGCCCGGCAGCGGGGTCAGCGGCCAGAAGTTGAAGTGACCGATCACCCGCGGCACGTCCTCGCCGGGGACGTCGAGCCAGGGGATGAGCTGGGTGGTCTCGAGCCCGCCCATCACCATCACCCGATCCTCGACGCCGAGCGCGGCCACGGTCGCGGCGTAGTCGGTGATGACGTCGTGATCGGTGGCGGCGATGACGTCGACGCCGGCGGCGACGAAGCTGCGGACCCGATCGCCGTCGGGCAGGCCGGAGTCGAACGAGGCCCGGCCGTGGACGTGGAGGTCGGCCGACAGCCAGCCCGGCGACCGCACCGGCAGCGGGCGCACCGTCAGCTCGATCGCGCTGATCTCGCCGGCGACCAGGGTGACCTCGCGCCGGGCCAGGGTGTGCTCGGGCCCGGCGCTGCCGAAGATCCAGTAGCGCCCGGCCGGGACCTCGACCTCGGTGCCGGTCGGCGCCACCAGCACCCGGTTGCAGGCCGGCGAGCCGCCGGTCGGCGGGCCCAGCCACGGCGCGCACGCGTCGAGCCGGCCGTGCAGCGTGCCGGTGACCGCCGCCCGGGTCGCGGCGTCGGCCGGCTCGACCACGACCAGGGCGTGGATCGGCCGGCTCGGCCCCGGTCCACCGAGGGCGACCGCGAGCTGCAGCGTCGCCGGCTCGGGCGCGACCTGGGCGCCGGTGTCACCTCCGGCCGCCACCGCGCCGGCGGCGACCGCGCGACCGAAGCTCCACAGCTCCCAGCTCAGCGGGCGCCCGGCCGGGGCCCGCGCCGACCAGGTGCCGTCGGCGCCCGGCACCACCGCCGCGACCGGCACCCGATCGTCGGCGCGCACGATCATGATCGACGCGCGACGGACGTCGCCGCCGAACGGCAGGCCGCCGGCGGTGACCCGGCCGCGCACGGTCAACGCCGCCTCGCCGAAGAGCTGGCCACGCGCGGCGAGCAGCGGCGCGATCGCCGGCGCCGGGCCGTCGCCGCGCCCGGCGCTGACGATCAACCGCTCGAGGACCAGGCCGTCGCCCGGCCCGACGATCTCGATGTCGGTGCCGACCGCCGACACCTCGAGATCGGCGACGCCGTGCAGCCGGTCCTGGTTGCACGCGACCTCGCCGTAGCCGGGCGCGTCGGCCGCCGGGGTCGCGCCGCCGAGGTAGTCCTGCGCCGACCACAGCGCGGTCAGCTCGAGCAGATCGAGCGTCGGCTGCTGGTAGCCCTGGCCGGCGCGCGGCACGAACGGCACCACCCGCCGCTTGCCCCAGTGGGCGGTGTCGGCGATCACGAAGGTCAGCGGCAGCGGGCCGCGGTTGACCAGCTCGCTCCGCACCCGCAGGCCGGGGTCGCACGGCCGCAGCTCGTAGCGGGTCGCGACCGGGACGTCGGGCCGACCGTCGAGGTGACCGCGGGCGACGACCGCGACGTAGGCCGGCGCGCGATCGACCAGCTCGAGTCGATCGTAGGCGAAGGCGTCGTCGGGCAGGATGCCGGCGAGCTGGTAGAGGATCGTCAGGTCGTCGACGCCGCCGGCCGGGCCGAGGTCGACCAGGTTGCCGCCGGTCGGCGCCAGGTCCATCGGCTCGTCGACCGCGCTGATCACCGCGGTGACCACGCCGTTGGAGATCAGGGTGTCGCCGTCGGCGCCCTGGGCGAGGTCGAGGCGGAGCCCGGGCGGCGCCGCCGCCACCGGCCCGAGGTAGAGCTGCGGCGCCGCGCAATCGAACGCGAGGTCGGCGCACGGCCGGGTCGCCTCGCAGTCGCCGCCCAGGCAGTTGCGATCGCCGGCGCAGCCCGC
>Ga0075163_10004739_pt1 | contig 18213 bp, 14 predicted proteins | sample JI1023141ADNA_FD_71478 | JGI IMG/M metagenome (GOLD analysis project Ga0075163, IMG submission 71478) | Wastewater effluent complex algal communities from Wisconsin, to seasonally profile nutrient transformation and Carbon sequestration -... | ecosystem: Engineered > WWTP > Effluent > Algae...
GGAGAAGCCTGCACCGCTGATCGAAAGCCTGACTGGGCTATAAACTGCACCCCGAGTGACCCGCCGCGGGCCCGATCGAGCAGGAGTTATCGATCCAGCTTCGGCATCGCGGCCGTTCTCGGCGGTGAGGCCACGGTCAGCCATGGCGCCCGCAGTCTACGGCATGGCGGTCGAAAGATGGGACACAAACATACCCTCGGCTCGACCCGATATTCGGACCTGCAGATGCTGAGGATTCCTCGGACTGTCTCCCGAAGGGTCTGCCGGTGTGGGCGGAGGCCCGTGTTTGGCACGGCGTTGCTCACGGCGTGCACGAGGCCCAGCACGCCGGTCACTCTGAGGACCGTGCCGACGAAATTCGCGGCCGTGGGCAAATCTGTAAACTGGCGAGAAGGTGTCATAAGATATCCCTTGCCGCTGATGTTGGGTGCCCAGCGATCGCTGATCAAGGATGGGCGATCAGCACCACCGCCGACGAGCGCGAGAGGACGAATCTAAGGACCTTCCGCATGGTAGATGGGTCCATCGCCGCGAAGCTCTCGTCGAGGATCATGATATCGGCGCGCTGGGCGAGCGCGCGCGCCATGTAGATCCTGCTGCGCTCCCCGTGCGACAGCTGCCATCCGGACTCACCGACCATCTGTTGCAGCCACGCCGGCATACGTTCGAGCAGCGGCCCGAGCCCGAGCTCGCGACAGAGCGTGTCGATGGCGACCATCTCCGGGCGCTTCGGCGGCCACTCGGCGCCCATGAGGATGTTGAAGGCGAGCGACGCGGAGAAAATGTGGTTCTCGTGAAATTGTGGGACCGCGACGACCCGCTTTCGCCAGGACTCGACCGCGACGGTGTTCGGATCGACGCCGCCGAGCAGCAGCAGGCCCGACTGGCACGGACGCAGCGTCGCCAGCACCGCCCCGAGGGTCGACTTGCCGCCGCCTGAGGGGCCCTCGATCAGGATGTGCTCGCCGGGGTGAATCGTGAGCGAGCAGCCGTCGAGGACCTGCTCCGACCGCCCCGGGTAGCGGTATCGTAGCCCGCTTGCGACGAGCGAGCGGGCGTTCGCGGTGGCGCTGGTGTGCGTGGCGCCGGTCACCGCGGGCCAGTCGAGCTTGTCACGCGGGGATGGTCGGGAAGGGGTGTGGGCGGCCGCCTGAAACAGCGGCTGGATCTGCCCGGCGGCGACCGCCGCCGCGCTCAAGCTGGACAGGCCGCCCGCGAGCTGTTGCATGGCGCTGCCCGCCAACAGCAGGCCGCCGACGCCGGCGGCGAGCTGCGCGGTGTCTGCCCCGAGGTAGAAGGTGCCGATGAGCGCCGCGCCCCCGACCAGGGGCCAACCGCGGACCGCGAGCGCCTGCAATGCACCACCCATACGATCGAGCGCCTGCGAGCTCGCCAGGTAGCGGGCGAGCGACGAGTCGACCTCGCCCTGCCAGCGCGCCTGATCGACCTGGACGAGGAAGGTCCGGTGCCCGACGAACTGCTCGACGAGTCCGTGGGTCAGCAGGCCGCGTTGCACCGTCCAGTCCTTTCGGCGGCCGTAGTAACGACGCACCATGACCGCGAGCACGCCGGCGCATAGCAGCAACAGCGCGACGGGGAGCAGGCCGAGGCTCGCGTAGAGCACCACGGCCGCGACCAGAAGGCTCAGCGCGCCGAGCAGCGCCTGCAAGCCGCCGCTGAGCACCAGCGCCTCGAAGGATGCCGCCTCCGCGGACATCGCCATGAACTGCCCGATGCCGGTGAGTCGCAGTCGATCCTGATCCAGCCGCGTGGCGCCGGTGAGGAGCCGCACCTTGAGGAGCGCGCCGATGTCGAGCGCGAGGCTGCCCGCCGTCCACCCGGCGTACAGATCCAGCGCGAGCATCGTCGCTATCAGCAGTGCCCACCGCCACAGTGACGACATCATCGGCTCCGCACCGAGCGCGGCCTCGCCGATCGTCTGCCAGGCCGCGACCAGCACCAGCGCCTGCATCAGGCTGGCGCCGATGTACAGGGCCAGCCGCCGCGGCACGCCCTCGCCGCGGAGCAGCGAGCGTACGTCGCCCGAGGCCGGCAGGCGCAGCATCCAGCAGGCGGCGAGCAGCTCCTGCCCGAGCCGTTGCGCGAGCAAGGCGGCCCGAACGCGCGCGCGCCGGTCCGGGCGTACGCCGGCGGCCGCGAGCAGGGCCTCGGCCCCGACCTCGTTGTGCGCCGCCTCCAGGGGGGCGCGTAGCGCAGCGCTCACCTCGGCGATCGAGAGTCGGCGGCTTCGTCCGTCCGGAGCGAGCGCCGTTACGGTCCTCCCCCGGGCGCGCAGGAGCGCCAGGAATCCGGGACCATCCGGTCCGTCGACCACGACCACGCCGGGGGCGATGGTGGCGAGCATCGTGTCGGCCTCGTTGTAGCTGCATTCGATCGGCACCGCCTCGAGCCCGAGCCACTCCGTCACATGCTCCATCCACACGCGCTGCCGCGCGGGCTCCTCGACGTCGTTCGGGGCGGGCGGGAGGAGCCGCTCGTCCACGACGAGTCCGCTCGCGCGGGCCAGCCGCGCGACCGCCTCGTGCAGCCGCGACGCCGGCCAGAGCGCCTCCAACAGCCCGACCCGGCTCATTCGGCGCCCTCCGCCGCGGGCAGCTCGGGGGCGACCGCCGGGCGCGCGAAGGCCGTCGGTATTGCGTCGAGCAGCTGACCTGCCTCGAGGCGCAGATGTCGCCATTCGGTCAGGCTGGCGAGCTCTCGCTGCAACGCGTGCTCGTCGTCGAGCAGCGCCCGGTACCGCGAATCCGGTCGCTGGGCGAGCTCGCTCGGGACCCCGTCCTCGATGATGCGGCCCCCCTCGACCACCATGACCCGCGGGAATTGCAAGGTGTCGCCGATGTCGTGGGTGACGCACAGCAGCGTGGTCGCGGCCCATCCTCTGCGCGCACGCGCCAGCAGCTCGCCGCGGGTGACGCGATCGAGGCCGCGAAACGCCTCGTCGAGGATCACCAGGCGGGCCTGGTCGCGCAGCAAGCCGCGGGCGAAGCGGAGCCGCTGGCCCTGCCCACCCGAGAGCAGCGCCCCGCCCTCACCGAGCACGGTCTGTAGCCCGTCCGGGAGGTGCCGCAATGCGCTCACCAGATCGGCCCGCTCGAGCAGCCACGAGAGCGTGCATGACGGTGGGTCGATCGCGCCGGCGCGCAGGTTCTCGAGCAACGAGCGGTTCCACAGCTGGACCGCGGGGTCGACCCACGCGGTGGCGCGGCGCAGCTCGGCCATGGCCCCGGCGGTGAGCTCGACGCCGTCGACCCGGATCGATCCGCGCGACGGCGGTAGCCAGCCGAGCAGCAGACCGACGAGGCTCGACTTGCCGGCCCCGGAGGTGCCAACGATCGCCACGTGGCTCCCGGCGGCGATCGTCAGATCGATCTGCGATAGCACGGGGTGGCCGCCTGCGACCAATTCGACACCGGCCATATCGATCGCCACGCCCGCCGCCGCCGTCGCGCCAGGACCCGACCCGGCGCCGGCCGGGACCTCGGCGGTCTCCGGGGCGTCGAGCGGCTCGAACAGCCGCAGCGCCGTGTTGCGGCTCGCCGGATACTGCACGATCAGCTCGACCAATTGCCGGGCGATCAAGGGCACGCAGAGCACCAGGTACAGCAGCAGCAGCGCCACGCCGGACGCCCCGTGGCGGGCGAGGTGGTCGTACAGCACGACCCCCGCGATTGTGAAGCACGCGAGCGAGGTCGCGGCCCGGACCACGAGCGCCGTGCGCTGCAGCCCCAGGCCGGCGCGCTTCCACTGGACCAACAGGCTCTCGTGCTCACGCAGCAGCGCCCGCTCCGCGCCGTGGGCCCGCAGCGCGGTCTGACCGAGCAGCGCATCGAAGGTGAAGCGGCCGAGCGCGCCCGCATGGGCGCGCATGTGCAGCTCGGCGCCGTTGAAGGCCCAGCTCGACACCAGCGGTGGACCGACCGCCACCACCGCGAGCACGGCCATCCACGGCGCACTGGCGGGCGCCAGCCAGACGATCGCGCCGATGTGCAGGACCAGCGTCGCCAACAGACGCACCGCCTGGGCCCCCTGCATCGGCACGAGTCGGAGCTGCGGCACGCTGTGCGCGCGGTCGATCATGTCGGAGATCGGCCGGCTGCGCAGGAAGTGATCCGGGAGCCGCGGCAACTTCGCCTGCAGGGCGACTCGGAGCCGGACCTCGAGGTTGCGTCCGAGGCGCAACAGCCCGGCCATCAGCGGCAGCTCGACAGCGAGCAGGAGAACCCACACCGCGAGCAATCCGAGCGACATGAACACCCGCTCGGTCGATCCGGCGAGGGGACCGCCGAGCTCGATCATCCCGCGCAGCAGCAGCAGCTCGAGCCAGGCGCCGCCGACCGCCGTCACCAGGCCCAGCAGCAGCACCGCAGGTGGCCATCGGCCATCTTCCCGTAGCAGCCGCAGCAGGCCGCGAAGCGGCCGCGCAGCGGGCTCGTCGATCGCGGCCCGGAGCTCGTCCGGGAGCGCGTCGCTCGCGACCTTGCCGCGGTACCCGAACACGCGGATGAACAGCGCGCCCCGCAGGCGCAGCGCCGTGGCACCGTCGGGCGTGACCGACCAGAACGATTCGGGGATCGCCGCGTAGGGTTCGCCGCTGGCCTCCCGCGTGTGAACGGCTCGCAGCAGCGCGGCCGCCTCGGGGCCGCGCTTGATGGCGCGGGCCTCGATCAGGGCCCCGACCATGCGGATCGCCGCATCGAGTGTCGCGGCGCCGCGCCACCCACGATCCGCGGTCGCCTGGGCGACGCACGCGTCCGCGTCAGCCCCGCGCGCACCGATCGCCTTCAGCCGCGCGCGGACGCTGCGGAGCGCGCTGGCCGACAGCGACCAGCGTCGCCAGGCCTCGGCCGGGACCGACGATGTGTGCACGTAAAGCTCGTCGCGCAGCCGTTCGCGCCGGACCCACCGCCGGCCCTGGATAGGGTCCATCACCTGAAAGAAGGGGCCCAGGCCGCGCCAGATGATGGCGAGATGGGTCCCGCGTCCCATGCGGGTGACGGCGAGCACCGGCAGTCCCTCGGGATCCTCGAGGAGCGCGTCCGCCGGTTGCATCGTTTGTTTGCACGCCAGGCCGAGTTGCCGGGCCACCGCTTCGAGCGCCGTGATCGACGTGCCGTCGACACCAGTCTGGCAGGCCTCGCGCAGGCGCCCGTACCCGAGCGAGACCCCGTAACCAGCGAATAGGCTCTTCAGGGCCGCCGGGCCGCAGTCCATGTGCGAGCTCTGGATGACCTCGGGCGCGAGGAAGCTCCGGTGCTTGTCGCGGCTCCGGGGGCTCATGAGCCCCACTCTTGCAGCAGGAGCGCCCCCGGGGCGACCGTCTCGACCTCGACCTCGACCTCGACCGGGAATCCGACCGGCAGCCGCTGCCCCGCGCCGTCCTGCAGCTCGAGCTCGGCGTGGAGCTGGCCTTCGCGGAGCGCGTCGTCGACACGCCGGACGACCGCCAGCGCCGTGCGCTCGGAGCCGGCGGGAGCACCGTGGACACGAATGCGTGCCGACATCCCGGGCCGCAGTCGCAGGGCGCAGGGCGCGGGGAACACGGCGAACACCCTGCGCGCCGGGCCTTGCACGCCGATGACCGCCGAGCTGGCGACCTCGCGGAGGACGACGGTGCCGAGCCCCAGCCAGGCGACCCACAGCGCGATCAACAGCGCGCCGAGACCCAGCACGACGCCGCCCGGGATGAACGAGTCCGCGGCGAGCGACCGGGTCGTGTGCGAGAATGGGACTGGCATGTCACGTCATGACGCGGTGCGCCTGAATGCGAGGGAGGGAGAGGGCCTCGCGGTAAAGCCGGACACGGCGGCGGATACCACCGTGTCCGGCGCTTCTGCCGATCCGTCAGCTACTTGTTGACGGTGACCTGCGGCCAGGCGGATGCGCCGATCTTGATGTCGGTCTTGATGTCGAGCTCGAGCTCGTAGTCTTGCTCCTGCTCCGGCTCTTGCTCGATCTCCGCGCTCTTCTTCTTCTTCAGCTCAATATCTTCATCCTTCAGCATGATCGCACTTCTCCATTGTTTGTGTGTTGATGAATAGAGGATGTCTTGTCGTCCGTGTCCCACTCGACAGGCAGGCCGACAGGGATCCGAAAGGCTGGGTTACCGACGTACTCGTACTGCGCCCCTGCGCGCAGCCGAAGACTCGGAAGCCGCCTCGCCAGGGTCTCCAGCGCCATGCGGATCTGGGTCCGGGCCAGCGCCGCTCCGATGCAATAATGGATCCCCCGGCCGAACGCCAGGTGGCGCCCGGACTGCGGGTTCGTGATTTCGATGGGGCCCGAGGTTGGTCGGTCGCCGCCCGCCGCGAGCATTACCCGCACTCCGGCTCCGGCCGGAATGACGACCCCACCAACCTCGACGTCTCGGGTCACGGTGCGCAGCAGCCCCCGGATCGCGCTGTCCCGGCGCAGCACCTCCTCGACAGCGTTCACGGCCAGCGCCGGGTCGGCGCACAGGGCGGTCCACTGGGCTCGGTCGGCAAGCAGGTAGTACACCGCGTTGGCGATCGCCGCGCTCGTCGTCTCCTGTCCCGCCTCCATCAGGCCGAACAACTCCGCCAGCAGCTCGTCGTCGGAGAACGGATCCTCGGCGCTCGCGCTCGCGTGTACGAGCGCGCTCAGGATGTCGTCCCGTGGATCCATCCGCCGTGCCTCGACCAGCGACATGAAGTGCCGTTGCATCGCCACGACGCTGCGCGCGCATTCGACCTGATCGTCGACCTCGATGCCGTACCACGCGAGGCGGATCCAGTCGCGGCGCCAGGCCCGAACCGCTATGAGGGTCTCCATATCGGCACCGAGCATCAGGCCGAACACCCGCATCGGTACCCAGACACAGAATTCGGACCACAGATCGACCTGTGCCAGGGCTTCAATCCGCCCGACCATCTCGTCCAGGATATGTCCCAGCTGCGGCTCCAGGGCCGTCATCCTCGGCGTCGTGAACACCGCGTTCAACAGCTTGCGCCGGCGGGCGTGCGAGGGGGGGTCTGAGGCCGCGATCGGCGTGTTGAACGGACGCCCGGTCAACAGCACCTCAAGCACTCGGCGGTGCAGCTTGCCCGGGCGGCGGACGATGTCGTTTGAGAAGCTGACAGGGTCGAGCAAGACCTGGCAGACGTCGTCATGGCGAGTGACTAACCAGCGGCCGTCGGCCTCGGAGAACGTGGGGGCGCCCGTCGGCTCTGCGATGAGGCCGGCCGCCATGCGGTCCAGCTTGCCATCGAGGTGCTGCTCGTCGGTGCTGGCCGCTTTGTCCGAAGTCGACATGTAGTTTCCTACCATCGTCGTAGCAGAAGACTTCGAGCCGCGTCAACAATCGGCTCGACGTAGGCGGCGGTGCTATACGCACTGTGCAGATGATATGCTCACTGTGCAGTCCACGTGAGCAGTGCGCACTCAATGTGCACGATGATCTTTATCCTTGACAGTCGACATGGCGCCGGATTCACTGGCTCGGATGGTCGGTATACGCTACTTCGATCGCGAGCTCCGTCAGGAGAAGATCTACTTTGAGGGGACCCACCGGACGCGGAGCCCCGCGGAGACGATCCGGGCAAATCGACCGCTGATGTCCGCGATGGGCATCACGCGACTTGCCAATGTGACTGGGCTCGACTACATCGGCCTGCCCGTCTACATGAGCGTTCGCCCGAACGCCCGGACCATCGCGGTCTCCCAGGGCAAGGGCCTCAACGCCGCCGCAGCAGCGGCATCGGCGCTGATGGAGAGCATCGAGCTGTGGCACGCCGAGCACTACATGGGTCCGGTCCATGTCGCCTCGTACACGGACATGATCGCCGACCCGACAAAGGCGACCCTCGACGTCACGGGGCTGCCGCGGCCGGTCGAGGCTCCGTTCTCGGTGGAGGCCCCGACCGGCTGGACCGTTGGCTTCGACGTGATGCGCCAGGTCCCGATCTGGGTGCCGTTCGATGTGGCAGCGACCGAGTGGACCACCAAGAAGTCCTGGGAGTCGATGTTCCTGGAGTCGACCAACGGGCTGGCCTCGGGGAACCACTTCCTGGAGGCGGTCGTTCATGGGCTGTGCGAGGTGATCGAGCGCGACGCGACGTGTCTCTGGTCACTCGACGGGAGCGCCACGCGTACCAAAGGCGCTCAGCTCGATCCGGACACGGTGGACGACCCGCATTGCCGGGCCGTGATCGAACTGTTCCGCAGCGCCCACATCCATGTCGCCATGTGGGACGTGACATCAGACCTCGGGATCCCGTCGTACTCGGTCGCTATCCTCGACGAGCCAGGTTGGCATGGTCGACCGCTTTCCCACGGCTCCGGCACCCACCTCTCGCCCGCCATTGCCCTGCTGCGGGCGTTGACCGAGGCTGCGCAGAGCCGCTTGACCGAGATCGCCGGCAGTCGCGACGATATCCCGGTCTATGGATACGCCTCGCGGCTCGACGAGGCGCAGGCGGCGCGGATCATCCGCTACTTCTCCCGGCCGAGCCCGCGCCGGGACTTTCGTGCGCGCCGCTCGCTGACCACCTCGACCTTCGAGGACGATGTCGCGGTGATGCTGGCGGCGCTGGAGGCCGCCGGGATCACCACGGTCGCGGTCGTCGACCTGTCGCGGCCTGAGATCTCAATACCCGTCGTGAAGGTGATCGTGCCCGGCCTCGAGTGCGGTTCGCACGGCGGGAAGGAAGTGACGCTGGGGGAGCGCGGGCGCCGGCGCCTGGCGGAGCTCGAGGCGCTTGATGTGACCCGTCGGGTTCAGAAGGAGCAGAGAATATGCGCGTCGTAATCTTCCTCGGACCGAGCCTGTCGCTTGCCGAGGCCCAGCAGATCTTACCAGCGACCTACCTGCCGCCGGCGGCGGGCGGCGACGTCTACAAGGCGATGCGTCACGAGCCGCAGGTGATCGGGCTGATCGACGGCCTGTTCGAGGATGTGCCCGCCGTACGCCACAAGGAGCTGTTGCACGCGCTGTCCTGCGGGGTGCACGTGTTCGGTGCGTCCAGCATGGGCGCGCTGCGGGCGGCCGAGCTCGCTGCGTTCGGGATGCAGGGCGTCGGGCAGATCTTCGACAGCTATGCGCGTGAAGAGTTCGAGGACGACGACGAGGTCGCCGTCAATCACGCGGCCGCCGAGCTCGGGTATCGCCCGCTCTCCGAGGCGATGGTCAACCTGCGGGCGGGGCTTGCGAGCGCGGCGGAGCGCGGCATCATCAGCGTAGCGACCCGTGAGGCCCTCATAGCGAAGTCGAAGTCGGCATTCTACTCTGACCGCTCATGGCCCGCCGTATACGCCGCAGCGTCCGCGCTCGGCGTTCCGGAGGCCGAAGTCGCGGGGCTGCGTGCGTGGGTCGCCACCGAGAAGCCCAACCTCAAGCGCGACGACGCTGTCGCGCTGCTGCGGCGCATCGCGGCCTTCACCTCAGAGGCCCGCGCTCCGCACCTGCCAAACTTCACGTTCGAGGAGCACCCGGTATGGCTGAAATTACGCAAAGCGGTCGACGACAGCGCCGCGTAGACCCGGCATGGAGCCGGCGCCTGCTCGTCGATGGCGACACGCTCGCGCGGCCGGAGACGCTGCGCGGCGTGTTCCCGGCCCCGCTCTTCGACGCCGGCGACATCGTCGAGGCGCTGCGGACCGGGCTCGGCGAGATCCGGAGCGTGCACGGCGGCGATGACACGCTGTGTGTGTTCACGGACGGTGAGGTGCGGCACGCCGATCGCGATCGGGTGTTGAGCCACCCTCCCTCGCCCGGCGAATCGCTCACTGGCTGGTGGGCGCGCATGTTCGCGGGCGAGCGGGTCACGGTGCTGTTCGACCGGATCGACCGCTTCCTCGACGAGCGCGCCGCGGCATTCGTCGCGCCGCTGCTCGCCGAGCTCGGCGTGCCGTCCGGCGGCGTCGAATTCTCGCTGCACCTCTGCAACGGCCGCGGAGACGTCGTCGGCGCCCGGGCGCGACCGGGCCCAGCCCTGTTTGTGCCGCTCATGGGTCCGCCGCGGAGATTGTCGCTGTGGGACGCGGACGCGTTCGCGGCCCACTGTGTGTTTTACGCGAGCTCCTGTGCGTTCGAGGCCCTCGGCCCGCTCGCGCGGACCGTCGAGCTGGCGGTCGGCGATCTGGCGTACGTGCCGGCGAAGACGGGCGCGCTGATCGAACCCGACGCGCTCGCCGCGACGCTGATGATCACGTGGACGGACCTGTCCGACCGCGAATTCCTGAACCGTGCGATCGTCAGCGACTGCGCCCGCCGCCTCGAGGACCTCGGGGTCTACGTCGACTTCGACGACACGGACCCGGAGAGCACCCGCCTGTGCGACCGCCTGCTCGGCGGACCGCAGGCGCGCCCGTTCGGCGACGACACCCTCGGAGCGTGGATCCCGCGGGTGCTCGAGAGCCAGCGGCTCGAGCTGCTCAGCGCCGCAGGTTTGCAGAGCGTCCCGCCGGTGCGAGACACCAGCGCCCTCGATCTTCGCCGCGCGACCGTCGTGCGCGCCGGCCCGTTCCCGATCTGCGTCCAGCAGCTCCCGAACGGCAGGGTCGCGCTGTTCGCCCGGGGCCGCTCGTTCTCGGCCCGCATGCAACCGGCGCTGACCCACCTGTTCGACGTGCTCAACGCCGGCCTGCCGGTTCATGTCCCGACGCTGGTCCAGGCGCTCGAGGGCGAGCTCAGCGAGGCCGCGCTCGCGCGGCTGCTCGGCGTGCTCTGGATGTATCGCGCCATCGAGATCGTCGCGTCCGAGCCGTCGGAAGGGAGCCGCTAAAGCCGTGCTGGATCCTGCATTTTGGAGCGACTTCTTCGAGCGGACCGGCGAGATGCGCTCGCCTTGTGTGTGGCCAGGGCAGTTCAGCGGGCGGCCCGCCAGCGACGAGGGGGAACTCGCGGACATCCTGCGCGACGCCCGAAGCGGGCTCGAAGCCGGGCTGCATATGCGCGTCTTCATCGAGCGCGCGGAGCGGGGCGAAGGCCTCGAGCGCGTGCTGCGAGATCCGCCGCGCGTGGGTGAGGGCCTCGAGAGCTGGTCGCGCCGGCTCTTCGACGGTCGACGCTTCGGCGTCGTCCTGAGCAACGCCGAGACCGTCAGCGAGCCGCTGGCGCGCCGCTGCGCGCACTGGCTGGCGCCCTTCCTCGCGCGTCGCGGGTTTCGCTTCCCCGGGGTGACGCTGTCGTTCTTCATTGGCAACTACGGCATGACGCCGTTCGGGATCCACCACGATTCCCATATGCACCTGTTCCATGGCCACGTCGGCCCCGGCACGAAGACCATGTACTTGTGGGACCCCGACACGTACAAGGAGAAGTGGGGCTCGGCGCACTTTTGCCACGAGCCGCAGCGGATGCTCGAGCACGCCGAGGCGCTGACGATCGAGCCGGACACATTCCTGTACTTCCCCGGCCGATACTACCATATCGGCGACACCCCCGAATTCTCGACGGCGGTGGTGATCGTGCTATCAGACCTGTTCAAGAAGGACCTGCTGGCGCAGGCGATCGCGCGCTGCCCGATCGAGCCCGACGCGCGCGGGGCCGTCGCTCCGCTGCGGCTTCGCGGGAACGCCGTGACGACTGGGCTCGCCGCGGCCGACGAGCATACGCCGGTCGACGATTGGCTGCGGGTCGCGATCACGACGCTGCGGCTGCGCTGTCTGAGCAACGGCGCCCTCACCAGGACCCCACGGCGGATCGCCGTCGCCGAGGCGTCGCTGCGGGGCGCTCGTCTCGCCGCGGTCGCCCCGTTTCGCATGCTCACCCACGACCTCGGCGACGGGCGCATGGTGGTGTTCGTGCGCGGCCGCAGCCTGCTCGCTCCGGCCCACCCCGCCGTCCGCGCGCTCATCGAGCAGCTCAACACCGGGGCGCCGCTATCCGTCGACGAGGCCCTCGTGCGGCTGACCACGGCCTATTCCGACGGCGAAGCGCTCAGCTTCCTCGCCGAGCTGGTACGCGACCAAGCGGTCGAGGTCGTGGCGGAGGAGCATCGGTCATGAGCAGCGTACGGCTCTTCGAGCGCGAGTACAGCCAACCGAAGATATTCGTCGATGGGACCCACCGTTCGCGGAGCCCCACGGAGACGCTGCGGGCCTACCGATCGCTGATGCCCGCCATGGGGATCACGCGACTCGCCAATGTAACTGGCCTCGACTGCATTGGCCTGCCCGTCTATATGGGCGTTCGCCCGAACGCCCGGACGATCGCCGTCTCGCAGGGCAAGGGCCTCGACGCCGCCGCCGCCAAGGCCTCGGCGCTGATGGAGAGCATTGAGCACTGGCACGCCGAGCACTACCTCGGACCGGTCTGCGTCGGCTCGTACGCGGATATGACCGCCGACCCGGCGCTGGCGACCCTCGACGTCACCCGGCTGCCGCGGCCGGCCGGGGCCCCCTTCGCGCTCGACGTCCCGACCGGCTGGACCGAGGGCTTCGACGTGATGCGAGGGGTCCCGATCCGGGTCCCGCTCGACGCCACACAGTTCGAGTGGACCCGCGAGCGACCGTGGCAACGCATGTTCCTGGAGTCGGGTAACGGGCTCGCCTCGGGCAACCACTTGCTCGAGGCGATCGTGCACGGGCTGTGCGAGGTGATCGAGCGGGACGCGACGTATCTATGGAATCTGGACACGAGCGCCGCGCGCACCAAGAGCGCGCAGCTCGACCCGGACACCGTCGACGACCCGCACTGTCGCGCGGTGCTCGAACTGTTCCGCCGCGCCCACATCCACGTCGCCATGTGGGATGTCACCTCGGACCTCGGGATCCCGACGTACTCGGTCGGCATCCTCGACGAGCCGGGCTGGCGCGGTCGGCCGCTCGCCCACGGCAGCGGCTGCCACCTCTCCCCCGCGATCGCGCTGCTGCGGGCGCTGACGGAGGCGGCCCAGTCGCGCCTGACCACGATCGCCGGCAGCCGCGATGATATCCCGCTCGAGCTGTATCGGCCGCTCGATGAGGCGCGCGCGGAGCGGATCATCCACCACTTCGCCGAGCCGCGCCCGCACCGGGACTTCCGCGCCCGTCGCTCGCTGAACACACCGACCTTCGAGGACGATCTCGCGGCCCTGCTGACGGCGCTACACGCCGCGGAGATCACCACGGTCGCCGTCGTCGACCTGTCGCGGCCGGAGTTCGCGATCCCTGTCGTGCGGGTGCTCGTGCCCGGCCTCGAGGTCGACGCGCATGGCGGGATCCAGGTGACCGTCGGGGCGCGTGGGCGCCGGCGCCTGGCGGAGCTCGAGGCGCTCCGCGGGGCGCAGAAGGATCGGCGCGCCCGCGCGCCGTGATCCTCAGGTCTTGAATGGCACGATCCGCCAGTTGCCGGCGATGAACTCGTGCATGGCGACCTGCCAGATCACGACGCGCTTGCCCGCGAGCGGGGCGGGCCGGGCCGCGAACTCGAGGCGGAGCTCGGTCGCGGCGGCGCCGTTGCGGACCAATGCATCGATGGGGCGACCGAGTTCTTTGGCGAGGTGCTCCGAGAACCCGGCCGAGGTGCCCCAGCCCATCTCGGGGCCGTGGTAGATGTTGCTGAAGCTGTCGCCGATGAACACCACGTCGGCGTCTTCGCGCGATTCGATGGGCAGTCCCGTCGAGCGGTCGATCACGATCCGGCTGGTGATCGGCTGCGGGCGGAAGTACGACTGCCACGCGGGCAGGCCGAGGATCGCCGCGGTATCGCCGGTTTGGGCGATCGAGACCTCCTCGATCGAGGTGCGAAGCGGACGCTCGAGCGGAGGCAGCGAGGGTCCGGCGAGCACGTGCGCGGCGAGGTCACGGGCGACCGACTGCATCCATTCGGGAGTCCAGTGCGTGTCGGCGCGCAGGTAACGCGGCGGGTCGTCGGGCGAGAGCACCGGAGGCGTCGGATCGAAGACTTCGACGCCGGCGGCGCGGAGATCGCGGATAAGCTCGGGGTACGACGGATTGTTGGGGACGGGGGTGTCGGCCGTCAGCCGAAATTGCCCGGACAGCTGCGCCGGCTGCAGCATAGCCTTGACGGGGATCGGCACGAAGACCAGGCGGACGCCGGCGGCCGCGCAGTCCGCGTGGAAGCGGATGATCGCGGGGCGAGGGTCGGGTCGGACGTCGTCCTCCTCCTCGGCGAGCATCCGCGCGCGCTTGCGCAGGAACTCGGGGTCCAGGAAGCCGGGGCCGGAGAGGTAATCGTTGCCGAGTTGGTTGAACAGCCACGCCGCAGGCGCCCGGGCGTGACGCGGGACGATGACGCTGGCGTCGGCGAAGTCGAAGGCGTGGAGGAGCGCGAGCTGGAGGTGACTCTTGACCAGGCCGCGCGGCGTCGAGGCATCCTCGAGCGCGCGCTCGAAGGCCCGGAGGTTGGCCCGGGTCGGCGCGCGCTCGAACAGCGCGAGTGGCCCCGGGGGGCGCCCGTGGATGATGTCCTCCGCGAGCTGGGCGAGCGGGACCGACAGAATGAGCGCGAGAAATGCGAAGCACACGAGCCGGGCCCGCGGACGCGAGACCGCGGTGTTGAGCTCCCCCTGGTGGGTCGGGTCGGGACTGGGTGTGCGCATCAGAATTGAAAGTAGATGAAGGGGTTCTCGGATTGGCCCCACATGAAGAGAATCGAGAGGACGAGCAGGGCGAGCACGGCGAGGGCGCGGACCGGTGTCAGGGCCGCCGTGAATTGCCAGGTCTGCGGGCAGAGCCAGACGATCAGGGCGGCCAGGACGAAGATACAGCGGTGGTACAGGGAATCCATGGTGGCCGCCGCGAACCCGGCGGACGGCTCGAGCGGACGGAGCGCGAACAGGGCGGCGAGGTAGTCGAGCGCGCGGGGCAGCGAGTCGGCGCGGAAGAACACCCAGGCGAGGCAGACCATCAGGAAGGTCAGGGCGACCCGCAGCGGGCCCGGCAGCGCGCCGTAGACTGCGCCCCCCCGGGAACGCTCGAGGCCCAGCATCAGGCCGTGCAGCGCGCCCCAGATCACGAAGGTCCACGCGGCGCCGTGCCACAGGCCCCCGAGCAGCATGACGAGCATCAGGTTCACATACGTGCGGGTGGGAGAGCGTCGGTTGCCGCCGAGCGGGATGTAGAGGTAGTCGCGCAGCCAGGTCGAGAGCGAGATGTGCCAGCGACGCCAGAAGTCGGTGATCGAGTGGGCCCGGTACGGAGAGTCGAAATTGCGGATGAAGAGGAAGCCGAGCATCAGGCCGAGGCCGACCGCCATGTCGGAGTAGCCGGAGAAGTCGAAGTAGAGTTGCAGGGCGTACGAGAGCAGGCCGTACCAGGCGTCGAACCAGTGGAGGGAGCCGGCGGCGAAGGCCTTGTCGGCGATGAGGGCGAGCGGGTTGGCGATCAGGAGCTTCTTCGCCATTCCGCAGGCGAAGAAGGCGACGCCGCGCGCGAACTTCTCGTACGTGTGGCTGCGACGGCGCATCTGCTCGGCGATGTGGGCGTAGCGGACGATCGGCCCGGCGACGAGCTGCGGGAACAGGGCCTCGAAGCAGCAGAAGTCCACCAGACGACGCATGGGGCGCGCGTCACCACGATAGACGTCGATGATATAGGACATCGACTGAAACGTATAAAACGAGATCCCCACCGGGAGGGCGATCTGTAGCGCGGGCACGGCCGACTCCCCGAGCCCGAGGAATTGCGAGAGCGAGCGGAGATTATCGAGGGCGAATCCGGTGTACTTGAAGAACCCGAGCACGGCCAGGTTGGAGGCGACCGAGCACCACAGGATCCGCCGCATTGCGCGGGTTCTGGGGGCCGTCCGGGAGATGGCCGGATACTCTCCGTCTGGCCCGATCACGAGCCCGGCGCGGCGAACGAGCGCCAGGCCGCAGATGTAGTCGACGATGGTCGACCAGAACATGACGAGGGCCCACCAGGGGTTGGCCCACCCATAGAAGATGTATGAGGCGAGGGCGAGGATCGTCGTGCGCGCGCGAAATGGTAGCCAATAATAGGCGAGCAGCACCGCCGGTAGAAAATAGAAGAGGAAGATGTGGGTGGTGAAGATCATGCCACGACGTCGAGCAGAGACCCTCGGGAGATGAAGTCCAGCTCACGGCGGTCGAGTTCACGATGGTCCGCGTCGGCTCGTATTGTCAAGATGGGTTCAACATGCGCTCACCGGGCATTCCGGAGGCACAGGTGTGCATTGACTGTGCACACACGATGTTGCGACCGCTCGGGTGGCAGTCACGACAACGCGCTTAGCGCCGAGGCCAGGGCGGTGGCCGTCGCACGGGCCGCCGGATCCTTGTGCAGGGCGGCAGAGACGAGGTCGACCAGCGGGCGCGGTAGGTCCGGGCGGAGGACGCCGAGGTCGAGCGGAGGTGCACCGATGATGGCGGTAAAGCACGCGGGGAGCGAGCTGCCCTCGAACGGGCGACGGCCCGCGAGCAGCTCGAACAGCGTGACTCCGAGCGCCCAGACGTCGGCTGGGGGGCGCGCCTCATGACCACGCAACACCTCCGGGCTGAGGTAATTTGGTGAACCGGTGGTGAAACCAGCGGCCATCATCGCCTTGCTGAGCTTGATTCGCGTAGTTCCGAAATCGACCAGTTTGGGCGTGCCGTCGGCGGTGAGAAGGACGTTCGCGGGTTTCACGTCTTGATGGACGAGTCCCTGCGCGTGTGCCTCAGCGAGGGCCTCGGCGAGCGCCCTCGCCATCGCCACGAGCCGTGGCCAGGGAATTGCGCTCGTCGCGGCGAGCGACCCCCCGGGCAGATATTCCACGACGATGTGGTGGGTGTCGTTGGTGGTGAAGAGCTCCAGCACCTCGGCGATGTTGGGGTGGCCGAGCCGCCGCAAGGTCCTGGACTCCTGCTCGAGCAGGAGTAGCCGCTCCGGGGCAGCGTCGGTGAGCGCTCGGTCGAGAGACTTGATCGCTACCGGGTGGCCCGAGTCCGCGTCCCTGGCCCGGAAGACGACCCCCAACCCGCCGTCGCCGATCTGCGCATCGACGAGGTAGTGACCCAGGCGTTGTGGAGTCGGATGAGTCGGATCGTGGGCGGACATCGGTCACCAATGAAGGGGAGGATCCTAGCACATGACAACGCGTGAAGGATCGTCAGACGCGTCGTCACGCCAGGCGCCGCGGCAGCGCGGCCGGCCGAAAGGCCTCGGCCAGCGCACCAATCGCCGCCCGCACGCGCGGCGTCCCTTGCCGCCCGGGCATGCACACGGCGTACACCGGCGGACCCGCGGCGGCCAGCTCGGCGAGCACTTCAATTAAGGCGCCGCGGGCGATCGCCTCCGCGGCCATGAAGTCGAGCACCTGCGCGAAACACCCACGCCCGGCGCTGCCCGCCGGGCATCACGAATCCCATCAGCTCGTGGTTTGCCAGCTCCTCCGGGCGTTTTGCTCCGCCGCGCGCTTGAAGCTCTGCGCCTCCGCGACGGCGATGAAGGGCATGATTCCTGAAAGAGGTCATCCATGCCCCACTGTTAACCCAAAGTTGACGATCCTTCAACCAGACCGATCTCGTACGCCGAAAGGTTCACGGTTAGGGTGTCGTCATGGCAAACAGCAAGCAGGACATGCAGGGTAAGATCGTCGTCCTCACCGGCGCAAACGCGGGCATCGGCCGCGCCACCGCCCAGGCGCTCGTCGCCGCCGGCGCGCACGTGGTGATGGCCTGCCGTAACCTCGACAAGGCCGAGGCCGCCCGCGCCGAGATCGCGGCCGCCGTCGGCGGCGCCGACCGCCTCGAGCCGATGCCGCTCGACATTTCGGACCTCGCCTCGGTCACCCGCTTCGCGGCCGAGCTTCGCGGCCGTCACGCCCGCGTCGACGTCCTGATCAACAACGCCGGCGCATGGTGGCCCGAGCGCCACAGCTCGGCCCAGCAACACGAGCTGCAGTGGGCCACCAACGTGCTCGGCGCCCACCTGCTCACGAAGCTGCTGCAGGCGCCGCTCGTGGCGGCGAGGGGGCGCGTCATCAACGTCGCCTCGACCGCGGCCGGTAGTCTCGACCTCGCCGACGTCGACTGGAACAGCCGCCCCTACGACGGCATCAAGGCCTACAGCGCCACGAAGCAGGCCGACCGCATGCTGTCCTGGGTCTGGGCCGACGCGCTCGCCGGCACCGGCGTCACCGTCAATGCCATGTCCCCCGGCCTCGTCGCCACCGAGTTCAATCGTAGCGCGAGCGGCTTCTTCAAGTTCATGTTCAAGATGATGCGCCCGCTCTCCCGCACGCCGGAGAAGGGCGCCGACACGGTCGTCTGGCTGGCCTCGGCCCCCGAG